>Ga0302324_100012711_pt1 | contig 17148 bp, 16 predicted proteins | sample Palsa_T0_1_FD_201949 | JGI IMG/M metagenome (GOLD analysis project Ga0302324, IMG submission 201949) | Peat permafrost microbial communities from Stordalen Mire near Abisko, Sweden - Palsa_T0_1 | ecosystem: Environmental > Terrestrial > Soil > Palsa > Peat permafrost | place: Sweden: Abisko...
ACTTGTTGAGAGGGCAACGCAAAAGGCGAGGCGCGATGAGCCACAGCCGAGTCTCGTAAGAAGGCGGCATTACCTCAAAAAAAAGTGCACCTCCAACTCTCCAGTGGGATCTTGTGAATGTCAACGAAATCGCCGGCCGTCGGCCATTAAATGGCCGCGCCCGGCCAAAAGGCATTTGTTGGCAACCCCGGGAGACCGCCAATTAGCGGTCGCTCTCGATAATCGCCTCCTTACTGGCGATGTTATGTTTCCCGTACCAAAGGCCATCCGGCCTTGCGGAGTGCCTTCGGGGCATCAGCGATATTCTCAAGCTGATTGGCGCTGCCGACGCGACCTGGTCACTGGATTAGCCCTGCAAAACGTTCCGGCTTCATCGCAATGAACAAGGCGATCATGAGGCCGAGGGCCAAGCCTACAATCGTGCCAGCGGCTACTCCGCGCCAGAGCACTAGATTTGGGATCGCTGGCAGAGAGGCGAAGGGCTTAAATCGATCGGTCGGGTATTCGGCAAGAGCGCCGGGTCGATCTTTTCTCATCTGATGCCGTTTGGTGGCATTCGACCATGTCCACGGCGGCGCTCGCGGCTGGCCCTGACGCTAGCGGAGCGTGAGCAGATCTCGCGCGGCCTGGTCAACAGGGATTCACTACGATTGATAGCCACCCGTCTAGGTCGCGCCGCCTCGACGGTGAGCCGGGAGATTGCCCGCAACGGCGGGCTTAGACAATATCGCGCTGCGGTCTCGGAGAAGCACGCTTGAGCATCTGCGCTCGCACCGTCCAATCCGCCGCTCGCGCCACGCAACGGCCAAGGCGGATCTACGGGGTCGTATTCCAGATACAGTCTCGATCCGCGAACGACCCGCTGAGGCAGAAGATCGCGCGGTACCGGGGCACTGGGAAGGAGACCTGCTATGCGGCTCAGCGAACAGCTACCCGGTTACGCTGGTAGAGCGTCAGACACGCTACCTCATGATCGCTAAGATCGCGAACCGCGACACGCGCTCGGTGGTCAACGCATTGATCAAACAAGCCAGGCACCTGCCGGAGCAGCTATACCGCTCCCTGACGTGGGATCGCGGCATGGAGCTGACCGACCACAAGCGCTTTACCCTCGCAACCGATGTTGCGGTGTATTTTTGCGACCCGCAAAGTCCATGGCAACGAGGCTCGAACGAGAACACAAATCGCTTGCTACGACAATATTTTCCCAAGCGAACGGACCTTTCGGTTCACTCACAGGCACGGCTGAACAGTATTGCGAGACAACTCAATGAGCGACCTAGAAAGACTTTAGACTACGAGACGCCAGCAGAACGTTTTCAAGCATGTGTTGCGTCGACCGGTTGAACCGACAACCCGAAGCGGTCCGTGGTCAATGTCGGCTTTACGGCAGGCCGAACGACCGCGCCCAACGGTATCCCATCACGCGGGCGCTCGCGCAGCAATCAATGGCACATCAGTAAATTGAGTGGCAGGTATAAATCGTTATACCGTTCCCATCGGGGTCCTTTGTGCAAAAAAGATGATGTCCAAAAAACGTTTCATCAGGGATCTCCCCTGCCGCGATTCCCCGACTGATCAGCTCCGACCGATATTTATTCAACTCTTCCAAACCTTTGCCTTCAATCATGAGGTCAAATTGCTCAGAAAATCTCTTATGAAATTGCCCCGTCAAGCTTTCCGCGACGCCTTCGCCGGCCATCGAATCAACTGATAGCAAGATAAGATGAGTGCCTCCACGTAGTTCAATAATTGCGGCCTCTTCGTCAGTAAAAAATGGAGGAATGCCGAGATTCGAGTAGAATTGGCAACTGCTCTTGAGATCAGCTACTTTAAAAACAAGGTGGGCTACTGCCAATTGTAAGTCTGCGGCAGTCTTCATCTCGCTCAATGCTAAACCGGTCATGATTTCACCTCACAAGTTGTTCCTTATAATTGCCCTACCATTTTCGGGAGCTTTAACGATCTTCAAAAACGACGATCTCACCACGACTCTTGTGTGCCGAATGGAATGAAGGCAACCCTGATACAGCAGCATCACGGTTCGTCTTGAAGAGCATTGGTGCCAAAGATACCATTCGGTATCTTTTAATGCAATCGGCTTATTTGCGCCACTGGTCTCATCCAAGAGAATAAAATTGGAGACTTTCTAAAATGAAAGCGACTAGAGCAAAAAACGCGTACATGAAAAAAAAGGACCCTCTCTTTGTTAGAGAATCCCTTTTATCTGCCGCCTTCGAACTCGCTGCGACCAAGGGTATAGCTGATGTCACCGTCAACAAAGTGAGCGAAGTGGCGGGCGTTACCAAGGGGGCTTTCTTTCATCACTTCGATAGCAAAGAGACGTTGGTGACGGAGCTGATGCAGATGCTATTGACGCGGCTGGACAAGCAGTTTGACCGACTAATAGCTGAGGAAGAGAATTCCGACGGATGCTTTACTCGTGCATACATTAGGGCCGCATTCTCCGAAGGTGCAGCGGAACGTAAAGTGTGGGGCGCGCTCTTGAGTCTGTTGGCCTCTAAAGATCAGGTCGGATGGGTGTGGGATACCTGGCTGAGCGAGCGCCTAAAGAGACATTCAAAAACTGATTCCAGAATTCAGCTTCGTGTCGTAAGACTTGCAGCAGATGGCGTATGGCTTGAGAGAATCATGAACGCAAAATCTAAAAACCTAAAGGGCGTCGAAGCGTCTCTCATTGAGATGACGCGAATCCGTTAGAAAATCGCTTGACAAGCGTCATGGATAGCGCTGTGCGAATGACTGAAAGGAGGGCAATTGGGGTTTGCGGATAGCCGATATTGGTCGTCTGCTGACGGATTAGCCCGCAGGACCGGTTTTGACTCTGAACTGCCTGTGGTGACTGTCGGCTTCAGGGGAGCCAAGTTCGATGTCCTAACTTGGGATTGAAGGATTCTAAGGCCGCAGCCCTCGGTTGCCACCACGTTGGCGAGTTGAGACGCTGCAGGGGCTTCGCCAGTGATCGGAAGGAGTCCGTACTCTGGGCGGCGATCAGCCACCGCCCCCGAAATCGGCTACGCGCTAGGTCTGCTGCGCAGCTTCCAGGATTAGCCCCGTGATCACATCCGGATGGGAGATCAGCGACACGTGGCTTGCCTTCACTTCGATGGTCTTGGCGCCCATGCGCTTGGCCATGAAGCGTTCAAGATCCGGATTGATGGTGCGGTCTTCAGTCGAGACAGCGTAGAAACTCGGCTTGGACCGCCAGGCCGCCTGGGTCGTCCTGCCTGTCAGCAGAGCCTTCTGGAACGGTTCCTGGACCGCATAAAGCACCTTAGCCTTCGCTTCCGGGAGGTCGCCTGCGAAATCCCGCAAGAACGCCTCTTCGCTCAGGCGCCCTTCATCGCCGTCGAAAACGATGCCGGCAGAGGCCGGTGGCGTAGGAAATCTCTTGGCCAACGCCGTGTAATCCTCGCCTGCATCCGGAGCTCGTGCTGCCACATAAACAAGAGCCGTAACATTCGGATGCATTCCCGCTTCGGTGACGATCATTCCGGAAAACGAATGCCCCACCAGAACCGTCGGGCCGTCCTGCCGTGCCAGTACGCGCTGGGCCGAAGCAACCGCTTCAGGCAGCGTCGTCAGAGGGTTTTGCACGGCCGTGGCATTGAGCCCCGCCGCCTGCAATCGTGCGATCACCTCGGACCAACATGATCCGTCGGCGAAGAGCCCGTGCACGAGTACGACGTTGCGCGACTTGGTCGGAGTAGCGGTAGCGGCCATGCCGCGGGTGGATGTCAACGAAGCGGCAGCGCCGGCGACGAGGGCGGCCGAAAAAGTACGTCTGTTAATCACCATGAGAACACCTCCTTTGACCTACTGTTCATAGTTCTTGTCGAAGCGATGGCCCGGTTCCGCAAGCGCGACCGATGGAACTACACTACAAAGCGCGGCGGCGGCGATCACGGTGATGGCGATAAGCACCCTGAAGGATGCGATGGATTTTACGTTGCTTCTATCAACTCCCCAACTGTATGCCGAGAATGTCGGCTTCGGGGCAGCCATTTCAGAGCTGGCAGTGCCCGGTTTTGGCCGGGTTCGGCCCCCGTGGCGACCGACGGGGGTTATGGCCGTATTAACGGTTACGTACTCGCGGAAAGCGAAGCAAATAAGTCCACAATCGCCCCTCTGATTTGAATCGACGAGTTCCGATCGTCGGCCAAGTGCTTGGCGCACCACAAGGGGCTTGGTGCCAGGGAGAAAGAGGCCTGGTGAAGCGGTACCGCGAGGCCGTAATGGCGGGTCACCCGTAAACAAGAACTGGTAGCTAACGTCGACAGGGCAGTAGTCAAAACGCTATCGTCGGTGTGGTTTACAGATGAAGACCATAATACAAAGCGTCCTGCGCAGCGCTACCGTCGCGTTGATTTTGACGAACCCGCTATTTGCGACCGCGGTGGCCGATGCCGCAGCGCCTGAAACGCACTCGCCGCTATTCAAGCCCTGGATCAACGGCGTTTCGGCGGGTGAGCCGCAGATGCAGGTGCAGCGCTACGATAACGACACCTATGTCATCCGCCAGTCGATCCGCACCAACTTCGAGGGGCCCTTTCTTTACCTGCTATTCGGTAGCGACCGCGCCGTCCTGATCGACACTGGAGCCGGTGGATTGAACGTTCGTCCGACGATCGACCGGGTTATCGACGATTGGATGGCCCGACATCATCGGATGTTTATCCCTTTGATCGTTGCACATTCCCACAGCCACGGCGATCACCACCAAGGTGACGTCGAATTCCAGGATCGACCGCACACCATTGTCGTTGGCCTCTATCCCAAGGAGGTGGCTGATTTTTTCAAGATCAGCGACTGGCCGAACCAGATCGTCTCGTACGACCTCGGTGGCCGCGTGCTCGATATCGTTCCAACGCCCGGCCACCAGTCGGCGCACATCATGATCTTCGACCACAAGACGCGACTCTTGTTCTCGGGCGACTCGCTGGGTCCCTACCGTCTGTACATACCAATGAACGAGGCGAAGACCTATCGCGACAGCATCGACCGTGTAGCGGCCTTTACCAGGGACAAACAGGTCTCCTGGATCTTCGGTGCACATATAGAGATGACGACAAAGCCCGGAGAGCTAATCCCCGACGAGGCGCCCAGCCACCCCGATGAGCACGTGCTCGAGATTTCCTATTCAAACCTGCCTGAGTTGCAGACGACGCTCCATGCAATGGGCGATAACCTGGTGCAGGATGCCCACCACGATTTTGTGATCTTTCCCGAGCCGGCACGCGAGCAGCAACCCTTCGCGCCGCCGGCGAAATAGAGGGTCGCTGCGGCTCTGCTGCCAAGGATCTGGTAGGCAACCAGGGGCTTGACCTTCCTAAAGCAGTGGCAGCTGTCGCGCTCACGGAGCTGGTCGTCGTTCTCGGTCAGTTCGGCACGTCCGGGCGCGGGGCCTATAACGTTCTGATCGAAATGATGTTCGTTGAGATTCGATGGCGCCATACGTCTTTCTGCTCGAGCGCCCTTAAGGGCGCGGCAGCTCCACGAGTACTGGACGAGGCGAGAATCGCTGGCGCGCTTGCTCAGTTTTTGATTATATATCTGTGATCAAAAATGAATCGGCCACCCTCAACCCGCCCGGAACTGCGTTTCGCGCGCATCGAGCGCGAGACCATGCAGCAGCGCGTCTTCGAGATGCTGCGCGAGAAGTTGATGCGCGGCAGTTTCGAGCCCGGTCAGAGGCTTAAGATCGCAGAGCTTGCAAGCGCCTTCGGGACAAGTGCCATGCCGGTGCGCGAGGCGCTCAACCGGCTAATCGCCGAGCGAGCGGTCGAATCGCTGCCGAACCGCAGCGTGCGCGTACCGATGCTCTCGAAGCCGGCGCTTAGGGACCTGCGTGAAGCACGCTTCGCGGTGGAGGGACTGGCGGTCGAGCGCGCCGCTTTCAACATGACTCCGGCGACCCTGGCGCTGCTTCACAAGCTCGTCGGCAGGCAGAGCATCACCGACGCCGAGCACGCGGCCGAGGCGAGCGCCGAGCAGAACCGCGCGTTTCACTTCACCATCTACCGGCAATCGGCCTCCAGCGTGCTGCTGCCCATTATCGAGAGTCTGTGGCTGCAGTTCGGGCCGTACCTACGCATCGCGTCCGAACGCTTTGATGGGCGCGACGGTCGCGGCACCAACTTCCACGTCGCGATCGTCGACGCCCTGGCGCGCGCTGATGCTGGCGGCGCACGCGCGGCGCTCGAGTCCGACATCGGTCGAGCCTTCGATCTGGTGATGACGGATCAGTCGCTGTGGCGCCGCCGCGGGGGTGCCGCTTGACGGCGAGCGACGAAGCTGCGGATCCAGCGGGCTTCCAGCTCTACGATCTGCGCGTCGAGGTCGTCGGGCCAGCCGATCGGCCCATCTACTGCGGTGCGCGACTCGGCGACTACTTCGAACTGCACGGCGAGATGCTGCGGCTGCCTCCGGGCCAGGGATTTTCCATCTATTCATTGGCAGCGCTGCTGCCGCTGCTGCCGGCCAAGCAGCGCGAAACCGACCCCAATGACTGGATGAGCACCGACGCCGAAATTGCCTGCCCTGATCCAAATTGTCCTACCCGCTTCCGCATCACGCGCACCGGGAGGCGCTTCTTCCGCCGCGCCGACGTGACCGCAGTTCCTCTACCCACGGAGCGCGCGCCTTGATTCCGCGGATCACGCTGCCGGGTGGATATTCAATATCCCGCCTGATCAAGGGCGGCTGGCATCTTGTTGGTGATCACGGCGCGGTCAACGCGGAGCAGGCGCGGAGCGATATGGCGAGCTTCGTTACTGCCGGGATCACCACTTTCGACTGCGCCGACATCTACACCGGGGTGGAGGAGCTAATCGGTACGTTCCGACGCGCCTTTCCGCAGCTCGCGGCGGGCACGCAGGTGCACACCAAGTTCGTCCCGGACCTCTCCGAGCTTGAGCGCCTCGACCCGCGCTCGATCGAGCGCACCATTGATCGCTCGCTTTTGCGGCTCGGCATGCAGCGGCTCGACTTGGTGCAGTTTCACTGGTGGGACTTCGGCGTGCCACGCTACGTCGAGACGGCAATTGCCCTGGAGAAGCTACGGCGGGCGGGAAAGATCGCCCATCTTGGTGTCACGAACTTTGATACCGCGCGACTGCGGGAACTACTCGACGCCGGCGTGCCGGTGCTCGCGCATCAAGTGCAGTATTCGTTACTCGACGAGCGACCGAAGAGCAGTATGGTCGGCCTGTGCCAGGAGCATGGCATCGCGCTGCTGTGCTACGGCACCGTAGCCGGCGGCTTCCTGTCCGAGCGCTGGCTCGGAAGGCCCGAGCCCGTCGGTCCATTCGCCAACCGCTCGCTCACCAAATACAAGCTGATCATCGACGATTTTGGCGGCTGGCCGCTCTTTCAAGAACTGCTCGCGGTGCTGGCGCGCATCGCGGCGCGGCACGGGAGCGATATCGCCAGTATCGCGACGCGTGCCGTCCTTGACCGGGCGGGGGTGGCGGCGGCGATTGTCGGCGCGACTAACACCGCCCATCTGCAGGCTCACAGCCGCATCAGTGCTCTCAGCCTCGATGGCAGCGATCTCGCCGCTATCGCCACCGTGACAGACCAGCGTCACGGGCCCGGCGGCGACGTGTACGAGCTGGAGCGCGATCGCAACAGCCGCCACGGCAGCATAATGAGATACGAGTTGAACGCGTTAACGAAGGAGAGTGCGTCCGCACGGCATCCAGTCGGAGGGGCACAGAACGTAGGTTAGGCGCCGCACCGCCGTGCGCGCCTTCATCACTAAACAACATCGGGGAGAGAACAATGGCACTCATACTCAAACAACAAGTGGCAAAGACTTGGCACTGGCCGTGGCTCGCTGCAGCAGCGGCGCTGCTCGTCGGGGTATCCAGTGGACCTGCATCCGCGCAGACGACTGCTGCCGCCAGCATCGAAAATACCGGTTTGCAGGAAGTCGTCGTGACCGCCGAAAAGCGCGAATCGACCGTGCAAAAGACACCCATCAGCATCACGGCGATCACTGGCGCCGACCTGCAGGCACAGGGGGTGACCGACATGGTCTCCGTCGCGCAGCAGGTACCGGGCATCTCCTTCAAGACCTCCGGTCCCGGTCAGACAGAGTTCGAGATGCGCGGACTCACCTCGACCGGTGGCGAGTCGCCGACTGTGGGCTTCTACCTTGACGATGTGGCGCTTACCCCGGCCGCGATGGCGCAGAACGGCAAGACAGTGATCGACCCGAGTCTTTACGATCTGAATCGCGTCGAGGTGCTGCGCGGCCCGCAGGGCACGCTCTACGGTGCAGGCTCCATGGGAGGCACCGTCAAACTGATCTCCAACCAGCCCGACCCGAGGGCATTCGCCGCAAGCGCCGAGCTCATCGGCTCCGGCACCGACAGCGGCGGCGGTTTTAACCACACCGAGAACGGAATGCTTAATCTGCCGCTCGCGAACGGCGCGGCCGCGGTGCGCGTGGTCGTTACTGACAAGTACGTGGACGGCTGGATCGCACGCGATGTGCTCGATCCATTTCCGGTCGAACTCAATAACAGCACGCAGCGCGGCGATGTCGCCGCAGCGCCGGTGGCCCAGTCGATCGCACACTCGAACACTGAGCGACTCGACAGCGAGCGAGTGCTGCTGCTCGTGCAGCCCATCGAGCGGCTCAGCCTCACTGTAACTGCTCTGCACCAGAATCTTGCCCAGGACGGGCCGAGCACGATCGACAGCCCGCCGCTCAACGAAGCGCACTATCAGCCTTACGACGTCGCCGAGCCCTTCAGCGATATATTCAACCTGTACACGCTCACCGGTAAGTACGACTTCGACGGCTTCCAGGTGGTGTCGGTGACGTCCCAGTGGGACCGCAACCAGAACCAGACACAGGACATATCCGAGGCGATGCAGTACTACATCGGCGGCTTCTTCGGACCGCCGGCCGCGTGGCCATTCCCCGCCACGTCCACCGTCACCGAAGGCGGCGGAACGTTCTTTGGTTTTGGGCCCGGAACCATCTCCGAGGATGACTACACGCGCCAGTACAGCGAAGAGTTACGGTTCGCTTCCACCGGGAGCGGACCGCTGCAGTGGCTCGCCGGCGGCTATTACAGCGGCTTTACGGCGACCTCACACGTGTATTCCTTCTATCCGGAGACACCCTACGGTTTCAACGCCGACTTCGGCACCAACAACCTCGCTGACAACCACCGCAAGGTTGACATCTTCCAGTACGCCGCCTTCGGTGAGGTGTCGTACCTGTTCGCCGATCATTTCAAAACCACAGTGGGTGCGCGCTACTACACCTACCACAGTAACTCGGTGACGAGCGTGAGCGGTGTGTCCGCCAACGGCACGAGCGCGCCCCTTTACGGCCTGGCTTCCAACTCCGGGGTTACGCCGAAGCTGGATCTCGCCTACATCGCCGGCGACAACGCGACCGTCTATGCCACCGTGTCCAAGGGCTTCCGGCCGGGTGGACCCAATTCGCCGATCCCGGTGCCGCCGTGTCCGGCGGCTGCGCCCACGCAGTTTGGACCCGACAGTGTGTGGAATTACGAGCTCGGCGAGAAGCTCCGCTTCTTCGACTCGCGCGTCTCCGTTAATGGCGCGGTGTACTACGAGGAATGGTCCAATGTGCAGCAGGAGGTCGCACCCGGTTGCGGCTTCAAGTACACGGCCAATGCGGGTAAGGCCACGGTGAAGGGCGCTGAGCTCGAGGTCGCTGTGCTGCTCGCGCCCGGGCTGCTGTTATCCCAGAACATGGGTTACACGGACGCTACGAATTCCACCACCGTGCCGCTCGCGGGCGTGGTGTCGGGAGACCGGTTGCTCGACGTCCCGCAATGGACTGCAAACACCAGCCTCAGTTACACCTATCCGCTCCCCAATAGCCTGAATCTCATGGCACGCATCAACAACAGTTACGTGGACTCGATTCAGGACATTACCTTTGGGCGCAACTCGCTGCCGCCCTATGACTTGGTGAATGGACGCGTAGGAGTCGAACAGCAGAACTGGTCGGCGGCACTCTTTGTCGACAATCTGACCAACAAGATGGCGCTCCTTAGTGACACCGGCGCGCTCTCGGCGAACGTCCCGATCTTCAACCGCATCGCCACTAATCAGCCGCGCACCATTGGAGTCGACTTCACCTACCGCTTTTGAAATGCCACATGACGGCTGAGCCGCACGACGCAGCACCCTATCCGCCACGCGTCTACGCGTGGTGCGTCTTAGCGATCCTGGTCGGTACTGCGGTGCTGTCGTACACCGACCGGCAGGTGCTCAGCCTGCTGGTCGATCCCCTGCGCCATGACCTCGGCATCAGCGACACCCAGGTCAGCCTGCTGCTTGGCACGGCCTTCGCGGTCATCTACGGGTTGGCGGGTATTCCCTTTGGCCTGTTGGCGGATCGCGCCTCGCGGCGCAATCTGATCTGCGCCGGCGTGCTGGTGTGGAGCGTCGGCACTGTGGCCTGCGGCTACTCACAGACCTTTGCACAACTGTTCGTAGCGCGCATCGTGGTGGGCCTGGGCGAGTCGGTACTGTCGCCGGCGGCCATCTCACTCATCAGCGATTACTTCCCGCCCGCGCGCCGTGGCACGGTGGTCGGCTGCTTTTTGAGTGGCATCGCCATCGGCAATGGCGCCGCGATTCTGATCGGCGGCGGCGTGCTGCATCTCGTCGAGAGCGGCGCGCTCGCCGCGACGCCGCTCGGTGCTGTTTCTGCATGGCGTATGGTGCTGCTATTGATTGGCGCGCCGGGATTTCTGTGGGCTCTACTCATCCTGGCGATCCGTGAGCCCGAGCGCCGGGTCAGCGCGGGTGGGGCAGGGGCCGCTGTGCCACTGCGTCGCGCCGCGTTGCTCGCTGTCGCGCCGGTGTACTTCGTGGTGGCCAGCGCTTCATTGGTCGACAACGCAGTGGGTGCGTGGGCGCCGACGCTGCTGATTCGAGGCTTCGGGCGTGATCCGGCTCAGGTGGGCGTACAGCTTGGCCTACTGCTCACCATTGGCTTTGGCGGCGGAGTGCTCGCCGGTGGCGCGCTATCGGATCTAGTCGGCGGCGATGGACACTGGCAGCGCAAGCTCGGGGTCTGTCTCGTGGCGAGTGTGCTGATCCTGCCGGTCGCTGCCGCCATCAACGCGCCGCAGGCTGCACTGGTCATGGGCGCAGTGCCAACGTATTTCGCGCTGTCGGGCATCGTCACCGCTTGTGGCTTCTCCGCCATCCTGGATGCCGTCCCCGCGCGGCATCGTGGCTTCGCGATGGCGTTAAGTTTCTTCCTTAACGTGGCGCTCGGTGCCGGACTCGGACCCACAGCGGTTGCGCTCGCGGCCGAACACGTGTTCGGTGCTCCGGCGGGTCTCGGACCGCCGATCGCCTTTACGGCCGCCGCGGGCTATCTGCTCGTGGCCGTGGTGCTGGCGATTAGCCTCATGACGCTCCGGCGCAACCGCGCACGCGTCTAAGCGTTAGGCAGCTCGCTACTGGCGATGTTTCACTTCGCATACCGTCAAATTCCGTCGCGGGGCAGGGCGAGTTGAGGAGACTCTCGGTCACTGTCTCCACACTGTAGCGTCGGGCAAATTGCCCTTGCCGTATCGGATGGATCGTGGCCCACTTGCTCGATCGGTACGTACTCGTTGGCATTCTCGGTAAATGAGGAGTTGTCATGTACAGACAGAAAACCACAACAATGTCACGCTGGACGCTGGCGGCCTGTGCACTGTGGATGTCTATTGCGATCGCACGCCCGAGTGACGTCCCGGACATCCAATCAGGGATCCCCGCGCCATGCGAGGAGGCGATCGTCAATCCGGTCAGTGGTCATGCCGAATGCGTCCGACCGCTTGGAGCACCGGTTGCCGCGCCTCCGCCGAGACCTTCGGTAGTCAAACTGGCCGTATTCGATTTCGAACTCGAAGATGCCACACCGGCGGCGGCGCTTTTAGGACAGACGACGAGCACCGAAGCTGCGATGGAGAAGGTGAGCAGGGAGGCACGCCGGATCCTTTCGGAATCAGGCCGCTACATCCTTATTGACCCGAACGAGACCGATGCGGAGCCGGTCCGAGCCAAGGGGCTGCGGAACTGCGAGGGCTGCGAAGCCGGGATCGCCTTGCGGGCTGGCGCCGACCAGGCGCTCCTCGGCATCGTGAGGAGGATCACCCAGACCGACTACTACGTTGTAATTCAAATTACCGACGCTCGAGCCGGCAAAGTACTTGATCAACAGGCCGCCAACTTTGCGGGCGGTCCAGATGGTTGGGCGAGCGGAGTCCGGATGTTGCTCAAGCACCAAGTATTGGCTCCGAGCGATGGGTCCTAAGCCGCCGGACGGCCTGTCCGGTGGCCGAACAGGCGACGGGATGTGGAAAGCGTGCGGTCGGTGTCTTTCAGCACATGGACATTGGCGCTGAAGGCTTGGGATCGGGCCTTGTGCTGCACGCTTAGCCTGTGCTTGCGGCATTGGGGGGTCACGACTTGGCATCCCATATGCTCATGGAGCATGGCGCGCTTGCCGCGCACGTCATGCTCAAGTAAGCATCCGGGGCAGTATGAGTGCCAGTCGATGCACGCCCTCTGAGCTGTCTGCTTTTTCTAAGGGCAATCGGCGGCACGAGTCGCTCAACGTCGGCGGAAGACAACGTGCGGTCTCGAAGGCCTTTGAGATCAGAGATTAGCGCCGATTTCTCGACTCACAATTGATGAGTCTGTCTCGGGATTAATGAGATACGACACTTATGTATTTAATCGCCCCTGTACCGGCGATTAAATACTTGACCCTCAGGCGACTCAGAACCTTATCTCGATCGAATCGCCTGAGGGGAAGTGGAGTAGATCAGAATTGCCCTACTGACTGATCGTGGACAGCAGCGTCGCGGTCGTGGTCGTAGTTGTAGAGATTAAGGCGCCCGTCAAGACGTCAAAGGACGAGCTAACCTCCGACGACAGCTGGCAGACGGAGACGGCATTTGCGTCATTGAAAGCGCGTGTCGTAGTCGTGGAGTACGTAGCTGTAACCGTATTGAGGTCGGTCGTGGTCGTGTCGATTTCGTACATGTCTGGCTGCAGCAGCGCGCCGCTGCATTCCGCGGGTAGGCTCGAGGCGGAGCCCACGACAGTCCTCGTCTGGAGCACCAGGGGCGAACTTGGAGCACCGCCGCCCGGGTACCAGTCTGCCGCCGAATAGTTGGTAGCGACTGCCGTTTTCGCGGTGACAGTGCGCACGACGGGGATCGTGTCCGTACCATCGGCAGCCACAGGAACAGCTACGCTCGTCGCGGTGGTCCCCTCGGCGGTGGTAAACAGTTCGCTTCCGCTGCCATCGGAATTCTGAGTTCTCGAATAGGTATTGCCGTTTACGTACGTCGATTTAGACGTAAACGACCCATCGTTGTTCTCACTTCGGGTTTCCGTATAACCGACATTGGTACCGTTCGACGGTGCGGCACCATCGCCATTGACATCGGTGAAAGTGATGGTTTGCGTCTCTGACTGTGGCGTGGTCATTGTCGCGCCGGTTTGCAGCGGATAAGTGAAGCCGTCACGCGGCGTCGTATAGATTGATGTCGTGGTCGACGTTTCGGTATAGGGTCCGTTGCCCAGCGTGTTAGAGGTCTCATCATTCGAGACGGCTACGACATTCTGTCCGAGGCTAATAATTGACTGAAAACCGCCCGCGTTTTGGAGGTTTTCGAATGTGTCGACCGTCTGCGAGATCGGGACTGCTCCGACAGCGGGGTTCTGGACCACTGTGTAGGCGTATACGGTGTGCACGTCGAAGTCCGCCGACGACGAGCCAGCCGGTGCCTGCTCCACGCTCTGGTTCTCAGTGAACGTATCGACAAGCGTATTGTTTTCGTTGGTCGCGGTCGGGCTCGCGTAGACCACGGACCGGGTCGTCGTGCCGGTGTATTGGCGCTGCATCCCGACCTGCAGCAGCGGGGCGACTTCGCCGCCGCCGCCCCCACAGGAGGATACGAGTACCGCGAGCGGCAACAGGCGCAGCGCGATTTTCCCTATCGAAGTTGCCTGCCCGAGCGGCCTCACATCCCAGTCCTGCGACAGAATTGAATGCTTCACGATTTCCTCCCGTTCTACTGAGTCGAAAAGGGGTACAACGCCGCTGACGGCATCCCGCTGACCGCGTCACCACTTAATTAAGGCTGGATAAGGATCACGGGGGTCTGTTGCAGCAATTCGACCCTGAAACTGAAGTCATGAGTACCGCATTGGTTCCGTCGAATGAAATCAGTCCGACCGCACCAGGCGCTGCTTATCGCTTTAAGTTGGCCGTGCACTGCGCACGAACGCCTTTAGGCGCGACTGTCGCAGCGTGAGCTTCAACTAGTCGCGTATCGCATGACTCGCATCCCAAGCCTACAAACGGACGGGTGGCCGGCGGCCCAAGCGCTGTCCAGACGGGCATACCTGAGCCAGATAGAGATGTCGGGGTGCTGGCTAAATACAAATGTCGTGCGGCAGGGCAGCCGATATTGTGCCGTTCTGGCAGGGATCTGCTCCCTCATTGCAGCGCGGTGAGTCGTGAGGGCACGAGGTTGTTCTACCTGAGAGTGTGTTGCGGGACAAATGTACGTTATTGGGAGGAGGCGGTGCTAGAACCGCCATTCCGTTAGCTCAACATGAGCGCCGATGGGAGGCAGTAGCCGGCAAAAGACGACGGTCGATGCCGCTCTCCATTTGCCCGGGACCGGCCGTTCGAATGACCGCTCTCAAAAAGAAGACGGCGCACGACCGTTGCGCGGTGCAGGCCGAAAATGCGGGCAGAGATCCTTTGTATGGGATACGTTCAACGAACCGCATCGCAGCCGAATATTGGACGGGGGAGCAGCGCAATGAATCCTTGGTTCGGAAAAGTGTTGATGTTGGTCAGTATCGTTTCGACAGTAATCATTCGGGCGCCGCACGGTGGCCGCAGCCGTAAAGTTGCCATCGTGGAAAGTCGGAAGGGCCGGCTCGAAATGGTGTTGCTTGCGCTCATGTCGATTGCTGCGATAATTCTTCCTTTAGTTGCAATCTTCACCCCGTTCCTTTCGTTTGCCGATTACCCACTTCATCCCGTTGCGTTCGCAATCGGGGTTGTCGTCCTTTGTCCAGGAATTTGGCTCTTTTATCGCTCACACGCAGATCTCGGCAAGAACTGGTCGATCAGCTTGGAGATACGTGAAGATCACCAGTTGGTCACATCGGGGGTCTATCGTCTTATTCGACACCCGATGTACACGGCGATATTCTTACTGGCGTTCGCCCAAGCTTTGCTGCTTTCCAATTGGCTCGCCGGACCTTCCTGTTTGCTAGCTTTCCTTCTGATGTTCGTACTCCGCATTGGTGGAGAGGAACAGATGATGCAGAAGAAATTCGGAGAAGCCTACGCCGATTACAGGAACCGGACGAACCGTCTCATTCCGCACCTTTGGTGATGGTTGTTGAAGCAACTAAGACACGCGGACTAACGCACTCTTGATCGTGGCGGTGAATTTCAAAACTTTGAACCCGGACAGGCGGGGGGTCGGTTTCCTACAGTGATTCCCGTGGACTTGCCGAAGATTGGACCAGCTTATGAGCCAATCCTCTTTACCTGGCGTCCAGGACTCTCTCATTGGTTAGACCTCGAAATGCTGGCAGACTCGCGTGGCGCGACCTAATCATGTTTCTTGGCTCATCGAGCAGCGACTATCTGTATAAGCGATTGTCCGGACTTTCTCGACGCTGGGATCAAATGTGGCACGACGCTGATGGAAAGATCTTCGAGGGGCGAAGTCCACTACCCGACGGGCGCTATTCGCACACGAATTCAAGCGGCGTATCTGGCGAGCCTCCTGTGGGAAATCCTATGGCCGAAAGAGGATAGCGCGCCTCGCAACCGTGCCGATCTTTCAGTCGCCATCCGAGAAGGATTCATACTGGGTGACGGACAACGCGTCATTTCCCAGCTCAAAGGCCGTTGGGAGAGGCCGTACAGGGAGAACTGGGAACTACAATTCGGGGGAGGGGATGGGCATCGGCAGCGTCCGTCCGCGGAATTCCGTAATTAATCCGGTCAACCCGCAGGGTGAAGCTTTCGCGGCAGACGATTTAGCGTTGTCATCCAGAAGACCCTCCAACCCGAGATCGAGAATACCGCGATTAAGTTTGCAAAGTGTTAAGCAGTGCGCAGCTTCGAGTCCTGGGCCACGCAGCCAGACTTGAGGATCTTATGAAAGGTTTCGATCTTCCACCGCATCGCACCACATTTGAGTTTCTAGACGACGTCTTCCCGGGACTGAACGGGAAGTTGACGAGTTTCCAATTTATTCTCTCGCTATCCTTAGGTGCGCCGCGGTCTTGCGGCCATTACGAAAGCTACGATCACGGACATCAAGCGCGAGGGCAAATGGACGGGTTTTTATCGCCTTTGATCTCCGTTCGCATACTGCCGCTGTCCATATCGCAGCGTGCCGTAGCGGCGCCTGCTCGCGCGCCAGCCAAGTGTCCGGACGCGGCTGTCCCGAATAAAAACATTTTCGAGAAGTTGCCGATCAGACCTTGCCGGACGATGCCTAGGTATCAGTGGGCACTCTTTTGGCAAGCAGTGCCGTAATGATGACCGCCACAGCACCCAGTGCGACGACCGACGACACAGCGCCCGCCTTTGGGCCGAGAATCACCAGAAACGAAACGGCAACCGCAAAGGTGCTAAGAAGGGACCTCCGCCACATTGGCGCCGGATCGGCGTCCTGTAACTCGGCGATCCGCCGAAGTGTTGTGCCCGAAGTCATAGAGGCGTAGCAAAACATTAAGAGGCCAAATCCATGTAACAGGCCTTGCAGCTGAGATCCTGGCACAAAGGCGAGTGCGATTAGGCCAATAACGCACGCAGCAATTCGGAGGCGGTTGGCCGATCGCGCAAGGGAGCGATCTTCGAGGCTAGATATGTGCGCTGCATCCATGCGTAAACACCTAAACGAAGCGGTCACTTCGGTAAGCAATCGCCATTGTACTGGCGATGATCCACGGTAAGCGCTCGATCTTCCGCACTCTTGCAACGGCGGTTGATTTCGAACAGCGCTCAGAACTGATTTTCATGCAACAGCCAGTAGTGCCAGTCGGCGATCGCTTGGGCCGTGGCCTTATTGACGTTGA
>Ga0302324_100012712_pt1 | contig 17148 bp, 16 predicted proteins | sample Palsa_T0_1_FD_201949 | JGI IMG/M metagenome (GOLD analysis project Ga0302324, IMG submission 201949) | Peat permafrost microbial communities from Stordalen Mire near Abisko, Sweden - Palsa_T0_1 | ecosystem: Environmental > Terrestrial > Soil > Palsa > Peat permafrost | place: Sweden: Abisko...
TGCGGAGATCGTTGTGCGCACCATGAGCCGCGCCTCGTGCGCGGGCCACGGCCGGCCGCGATGCAGCGTCGCGCGATTGTCCCAAATGACGACGTCACCCTCGCGCCACGTGTGCACGTAGCTCTGACCGGGCGCCGCAGCGGCATCGATCAGCTCAGCGAGCAGCTTTTGCGCCGCCCCCTCCTCCATGCCTTCGATCGCATAGGCGTGCGAGGCGATGTAGAGAGCGCGGCGGGCATTCGCCGGATTCTTCCACACCATGCGCCAGCATTGCGGCGGCAGCGCCGCACGCTCTTCGGCGCCGACGAGATTGGGCGAAATCTTTCCGCGCGAATGAGCATAGTCGTGCCAGGCGAAGGAGCTCTCGATCTGCTTGCGCAGGCCTGAATCGAACCGGTCCCAGGCAAGACGAGTCGAGACATATTCAGTCTCACCGCCATGCGCCGGGATGATCCGCGCCGACAGCACCGAGGCGAGCGCCGGCACGCTCTTGAACGTGCTGTCGGTATGCCAAAGTTGGTTTGCTTTATTGCGCAGCGCAATCCGATGATCCGCCGGCACGACTTTGCCGTCCTTGTCGATGGTGGTGATGATGACGAGATTGGTGCCGGCGCCTGGCGTCGTGGGCGGCGTCACCTCAAGCGGACCAAACCGGCGCGAGAAGGCAAGTTGCGTCTCGTCGGTCACCTCCTGACCGCGAAAGATCAGAACGGAATGCTCCTCCAATGCCGCGCGCGTCTGCCGGTATGCGGCGTCGTTCACCGCGATATCCTTGAGCGTCACGCCGCGCAATTCGGCGGCGAAGCCCGGCCCCAGGGGGACGATGTCCATAGCGTTCCCTCGTTGCTTTGGTCTTGCGTAAGTTTCCACCAAATCCGGGCGGCCGGCAACCCGGCGGCTCACTTGTTTCTGGCGGCTACAGCCGCTTCGCAACCTCTTCAAGCATGACTTCGGTGGCTCCGCCGCCGATGTTTTGAACACGCGCATCACGCGCCATGCGTTCGATGGTGCTCTCGCGCATGAAGCCCATGCCGCCGTGAAATTGCACGCAGGCGTACATCACCTCGTTGACCAGTTCGCCGCAATAGGCCTTGACCATCGAAACTTCTTTGGTGGCTTCCGCCCCTTGTGCGTCTAGCCAAGCCGCGTGGTAGACGAGCTGGCGGCCGGCTTCGACCTTGGCTGCAAGCATTGCCAGACGCTGCCGGATCGTTTCTCTTTGCCACAGCGGCGCGCCGAAGGCTTTTCGCGTGCGGACATAATCGAGCGTGAGATCGAGCGCGGCCTGGGCTTCCCCCATGGCGGTCGCGCCGATCGTAGTCCGCTCGTTCTGGAAATTTTTCATAATGGCATAGAAGCCGCGGCCTTCGTCGCCGAGCCTGTTCTCGACCGGAATCCGGCAGCCATCGAAATGCAGCTCGGCGGTGTCGGATGATCGCCAGCCGTGCTTGTCGAGCGCGCGGCCGACCGTGAAGCCGGGCGTGCCTTTCTCGATCAGAAACATGGTGATCGATCGGCTCGGAGAACCCGATCGATCGGTCTTCGCGGCCACGCAATAGAGATTGGCGTAGACGCCGTTGGTGATGAACATTTTCGTACCGTCGATGACATAACTGTCCCCATCGCGGCGCGCGAACGTGCGGATGCCCTTCACATCAGAGCCCGCATCCGGCTCGGTGACAGCGACCGCCGTAATGACCTCGCCGGAGATGATGCCCGGCATCCATTTGTCCTTTTGCGCCTCGCTGCCGGACCGGAAGATATGGATGGAGGCCATCTCCGAGTGGACCAGAGCGGTGGTCGCAACCCCGCTGAACGTCGAACGGCCAAGCTCCTCGGCGAGCACGACGGTCGCGAGCGTATCCATCTCCGATCCGCCGTAGCGCGCCGGATAGCGAATGCCGAAAAAGCCGAGGCTCCCCATGCGGCGCAGCACTTCGCGCGGCACGTAACCCTGCTCCTCCCACGCCAGCGCCTTCGGCTTGATCTCCGTCTCGACGAAGCGGCGCACCTGGGCGCGAAGAAGCTCATGCTCCTCCGAAAAATAAGGCGACCGGCCTGACGCGGGCTGCGCGACGTCGTCGGATTTGATTTCCGCAATTTTGTTCATGTCGGCCTCCCGGCTCTCTTTATAGTATCGCCCTGGACAGACATCCGGTTCGAATGCCGCCCTCTCAGCGCTGCGGTCCCGACAAGCTGAGCTCGCTCTCGGCGCGAAAGACATTGCTGTAAAGCGTCGCAATCCATTGGCGCCCGCTCGACGTCACATTGAGATAGCGGATGGCGGTCTGAATGTGAGGCGACACGCTATTATAGTAGAATTGCGGATATAGATCGGTGAGATCCGCTGGCGACCCGTAGCCGAGCTGTTTGTTCATTCCGACTTCTTCGAATTCGTAATAGAGCGCGTTCGCCTTGCGCAGATAGTGCGGATCGCCGAGTTGCCCGATAAGGTCGGCGGCGCGCACCAGCGAACCCTCTTCGGCGTCTTGACGTTCCGGCGAGATAGCCGACGGGAACCGCGTGAACTCGATCGCTCGGGCAACCCTGGCGGCGTCGATCTGGTCCATTTTCGAGAGCCGGTCCAGCGCGAAAAGTTTTGAACGCTCCACGTGATGAGCCGTTAGTGCGGCATCGGATGCGCCGCGCGAGAGCTTGGTTTTACCGCCTTTCGCATCGATGACGTATCCGTCCTCGCGGTCGCCCATCAGAACGCCACGGACGTAGCCGATATCGTGCAGGAGGCACGCTATGATCACATGCGCATAATCGTCAGCAGACGTGGGCATGAGAAGCGATCGCCCCTTCATGATGTCGTAGCCGACGAGCGTCACCAGCATCGTATGTTCGACGTTGTGATAGAGCGCGTCGCTGTTGCCGATACATTCGAGCGCCAGCCGGGCGACGGATGGAATAAGCTCCGTCAAGCCGGCCTGCGTTGATCCAAAGCGACGGCTCAAATGTGAGGAAAGGAAAGACCCCAATTCCTCCGCGGCCAATTCGGGAACGGTAATCATGACGCCTCAAATTGGATCGCAAAACGCATCGTGGCCGTCAGTCGCGCAAATTGCAATACCGGTCCGGCGCGCCTGTCACGTCCGTCATTGGCCGGTATCCGCTACTCGGCGCCAACATTGAGGCCGTCAAGCATTAAGGTCCAAAGCTCGCGCACCTGAGCATGGCGCCGTTCGACCGCAGCGGAGACCTGGTCGCGGACGTCGACGAGCTGCGGGCCCTTGAGGAAGAGGATTTGCGCCTGTAGCAATCGTCCGCTTTCGAATTCTATGCGCCGCATCGCCAGCACGAAGGGATCCATCGCAGCGACGCCTTCCGGCAGCAGCGCGGCGGGCCGGATGCCAGCATGGATGGCGTGGCCGAGCGCCGCCATGTCGACCAGCAAACCGTGAAAATAGTCAGCTGCCCCTTGCATCGGACGCGGCATCCACGCCGCCTCCCACCGCCAGATCATGAAAGCCAGGGCCGGATCAGGGACCCACGATGTGGCGCGCGTGAGCAGCGAAAGAATCTCCATTTCGCGGCAATACTGGGCGTGCAGTTCCAATTGCCAAGGCTGGAGCAAGTGATGCGGCAACGTGGCGGCAAGCTGGCGGGCCTGCGCACCATGCGCTGACATGAGAAAGGCCGCGATGCGAGTTTGTTGCGGCGCCGGAACGCGGCCGTCTTGATCGAGCGGGCCGAGGAGAGCGCTCATGGAGATGCCGGCTCGGAAAGCACCGCACGTTCCGGCGTCTCCAGACGTACCGGAATCGAGCGCAAATGATCGAAGCCCGCGGGAAACGGCGTGAGCTCGCCACCTACCTCTTCAGGCGCGACCCAGATCGTCTTCTTGCCGTGCCAACGTCCGGCAATGACGTCTTCGGCGAACCGGGCCATCACATACGCTGCCAATTCCGCTCTCTCCAACGTGAACGCATGATACGCACGTGGAATAATAACCAGGGCGCTGTCCGGAATATGGATGCGCAGCGAATCTTGCAGTGTCCGCGGCGTGAGAAAATCGTACTCGCCGGTCATGATCATCGTCGGGACTTTGATCAATGACAATTGCGGGGTGAGCGGCTCGAATTCGAGGAAAGACTCCATCAAGTTTTGCAAGGCGTAGACGTCGTTGATCAGCCATCCCCGATGCGTCGCGAGACCGATCAAATCGCTCTTGGCTTCGAGCCACGCATTGGAGAAATTCATGGGAAACAGCAAGTCCTGCAGATAGGTCGTGCCGCCGAGGATCAGGGCGGTGCGCATGGCGTTGCCAAGTCGCATCAGTTGCGGCGGGATTTCGGCAAAGCTGCTCATCGGTACCAATCCGGCGATCTTATTCGGGTGCTCGATGGCGTAGCGCAGTGCGATGACGCCGCCGAAACTGATTCCGCCGACGAAAATTGGGCCCGGTCCCAATTCGTCAATCAGGTCGCCGAGCACCGCCACCTGGTCCGCCTGATCGATGAACAAGCGGGGCTTGTCGGATTGGCCTTGTCCGAGCATGTCGTAGCTGGCAACGCGGAACCCTTTGGCCACCAGCCCGTCCCGGAAGGGCATCCAGAGCTTCACGTATTGCGTTAAACCATTGACCAAGACGCAGGCCGGCCCGTCGCCCGGGCCGGTCAACTCGTAGTGTATTCGGCGTGAATTGCGTTCCAGCCAGGGCATTGGGGTCTCTTGGATACGGTACCGGGCCGCAGACTACCCGGATTTAAGCCGCTGGCTATAGAGACCTTGGTGAGCAGGTCAATCGCCGCAGCGCGGCTTTAAAGTACAGCCTGCGAACGCAAGAATGCAGCGCTGCCGCTGCAACCCGGCCGTCCGGCATTCATTCCAGCGCGTCCGCGAACAAGGCAAATGCCCGGGCTGTCAGAAGACGAGCAGCGTCCGTCCGGCGATTTCAGGAACCGCTCGGCCTTGCACTCATCTTTCCGTCGCGGCAAGCAAAAGCCGGACTTTCGAAAAATGGTCGGCGAGAGACTTGTCAACTGACGGATCGCGGTCTCGAATAAAGGTCCAGCGTTTGACCGGCGCTGACCGGGGAGCGAACCGCGCAAAACGGTCCCCGCCCCTGATAACTTCAGGACAAAAACAAAATACTGTCATCGAGGCGGAGAAATCGCTCGAAACATTCTATGAATCGATGGTATTTGTAGGCTATTCGACTTCCTCCTTGAACATGAAAGACGCCATGCTCACCGCAAAGGGAAAGTACAGCCTGAAGGCGCTCGCCCACCTCGCCAAGCTCGAGCCGGGGGCGACGACGCAAGCGGGCGAAATCGCCGAAACGAACAACATTCCGAAGAAATTTCTCGATGCCATTCTCGGCGAGTTGCGCAACGCCGGCATCGTCTTTAGCCGCAAAGGCCCCGGCGGCGGCTACAGGCTCGCCCGCGCGCCGAGCGTAATAAAAATCGGCCATGTGATCCGCACCATTGACGGTCCACTGGCGCCGATCGCCTGTGCGAGCCGCACGGCGTATCAGCCCTGCCGAGACTGCGAGGACGTCAAGAGCTGCACCGTCCGCCTAACGATGACGAGAGTGCGCGATGCGATGTCGGACGTGCTCGATCGCGTTACCCTCGCCGACATGGTCGCCATGAGCGGGCGCGGCAATCTCGCAAAGATCTCGCACAAACGAAAATCTTCAGCTCGGTCCTGATTAACGTTTGCCCCACGGCACCCACGACCATACGCGCTCGTGGAAATAATAGATCAGTATCTTCGTCAAAATCTCGGTGATCGCGACCGATCCGGCGATCTTCGGGCTGCCGGTGATGACAAATGCCACAATGAAGGTATCGACGCTGCCGGTCGCGCGCCAACTCACAGCCTTTGCGAGCGAGCGTGCGTGCGTTTCGGTCCAGCGCGCAAGTTTCCCTCCACCGGCGTTCGGCTTCAGCAGGTCCGCAACACAACCCATTCCCACAGTGTCGTAGGATTCCGGGTCTATCAGAATGAAGCTTCCGGTATCCTGGCATTCGGCATAGCGGTCGACCGCAATCGGCCGATCGAGCTTCAGCGTGCCGGTCCCGATCTCGTTCTGCGCAATCGCTTTCGCACTAACTAGTTGCCTGCTATCGAGATCGAAGACACCTAGTTCCGGCTCGATTTTTGCCTTTACGGTCGTTGTCGCGAGCTTGAGAAGATAGTTGCGTCCGGGCTGCAGCGGTTCGTTGCCCATCCAGAACTGTCGCGCGGAGATTCGGTCGGTCATCACCGGCGCTCGATCGACCGCAACCACGATATCGCCGCGAGAGGCATCGATTTGATCAGCGAAGGTCAGCGTAACGGAGCGGCCGACTGCGGCGCGTTCGAGATCGCCGTCGAACGTTACGATGCGGGAGATGCGGGTGACCCGGCCGGATGGAAGAATTTTTACCGGCATGCCGGCGCGGACTTCTCCGCTCGCGATCAAGCCGCAATAGCCGCGAAAATCCTGATGGGGCCGATTGACCCATTGAATCGGCATGCGGAACGGCTGCCGGTCCGCCGTTCGAACCGGCTCGACCTCTTCGAGATATTCGAGCAGCGTCGGTCCGCGGTACCAGCGCATATGCTCCGAACGGTTCACGACGTTGTCGCCGTTTTTGGCGGCGACCGGAATGGGGACGACGTCGTCGATACCGAGGCCTGCGGCGAATTCGCGGAACTGCGCCTCGACCGAGCGGAACGCCTCTTGCGACCACCCGGCGCGATCCATCTTGTTCACAGCGAGCACGACGCGCCGCACGCCGAGCATCGAAAGAATCACCGCGTGTCGTTTCGTCTGCCGGGTCAGTCCGTCACCGGCGCTGACGAGCACGAGAGCGAGATCGGCGACGGAGGCGCCGGTCGCCATATTCGCGGTATATTGCTCATGCCCCGGCGCGTCGATGACGATGAATTTTCGGCGCGCCGTGGCAAAGAACCGGTAGGCGACGTCGATCGTGATCTTCTGCTCGCGCTCGGCCGCGAGGCCGTCTACCAGCAGGGCAAAGTCGAGATCGGCGCCTTGCGTGCCGAATTTGCGCGAATCGACTGCAAGCGCATCGAGCTGATCCTCGAACAGCTGCTTCGATTCGTAGAGCAGGCGGCCAATCAGCGTCGACTTGCCGTGGTCGACCGAACCACAGGCGATGAAACGCAACAGGTCCATCCGCCCTTGCTGCTCCAAGAGCGAGCCGAATTCATACTCCACGGGCTGCGCCTGTACGTTCATCAAAAGTAGCCTGCTTGTTTCTTCCGCTCCATCGACGCGGCGCCGTCGTGATCGATCACACGCCCGCGACGCTCCGAATGCGGGCTGGCGAGCGTTTCCTGAATGAGTTCGGGAACCGTGCGCGCGGTGCTCTCAACCGCACCGGTCAACGGATAGCAGCCGAGCGTACGAAAACGCACCGTCCTGATCTGCGCGCGTTCGCCGGCCGCCAACGGCATACGTTCATCGTCGACCATGATGAGCGCGCCGTCACGCTCGACCACCGGACGGGGCGCCGCAAAGTAGAGTGGCACCACGGGGATGCCCTCATGGTGAATGTAGAACCAGACATCGAGTTCGGTCCAATTCGACAGCGGAAACACCCGCATGCTTTCGCCACGGCGCGTACGCCCATTGTAGATCCGCCACGGCTCCGGACGCTGTCGCTTGGGATTCCACAGGTGATCGGCGTTGCGAAACGAGAACACCCGCTCCTTGGCACGCGATTTCTCCTCATCCCGGCGAGCGCCGCCGAAAGCGGCGTCGAAGCGATGATGGTCCAGCGCCTGCCGTAAGGCCTGTGTCTTCATGACGTCGGTGTGAATTTCCGATCCGCTGGTGATTGGATCGATGCCGCGGGCGAGCCCCTCGCGATTGACGTGCACGATCATGTCGAGGCCGAGTTCGCGCACGCGCCCGTCGCGGAAGGCGATCATTTCGCGGAACTTCCACGTCGTGTCGACGTGCAAAAGCGGAAACGGCGGCTTCGCCGGATAGAACGCCTTGAGCGCCAGGTGAAGCAGGACCGAGGAATCTTTGCCGATCGAATAGAGCATCACCGGATTTTCTGACTCGGCGACCGCCTCGCGAATGATATTGAATGCTTTCGGCTTCGAGCTGCTCCAGATGGGTCAACGATGACGCAGTACGTGCGTCCACGCTTGCCCGAGCGATAAAGTCATTCGCACGATCAATCACTGGAGAGTAAGCCCCCATGGTCTGTCCTATGAAAAACTCGGGCTCACACCGGTGGAGGATTCGCGCGCGTGACAGCGCCATTTTCGGCAACGTGCAGCCCGCATTCCTTTTTCTCGGCCTGCTCCCACCACCAGCGTCCCGCGCGCTCCGGCTCGCCCGGCGCGACCGCGCGCGTGCACGGAGCACAGCCGATCGACAGGAAGCCGCGATCATGCAGCGCGTTGTAAGGAACGTCGTGTGCGCGTACGAATTCGAGCGTCCGTTCGCGTGTCCAGTCGAACAGCGGATTAACTTTGATGAGCTGGCGGCCCTCGTCGAACGACGCCGGTGCAAAGCGCGCTCGGTCGGCGGACTGATCGGCACGAATGCCGGTGACCCAGGCCGCGCTGCCGCCAAGAACGCGCGACAACGGCGCGATCTTCCGGATCGCGCAGCAGTCGTGGCGCGCGGCGACTGACGAACGCAATCCGTGGATGCCTTGCCGGGCGACCAAGGCCTCCACGCTCACGTGCTCGGGTGCGAACGCAAGGATGCGTCTATCGTAGCGGCGCTCAGTTTCGGCCCAAACTTCGTGCGTTTCCGGAAAGAGACGGCCGGTATCGAGCGTCGCAACATCGATCGCAAGCGCCTGCGAGAAAATCGCGTGGGCGATAGCCTGATCCTCGAGCCCAAAACTCGTCGTAAATACAATTCGTCCGGAGATGACTGAACGGATCGTTGCGACGCGCTCAAACAAATCCAGGGCGTCGAACCGATCCGCGAGCCCACCCGCAACCGTGGCCGGGGTGGCGGACTTCGTGGCCTCCGGCGCGGCATCGCCAGGACTGGTTTGACGCTCCCGCCGGGGGCGCAAACGCGCCGGCCGCGCGCCGCCGAGATAGGCAACTTCCGACATGGTAGACAAACCCTTCGCCCCGTTAGATGGGTTTGTCACATAGACCGAAAAGCTAAGCGCGCCAATGGTTTGGCAATGAAAAGAAAAACATGCCATGCTGCGCATGCGCAACAGATTCTGGTTTTAATGTCACGGCAATTTTCAGTCAGTCCGTTCACACAAAGGCGACCCGTTCGACGTGGACTGGCCTGTCTCATTCGTGTGCGACACTAAAGGGCGTCGGCAAACGCCACCATTTGCCGGCGCTGATCCGGATCCGGCAAGGGACCGCGCATGGCGCCGAGATTGTCTGTCATATGCGCCGGATCGGCTGTGCCGGGGATGACCGCGGTCACCCGCGGGTCGCTCAGAAGATATTTTAGGAAGAACTGCCCCCAGCTCTCGGCAAAGCCGCGCGCCCAATTGGGAACTTCTTTCCCGTGCACGGCGCGGAACAGCCGAGCCCGCCCGAAGGGCAGTGCCGTGAGCACGCCCGCTTTGACCTCGGCCGCCAGTGGCAGGATGCGATTCTCGGCTTCGCGATCGTCGAGCGAATAGTCAATCTGAACGAAATCCGGCTTTTCGCGGCCGAGCACCGCCTCGATCGCGGCAAAATCCGCACGGCGGGTCGACGTGATACCAATGTAGCGACACACGCCCTGCGCCTTCCATTCCTTGAACTGCGCCAGCGATTGTTGTGGATCGTGCACATTATGGAATTGCAGCAAATCGAACATCGGCGTCTTCAATCGGACTTGGGAACGCTTGAGTTCCGCGGCATCGGCCGATTCGAGCTTGGTCGCGATGAAGAGCCTCTCGCGCAAACCGGAAGGCGCAATCACGTCGCCGATGACAGCCTCGGCGTCGCCGTAAACCGACGACGTGTCAATGAGATGTCCGCCGCCGGCGATTAGCGCCTGCAATACCGTGGCCGCCTTCTGCCGGGTCGCCTCGTCGTTGACGTCGAAGACCTGCGCGGTACCGAGCCCAACCGCCGGCAGCCGCTCACCGGTACTCGGAATAGCGCGCGCGAGCAGCGCTGGAGTTTGGCCGAACGCCGGCGGCGCCAGCATCGCCACGCCGGTCGCTATCGCGAATTTGCGTCGCGTCAAGCGGATGGTCATGCGTGTTCTCCTTGTCTCACGCCCGCGTCCATGAGCGCGGCGCGGCGTTCCTGAAACCGCCCCAAAGCCGCGGACAAGACAAGCCAGCCTGCCGCGACCGGCAATGCAACAAGCGCAATCGCGCCAAGCTTCAATCCCAGCGCCTGCAAGCTGTCGAAGACCCAGCCGTACAACGCGTCGGAGCCGCGATAGATCACCACGTCGATCAGGTTCTTGGCTTTGTACTTCTCTTCGCGGGCGATGACCGTGAAGAATACCTGCCGCGCCGGATTGGCGACAGCGAAGTTCATCCATCGCTGCACCACTTGGACGATCACCACGGCAGCAAGCGTCGGAGCCAGGCAGAGCGCGGCAAAGCCGACGACATAGACTGCCGGCAGCGCGGCGGCAGTAACGCCGGTGCCGAAACGCCTGAGCAACCGGCCGGTGACGAGGATTTGCGTCGCCAGACTAAGCAGGCCCACCGCCAGATCGATACTGGCGAAAATGCGCGTCTGTTCTCCAGCGCCGTGCACCGCCGCCGAAACGATGTTGGCCTGCTCGAAATAAAGAATGGTCGCGCAGAACGAAAGAAGGCTGACCCAGCCGCCGACGCCGAGCAAATAAGGCGAACGGATCAGCTCGGGCAACGCCGCGAAGGCACTCCCGCCGACGCGTTGCGGTTCAGCTTCCGCGGCCGCCCGACTGTTGGCCGCGCGCTCAAGCCGGTGCACGCAATACACCGCCGCTTCCAAAAATATCGCCGCGGCGATCAAGAGGTTGACGGGGCCGAGCGGCACCGAGAGCCCGATGGCAATGACCGGGCCCAGCAACGCGCCGGCGGTGCCGCCGGCGCCGATGAAACCGAACAGCCGTTTGCCCTGCTCGGCGGTGAAGAGATCGGCCATGAACGACCAGAACACCGCCACGGCGAAAAGGTTGAACACGCTGACCCAGACAAAAAACACGCGCGCGACGATCACGGGCGCCACGTTGAGCGCGAGCAACAGCCAGAATACAGCCAGGTTGGCCACGAAGAAGTGATAGACAATGGGTATGAAACGCGCGCGCGGCAATTTCGCCACCAGCGCGCCGTAGATTGGCTGGGCGACGAGAAGCGTCGCGAAGGTGGCGGTAAATAGCCACGGCAGATTCCGCACGCCGCCGGCAATACCCATCTGGTCGCGCAACGGCCGCAGCACGTAGTATCCGGCCAGCAGCATGAAGAAATAAGCGAAGGACCAGATTGCCGCCGCGCGCTCTTGCCGCGTCGCCGGCACCGCCCACCCCAGCCAGCGCTCCAGCGCGGCCCTTGCGGTCATGGCGAAAGCGAAAGCTTCTGCTTCAGTTCAGCTGCACTTACCGCCTGACCATAGCCCGGCCCGCCGCGCTGAAAGCGGGTCGCGTCCGCGAGCTTTCCGACTACGACCGGATCGAACCCGGCGTCGCGGATGAGTCCGGCCGCGGTTTGCACCGCCTCGGCATCATCGCCGGCGATCGGGATTGCGAGCTTCGGATCGGGACGGTTCGCCTCGGTCGCGAAGATTTTATAGTTGAGCGTATTGAAGGCACGGACAAGCCGCGTGCCGGGCAGATATTTCTGCGAGACGACGCCGACACCCTCGCGCTCGACCTCGTCGGTGATCGTACCGTCACGCGCGGTGACGGCGTTGCAAGCGTCGAGCATGATCTTGCCTTTGAGCGCCGCCCCGAAATCCTGGCCGATCTGCGGTAGCGCACCGTACGGCACGGCGATGAAGAGCACATCGCCGAAATGCAATGGCCTGCTCGACGGTGCCGGCCTCCGCAAGGTCGCCGAGGCCGGCGACCAAATCCTTCAGCTCCTCCGGATGGCGCGAGGAGAACAGCACCGGATGGCCTGCTTTGATCCATAGCCCGCCGATCGTGCTGCCAATATGACCCGATCCGATGACGCCAACACGCAGCCTGGTCTGCGCCGGCGCGGGCCGTGGCCAAAGCGCTGCGCTGAAAACAAGCGCGCCGCCGCCGGCAAGAAGTGCGCGGCGTTTGTTGTCAACCATATCGTTCCGGAACATCGAAACCTCCTCGCATTTCTTACATCGCAAGTTAGGGGCTTTTTCGGGTCTATCCCGCCATCGGACACTTGTATGCTCACAATTTCGTATTTCGCGAGCAGTGGCTTCTCGATGACGCATCCGCCGTAGAATCGAATTCCCGGGCGCCGCCGAACCAGGCACGCTGGTCACGCGCGAGGAACGCGATGAATGCAATGGTATCATTGAGGGAACTACTTGTGGGTCGGTTTGCCTCGCCCCATGTCGGCCAGTGCCGGATGCTTTTCAATGGCCGACTCGGCTGACTTCAACGGAGCAAACCATGTCGCTGTTATTTTCGGAAACCACTCTGGGTCCGCTCAAGCTGCAAAATCGTCTCGTCATGTCGCCGATGACACGCAGCCGCGCCATCGGCAATGTGCCGAACGACCTCATGGTCGAGTATTACCGGCAGCGGGCGTCTGCCGGGCTGATTGTCACCGAGGGGACTTCGCCATCTCCCAATGGCCTGGGCTATCCGCGCATTCCCGGAATTTTCTCCGCGGCGCAAACCGCCGCCTGGAAAAACGTCACCAGCGCGGTGCATGCGCGAGGCGCCAAGATTTTCATTCAATTGATGCATACCGGCCGCGTTGCCCATCCGTTGAACCTGCCGGCGGCCGCGAAGGTCGTGGGTCCGTCGGCGGTCGCCGCCGCGGGAGAGATGTTTACCGATGCCGAGGGAATGAAACCGAATGCCGCTCCCGTGGAGATGACGGAAGCGGACATCAAAACCGCCATCGACGAATTCGCGCAGGCGGGAAAGAACGCTGTGGCGGCCGGATTCGATGGCGTCGAACTTCACGGCGCGAACGGATATTTGCTCGAGCAATTCATCCGCTCCAATTCCAATCAACGGACGGACGCCTACGGTGGCCCGATCGAGGCCCGCGCCCGCTTTACGCTTGACGTTGCCAAAGCGGTGATTGCTGCCATCGGCAAGGACAAGGTTGGAATACGCTTGTCGCCATATGGTGTGTTCAACGACATGCCGGCCTATCCGGAGATGGAAGCGGACTACGCCTATCTGGCGAAACAGCTCAACGCCTTGGGCCTGGTCTACGTCCATCTCGTCGATCACTCGTCGATGGGCGCACCTGCGGTGCCTCAGTCGATCAAGGAAACCTTTCGTAAGGAATTCAAACGCAGTCTCATTCTTTCGGGCGGCTACGACGCCGCGCGCGCGGAAAGCGATCTTACCGCAGGCAAGTGCGATCTGATCGCCGTAGGCAAGCCTTTCCTGGCCAATCCGGATCTGGTCGAAAGGTGGAAAGCCAAACTCGCGGTAAACGCGCCAGATATGAGCACGTTCTATACGCCGGGCCCGAAAGGCTACACCGACTATCCAGCACTGGCCAAAGAGCAAGCGCTCGCCTGATCGCATAGCGGCGGAAGGGCGCAAAAATTTTGGAATGCTCTTCCGTCGCGCGAGCGCCCGGCGCTACATCACGTACAAGCGATCCGGCAATTCGTTGACCGACCCGTCTGGCGGAGCGTGCGTTGCCAGCACGGCGCCGCAGCGTTCGATCGCGGCGGCAAATCCCGATGTGATCCGGCCTGCGCGCATGTGGCCGGTCAGGGCGTCGATCGCGGACTGCCATTCGGAACTTGGGACCTTCGCCGCGATGCCCTCATCGGTAACGATTCTTGCGTAGTGTTCCGCCAACGACACAAAGATAAGCACGCCGGTGCGATTTTTGGTGTGGGCGACGCGGCGCACGACGAACTGCTCGAGCGCGGTGCGATGTGCTCGCGCGCGCTGCACCGCGCGCGGAACGAGCAGCCGTCGTAACGGCGTCAACGAGAACACAAGCCCGGCAACAATGAACACCGCAAGCTGGATGAGAAAAATCCGCTGCACGCTCCATGGTGTGAAATCAATGAGCGGCCACGGCGCAAACAGCGCGAGGGCGCTCGCCCAAAGGATAGGGACATAGGCATAGGCGGAAGACGCGTGCGCGAGGACGCAAACGATCTGTCCGCTGGTACGCTGTTCGGCTTTGTGAATGGCAGCCGAGATTGCCTCATGATCTTGCTTGCTGAATTGCATCACCAGCTCCCTGACGCGCCGCCGCCGCCCGACGAGCCGCCGCCACCGGAAAAGCCGCCGCCAAAGCCGCCGCCGGAAAAGCCGCCACCTCCGCCCCAGGACCCACCATAAGGTATGAAGCCGCCGCGCCCGCCCCGCCCGCCGCTGCCACCTTTGCCCGAGGGCGGGCCATCCGCATGGCGGACCAGGTACCAGACGATGAAAACCATGAGAACGAAAAACAAAATGGGAAACAGCTTATTGAAATCCGCCGACGGATCCTCGGAACGCACATTGACCTTCGGCTGCCAGTCCGCGCTATCGCCACTGAGCACACTGATGATGCCGTCGACGCCGCGCACAATACCGCTGGAGAAGTCGTTGGTCTTGAAGCGCGGAATGATGGCGGTGGATATGATCACCGACGACAGCGCGTCGGTCAGAGTGCCCTCGAGCCCGTAGCCGACCTCGATGCGCACCTTGTGCTCGGCGGGCGCGACCAAAAGCAGTACGCCGTTGTTCTTCTTGGCTTCGCCGAGTTTCCAGAAGCGGAACAGTTGATTGGCGTAGGTCTCGATATCGTTGCCTTGCAGCGACTTCACCGTAGCGACAACGAGCTGAATACCGGATTTGTCTTCGAGGATCTTCGCTTTCGCCTCGACGTCGCTCCGGCTCTCCGCCGTCATGACGCCCGCCTGGTCGACTACGCGGCCGGTCAGTGCCGGGAAATCGAGTGCGAAGGCAATCGATGCAAGACAGAGAGCCAGCGCGACCGCCAGCGTCGATGCAAGTGTCGATGCAAGTGTTTTCACCGCACGACCATCAGAACTTTACCTGCGGCGGCTTTTCCGCGCCTTCGGTCGCGGCGAATTCCGCCATCGGCTTGTTGCCGGAGAAAGCCGTCTTGGCCCAGAGGACCGTCGGGAACGTGCGCAGCGCCGTATTGTAGGCGCGCACCGCCTCGATGTAGTCGCGCCGCGCCACCGAGATGCGGTTCTCGGTGCCTTCGAGCTGCGACTGCAGCGCCAAAAAATTCGCGTTGGATTTCAGGTCCGGATAGTTTTCAGAGATCGCCAGAAGCCTGCCGAGCGCGCCCGAGAGCTGGTTCTGGGCATCCTGGAACGCTTTCAGCTTGTCAGGGTCGGTGAGTTGCGACACATCGATCTTGGTTTGCGTCGCTTTGGCGCGCGCCTCGATGACGGCGGTGAGAACGCTCTTTTCCTGCGCGGCGTAGCCCTGGACGGTGGCAACGAGATTGGGGATGAGATCGGCGCGGCGCTGATATTGATTCTGTACGTCCGACCAGCGCGCCTTGGCCTGCTCCTCCAGCGTCGGAATGGTGTTGTAGCCACACGCGGATAATGTCAGGCCGATGCCGACGACGGCCAAAGCCATGCGGATTCGGTACATGATCCTGGTCATTTCTACCCTCGTATTGTTGCCGACGCGCCGCGTGGCGCGGGTTTACACTTCCACCGGCTCCGTGCCGACGATCTCGATGCCGAAACCGGAAAGGCCGACATAAGTCATATTGCGCGAGAAGCTTAGAAGGCGGATCGAGGTAACGCCGAGATCCTTGAGGATCTGCGCACCGAGGCCAACCTCACGCCATTGTTGGCTGCGCGCCTCACCCGACGCGGTTTCATCCGACTTCGGAATAGCGACCACCGGCACGCCGGCGGCGCCGTCGCGTAGAACCACCAGTACCCCTCTACCCTCGGCCTTGAAGCGTTCGAGCGTCTTACGAATGGCTTTGGCGCCACCGAATACGTCCAGGATGAGATTGGCGCGATGCAGCCGCGTCAGCACGTTTCTGCCGTCGCCGATGCGACCATGGACGAACGCCATGTGGTAGAACGGATCGAACGGCGTCTGAAAGGCGTAACCGGCGAGCGTTCCGATCTCGGATTCCACGGGAAACTCGCCGACCCGTTCGATCAACTTGTCGCGGGTCTGCCGATAGGCGATCAGATCGGCGATGGAGACCCGCGTCAGTCTGTGGGTCGCCGCGAAAGCAGCGATCTCCGGCCCGCGCATGACGGTGCCATCGTCGTTCATGAGCTCCGAGAGCACGCCGACCGGTGGCAAGCCGGCCAGCCGGCAAAGATCGACGCACGCTTCAGTGTGTCCCGAACGCATGAGCACACCGCCCTCCTTGGCCACCAGCGGAAACACATGACCTGGCCGCACGAAGTCGGCCGCCCCCATGTTGCCATTGGCAAGCGCGCGGACGGTGTTGGTGCGTTCTTCGGCGGAAATCCCGGTGGTCAGTCCGTGGCGCGCGTCGACCGAAACGGTGAAGGCGGTGCCGAGCGGCGCGTCGTTGCGCGCCACCATCGGATCGAGGTGCAGACGCCGCGCCTCATCCTGGGCGAGCGGCGCGCAGACGATGCCGGAGGTATGGCGAATGATGAACGCCATCTTCTCGGGCGTACACAGCGAGGCGGCGATGAACAGGTCGCCTTCGTTCTCGCGGTCGTCGTCGTCTGCCACGATGATTAGCTCGCCCCGAGCAAAGGCGGTCACGGCAGTCTGGATTCGTTGGTGAGCGTCGTTCATCTATTTCTTTTCAATCCCGTCAGCGATCAGCGTCGTGGTGGCGGAAACGGCCATGCCGGGACGTCGCCGATCTGGCCGCGATGGCGCAGATAATGATCGGCGACGACGCACGCCACCATGGCTTCGCCAACCGGCACCGCCCGGATGCCGACGCAAGGGTCGTGACGCCCGGTGGTCACTATCTCGGTTTCGTGGCCATAACGGTCGACCGTGCGCCGCGGCGTAAGAATCGACGATGTGGGCTTGACGGCAAAGCGCGCGACGACGGGCTGGCCGGTGGAAATTCCGCCGAGGATGCCACCGGCATGGTTAGAGAGAAAGATCGGCTTGCCATCGTTGCCCGCGCGCAT
>Ga0302324_100012713_pt1 | contig 17147 bp, 11 predicted proteins | sample Palsa_T0_1_FD_201949 | JGI IMG/M metagenome (GOLD analysis project Ga0302324, IMG submission 201949) | Peat permafrost microbial communities from Stordalen Mire near Abisko, Sweden - Palsa_T0_1 | ecosystem: Environmental > Terrestrial > Soil > Palsa > Peat permafrost | place: Sweden: Abisko...
GGCCGCGCTGAGCATGAAGGCGCAGAGCTTGTAGCGCGGCGCCGCGACCCCGAGCGAGCGCGCCGCGCGCTCGCTGTCGCGGATGGCGCGCAGATAAAAACCGATGCGGCTGCGCTCCATCTGCCAGGTCACCGCGAGCACCGCGGCGAGCACGGCGAGGAACAGGTAGTAGTACGGCACCGCCGAGATGAAGGAGAGGTCGAGCACGGTGCGGGGCACCGGCGGGCCGCTCAGCCCCTGGGCGCCGCCGAGCCACTCGGTGTCCGACACCACGAGCCGCACCAGTTCGGCGACCGCGATGGTCGCCATGCTGAAGTAATGACCGGACAGGCGCAGCGTCGGGACCCCTATGATGGCGGCGATCAGCACGCTCACGGCGACCCCGATCGGCAGGCCGGCGATCGGTGGCAGTCCGAGATGCTGATAAGAGGCGAGGGCGCCATAGGCGCCGCAGCCGAAGAACACGGCATGCCCGACCGAGATCTGGCCGGCATAGCCGCCCACGATGTTCCACGCCGATGCACCGATGGCATAGAGCAACACCAGCGCGCCGAGCCGCTGCTGGAACGGCGTGGTGAGCACGAGCGGATAGGCGAGGGCGACGGCGAGCGCGAGGGCGATAGCGGGCACGACCATGGGCCACACCATGCGTTTCATCAGGCTTTGCCCAGCAATCCCTGCGGCCGCAGCCACAGCGCGAGCACGAAAAGGGCGTAGACGACGATGTCCTTGTAGACGGCGCCGATCGCATACGCCGATACCGACTCGACGACCCCGATCAGCAGGCCCGCCACCAGCGCGCCGGGCACGCTGCCGAAGCCGCCGAGCGCGACGGTGACGAACGCGACGAGGCCGAGCGTCTCTCCCACCGTCGGCGCCACGTAGAAGAAATTCGCGATCAGCGCGCCGGCGATGCCGGTCGCCCCCGCCGCGAGCGCCCAGGCGGTCGCCTGCATGCGGTCGGGCCTGATGCCCATCAACTCCGCCGCGGCGGCGTCTTCCGCCACCGCCAGCATGCGGCTGCCGAGCGCGGTGCGCGTCAGGATGAGATGCAGGCCCGCGGTGACGAGGAGCGCGACGACGCCCGCGAGCAGCCGTGAGGATTCAATGCGGATGGTGCCGAACTGCAGCGTGCCGCCCACCAGGTTCTCCGGTAGGGTGCGGAAATTGGCGCCGAAATACCACAGCGCCGAATAGCGCAGCAGCAGTGCCAGCCCGAAGGTACCGAGAATCTGTGCCAGCATCGGCCCGCGCATGACATGGCGGATGAGGGCGAAGTAGCAGACGATGCCGAGGGTCGCGAGCACCAATGCTGCGATCGGGACCGCGGCGGCGGGGCCAGCGCCCATCAGCGTCCACACCAGGAAGGCGACGTACATGCCGAGCATCACGAAATCGCCATGGGCGAAATTGATGACGTTCATCATGCCCCAGATCAGCGTCAGGCCCGAGGAGAACAGCGCGTAGACCGCGCCCAGGAGCAGCCCGCCGGCAATCACCTGGACGAGGGTAAGGGACATCGCGCCGCGCCTCGGATCGATCGACGATGCGGAAAGGCCAACTCACCAGCCCTTGTAAGGCAGCACAGCCTCCGCTGTTGCTTGATCCTTGGGCCACACCGGCACATAGTTCTTTCCGTCCCGGAGTTGCATGACGAGAGCCGACGCCAGGATGTTCTGGCCCTTCTCGTCGAATTTCACGCCCTTGAAACCGAGGAGCAGCTGGTTCGGCTTCAGATCCGTCGCCCGCAGCGCCGCCTGGATCTTGGCGGGCTCGGTCGATCCCGCGCGATTTATGGCATCGACGAGCACGAGGAAGCCCTGCAGGACGCGCGCCGAGGTGTCATCGAGATCCGCCCCGGACTTCTTCTTGAACATCTCGTTGACGAGATAGGTGCCCGAGCCGGGCGGCCCGATGACCCATGACGCCCGGTTGAATACGCCCTGGACGATTTCGCCCACCGCCGCGATGAAGGCGGGATCGTTGAAACCGGCATCGTCGGCCATCATGATCTGAGGCCTATAGTCCAACGATTTCATGGTCTTGGCATAGAGGATGGCGTCGGACGTATAGCTGACGAAAAGCACCACGTCCGGCTTCTTGTCCTTGAGCTGGAGAACTTGGCTCTGAACGTCCGTGGTGTTGGCGGAATAGGGGATGTCCTGGGTGACGTTGAGTCCGTTCGCCTTGAACGTCGCGGAAACAACGCTCGCGATCGAGGTGCCGAATTCAGTGTTCTCATGGACGATGGCGATCGAATCGACCTTCGCCCCTTTCGCCTTCATGTCCTTGAGAAACCCCATGTAGATGCGCGCGAAGTCGCTCGCGATCGGTGTGGTGCGGAAGAACCATTTGAAGCCGCGTTCGGTGAGACTGGCGGCGACCGACTCGCTGGTGAGGAACGGAATGCCGTAACGCTCGGCGGCGGCGCTGGCGGTCAGGGTGATCCCGGACTGATAGGCGCCGTTGATCGCGACTACCTTTTCCTCGGTGATGAGGCGGATGGCCTGGTTCTGGCCGGCGGCAGGCGAGCCTTGGTTGTCGGCGAAAACGGCTTCGACCTTGGCCCCGCCGAGACCCGGCAAGCCGGTGCCCTTGGCCAGCGTGAGGTCGCCCAGCTCCGGGTGGTCGTTGTTGATGATGTCGAGGGCCACTTCGACGGCGGCTTTGGCGTAGGCGCCGGCCGACGCAGCTACCCCGCTCAGCGGGTAGAGGGCACCGACTTTCACCGTGCTTTGCGCCAGTGCGGCGCCGGTGAGCCCGAAGCTCAGAGCCGCAGCGCCGAAAAGGCGCGTCCATCCGGTCGGTTTCATCCCTGGAGCTCCCATGTTTGCCGCGATGGTCGTAAATGCCCGACAACCCACAGCCGACCGCGTGTCCGCGGTCACTTGCTTGTTGCGCAGGCGCGACCGCCAAGCAAGCGGGCGAAACTCACCTATCCTAGACGATTCGTCGCCTTCTTGCGCGCGCTCGTTCGTGAAGCAGAAACGCCCTCTCGCCCGGCCGGCGCGAACGCAGGGCAGGTCTTCCGGCGCCCGGGCGGCACGCAGCCCGATTGAATCAAGCGCCCATTGTGTGCATGTTCCGCCGCGATGGCGAAACCCTTTCAACAAGCCAAGGAAACGTCCAATGCCGTATTCGATGTCTCAGGCCTCCATTCCGGTGTTCGAGATCGGCCTTGCCGCGCTCTCCAATGTCCTCGACAAGGCCGTGGCCTACGCCGGCGCCAAGAAGTTCGAGCCGGCGGTGTTTCTGCAGTCGCGGCTCGCGCCGGACATGTTCGCTCTCACCCGCCAGGTGCAGATCGCGTGCGACCAGGCCAAGAACGGCTTGTCCCGGCTCGCCGGCGTCGAGCCGCCGCGCTTCGAGGACAACGAGGCGAGCATCGAAGATCTCAAGGCCCGCATCGCCAAGACGCTCGCCTATATCAAGACGCTGGACCCCAAGGCGATCGACGGCGCCGGCGCCCGCGAGATCACTTTCCCGCTCGGTCCGGTCCACAAGGGTCACATGAAGGGCGACGACTACCTCACCCATTTCATGCTGCCGAACTTCTATTTCCACCTCACCGCCGCTTACGCGATCCTGCGCCATTGCGGCGTCGACATCGGCAAGCAGGACTTCCTCGGCGCGATCCCGATAAAGATGACCTGATGCGGTGACGCGACGCCGTGAACTCGCGCGGCGGTGCTGGAGCAGCGTCGTGTCCCCAACGCCAGTCGTTGTCATCGCCCGGTTTGACCGGGCGATCCAGTAACCACAGCGTTGTGATTGCGCACGGCGTGAGTTTCACCGATGGCACAGGGGGTACTGGATGCCCCGCTTTCGCGGGGCATGACACCGGCGGGCGAGGGTCGTAGCGCTAATTCACCGGCACCGTCTTCATGCCCTTGAAGACGAATTTCTGGATGCGTTTGCCGTCCTGGACCTCGGTGACGTAGAGGTTGCCTTTGGTGTCCACGTTCATGTGGTGCATGACGTAGAACTCTCCGGGCGCGACGCCGTTGCGGCCGAACGAATCGAGCGGGTCGAGCGTCTTGCGGTCGAGGATCCACAGCCGCGCCGGGCTGCGGCTCGCGACATAGAGGAACTTTTGCTCGGGGTCGGGGGAGAAGGCGGTGCTCGCCACCGTCTGGCCGTTGCCGCAATGCGGAGCTTCGCAATAGCGGTCGATGAACTTCTGCATCACGAACTTGCCGTCGAGGGTGAACACCTGCACCCGCTTGCCGCCGCGGTCGGACACATAGACGAGCCCGTCGTTCGATACCCGCGCCGCATGCACCGGCCGTTCGAACTGCAATGGCCCCGGGCCGGTTTCCTCCTTGGCGGGGATGCGCTGGTTTTCCGGCACCTTGGGCTTGGCCGGGACGTCGTCGAGCGGCGGGTTGCCGAACGCGCCCCACATCCGCTTGAAGGCGCCGGTGTCGGCGTCGAACACGATCACGCGCCGGTTGCCATAGCCGTCGGCGACGAACAGCTCGTTGGTCGGCGCATAGACGAAGGTGTCCGCCGCCTGGTTCACGTTCTCGGTGTCCTTGTTGCCCTTGCTCTGGCCTTTGTGGCCGATCTGCATGACGAACTTGCCGTCCTTGGTGAACTTGACCAGGAAATCGTCGGTCTTGCCGTTGCCGCCGAGCCAGACGAAACCCTTGGGGTCGACATAGATGCCGTGCTCGGTTTCAGGCCAGTCATAGCCCTCGCCGGGCCCGCCCCAGCCCTGGATGAAATTTCCGGCCTCGTCGAATTCCAGCACCGGTGGTGCGGCAAAAGCCTTCTGGTCGGCGCGCACGGTGCTCGGCCGCTGCAGGATCCAGGCATTGCCGTGGTCGTCGATCGACACGCTGGACACCTGGCCCCACACATATTTGCTCGGCAGCTTGGGCCATGACGGGTCCGGTTCGAACATCGGAACCTCGCGGGTCTGCGCCGCCGGAGTCTGGGCGGCGAGGCGGCCGCTCAAGCCGGTTTGGCCGAACGCGACGACCGCGACGGCAGTGATGACGCAACGCGTGACTGCATCCATGGGACCCCTCCAGACGTGTGATTGCCTTATCGCCGTTGTGGCGCGTGTTTGTCGGAACACCCGACTTTATCGCGAACGCAGCGGCAGCGAAATCCGGCCGGCGACGAGCGGCGATGAATCCGCATGCTCCGACCAGGCATCCGCGGGTACCGCGATATGGACGGTTTCCGGCTCCGAGGAAAGGGTGGAGTAACCATCATTCGCCTGATAATGCCGTCCGCCTGGAATTGGAAGCCGGCTGGCCGTCGAGCGCTTATTTGTACGGCGAGCACAACCGGGAGCGTTTGTCGAGCCTTTGCAGCGTCGCCCCATCTCCGTTTCGCCATTGCGAAAATAGTCGCGGGCCTCCATCTTTGCCGGTCCGACAACGGAAACCGCATGAAGCTGTTCCAGTGCCAGAATTGCGGCCAGCCGCTCTATTTCGAAAACACCCGCTGTGAGAGCTGCGGGTCCGCGCTGGGCTATCTGCCGGCGCGCGAGGCCGTCACGGCGCTGTGGCAGGATGCCGGGCTGTGGACGGCGCTGGCGGCGCCGGGCCGGCGCTACCGCTATTGCGCCAATGCGATGCATGGGGTCTGCAATTGGCTGATCCCGGCCGACAGCGCCGAACAGTTCTGCGCGGCATGCCGGCACAACCGCATGATCCCCGACCTGACGGTGCCGGACAACCTCGCCCATTGGCGCCTCATGGAGACCGCCAAGCACCGGCTGTTCTACACGCTCCTGAAGCTGAAATTGCCGCTCGCGACCCGGGCGGAGGACCCGGACGGCCTCGCCTTCGATTTCCTCGCCAACGGCGCGGCGCAGGTGATCACCGGGCACGACAACGGCGTCATCACCATCAACCTCGCCGAGGCCGACGACGCCGAGCGCGAGCGGCGCCGCCACCAGATGGGCGAGCCCTACCGCACCCTGCTCGGCCATTTCCGTCACGAGATCGCGCACTATTACTGGAACCGGCTGGTCGCAGGTTCACCGAGCCTCGAACAATTCCGCGAGCTGTTCGGCGACGAGCGTCGCGACTATGGCGGGGCGCTGCAGGAGTATTACGCCAGGGGCGCTCCCGCCGACTGGCCGGAGCGGTTCGTCTCGGCCTATGCGAGCGCCCACCCCTGGGAGGATTTCGCCGAGACCTGGGCGCACTATTTCCACATGGTGGACACGCTGGAAACCGCCAATGCCTTCGGCCTCATCGTCAAGCCGAAGCTGGCGCAGAGCCTGGGCGCGAGGATCGACTTCAATCCCCTCGGCAGCGACATGAGCCGCCTGATCGACGCCTGGCTGCCGCTCACCTTCGCCGTCAACTCGATCAACCGCAGCATGGGGCTGCATGATCTCTATCCGTTCGTGCTCAGCCCGCCCGCGATCGCCAAACTCGCCTTCGTGCACGAGCGCGTCCGCGCCCGCGCCGGTCGCAGCACCGCCCCGGACAGCGGCTTCCGTGCGATGATCGCGGGCCTGCGCCAACGGTCGTTGTCGCGGCGTTAGTGCATTTTCCGGCAATCCAGCGCTCGCGGTCTGTGTTCACCGGATCGCCCGCTCGAGCGTCTCGAACGCTTCAATCCGATTATAGTCCGTCGAAGGGCACCGGGATCGGCGCGCAATTGGTCCGGCCGATCAGCACGCAATCCTGGTCCCTCGCCCTTTGCACCATGTTGTCGGCGATCCAGACGCCGCAATAGACGATGAGCGACAGCACCAGGAAGGCGAACAGATTCATCATCATCCGATGCCGGTAATCGTCCGCCTCGGGACCACGTGAATATTTGCTGAGATCGGCGACCGGAGAGCGCGGCTGATCCCGCAGCCGCAGCTTGTCGTTCCAGGAACGCGTCGCGCGGGGCCGGAACGGCAGGACGCGGCCTTTTTCCTCATTTTTCAGCGGCGTTTGCGACTTCATTGGGATTGCCCGCGGTCATGAAGCTCGTCATGAGAATTCGCGATGCGGTGCGCGTTCACTCCGCTGCGATGATCTGGGCGCTTTCCATCTCCGGCGCGCGCTTGGTCCGGTTTGCCTGCATCCAGGCCTGCAGGCGGGCGAGGTAGAGATAGACCACCGGCGTCGTGTAGAGGGTGAGCAACTGGCTCAGCGCGAGGCCGCCCACCATGGAGTAGCCGAGCGGACGGCGCAGCTCGGAGCCGGTGCCGTGACCGAACATCATCGGCAGGCCGGCGAGCAGGGCCGCCGCCGTGGTCATGAGGATCGGCCGGAACCGCAGCAGGCAGGCTTCGCGGATCGCCGCCAGCGGCGGCATGTTGCGTTCGCGTTCCGCCACGACGGCGAAGTCGACCATCATGATGCCGTTCTTCTTGACGATGCCGATCAGCAGGATGATGCCGATGATGCCGATCACCGAGAGATCCATGTGGCCGAGACTGAGGGCGAGCAATGCCCCGATGCCGGCGGACGGCAGCGTCGACAGGATGGTCAGCGGATGGATGAAGCTCTCATAGAGCATGCCCAGGATGATGTAGACGACGACCAGCGCGGCCGCGACCAGCGCCGGCTCGCTCGACAGCGACGATTGGAACGCCTGGGCGTTGCCCTGGAACGTGCCGAGCACCGAATTGGGCATGCCGATCTCACCCGCCGCCTTGGTGATGGCCTCGACCGCTTCGCCGAGCGCGACGCCGGCGGGCAGGTTGAAGGTGAGAGTCGCGGCCGGGAACTGGCCTTGATGGTTGATGGACAGCGGCCCGATCTTGTAGGAATCGACGTCGACCAGCGCGCCGAGCGGCACGGCGGCGCCGGTGAGGGGCGATTTGACGTAGATGTGATCGAGCGACTCCAGGCTGGTCTGCAGATCAGGCAGAATTTCCAGGATGACCCAGTAGGTGTTGAGCTGGGTGAAATACTGGGTGATCTGGCGCTGCCCATAGGCATCGTTGAGCGTATCGTCGATCACCTGCGCGGAAATCCCGAACCGCGAGGCTTGGTCGCGATTGATGGTGACCTTGAGCTGCGGCGAGCTGGACAGGAGGTCGGTCCCGACGTCCACGATCTCCGGCAGGGTCTTCATTTTGGCGAGCATCTTGCCTGACCATTCGGTGAGCTCGGCGATGTTCGGGTCCTGGAGCGTGTACTGGAATGCGGCGCGGGCGATGCGGCCGCCGACGGTGATGTCCTGCGCGGGCTGGAGATACGCCGTCACTCCGGTGACCTTGGCGAGTTGCGGGCGCAGGCGGTCGATGACCTGCGAGGCGTCGAGATCGCGCTCTTCGCGCGGCTTGAGGACGACGTTGAAACGTCCGACGTTCGAAGTTTGACCGTAGCTCGAACCGACCTGCGAGGCCACCCCTTCCACGGCCGGGTCAGCGAGCATGACCTGATCGATCTCGCGCTGCAGGCGCATCATCTCCTGCGGCGAGATATCCTGGGAGCCCTCCGATATGCCGTTGATGAGACCGATGTCCTGGATCGGGAAGAACCCTTTCGGCATGTTGACCATCATGACGCCGGTCAGCGCCATGGTGACGAAAAACACCGCGAGGGTGATCGCCTGATGGCGCAGCACTATGTCGAGCGTGCGCCGATAGAACGACAGCATCGCGTCGAAGACGGCTTCGATGGCCCGGTAGACCGCGCCGTGATGGTGCGATTCGGGCCGCATGAAACGCGCGCACAGCATGGGCGCGAGCGTCAGCGAGACCAGCGCCGAAACCGCGATCGAGGCGGTGACCGTCAGGGCGAATTCGCGGAACAGCCGCCCGATGATGCCTCCCATCAGCAGCAACGGGATGAACACGGCGATCAGCGAGAAGCTGATCGACAATACCGTGAAGCCGATTTCGCTGGAGCCTTTGAGCGCGGCGTCCATCGGGGCCTCGCCTGCCTCAATGTGGCGATGGATGTTCTCCACCACGACGATGGCGTCGTCGACGACGAAGCCGACCGAGATGGTGAGCGCCATCAGCGAGAGGTTGTCGAGACTGAAATTGAGCAGATACATCGCCGCGAACGAGCCGAGCAGCGCCAGCGGCACCGTGATGCCCGGAATGAGCGTCGCCCAGAAGTTGCGCAGGAACAGCAATATGACCAGAACCACCAGCACGATGGTCAGCATCAGGGTGAACTCGACGTCCTCCACCGAAGCGCGGATCGTCTTGGTGCGGTCTTGCAGGATCGAGACGTCGATGGCGGGTGGAATGTTCCTGGTCAGCCGCGGCAGCTGCTCCTTGATCTGATCCACCGTCTCGATGACGTTGGCGCCGGGCTGCTTATATACGACCAGCATGATGCCCTGTTTGCCGTTCTGGTAGGCCGCCAAGGTGCGGTCGGTGGGGCCCGCGACCGCCTGGCCGACGTCGCGAACCCTGATCGGCCCGCCGTTGCGGTAGGCGAGTATGGCATCGTTGAACGGCTCGGCGTCGATGATCTGATCGTTGGCCGCAATCGTGAAGGTCATCTTGTCGGTATTGACGGTGCCCTTCGCCGCAATCGTGGTTGCATTGACGAGCGTGCCGCGCACTTCCTCCAGCGTCAATCCGCTGGAGGCGAGTTTGGCCGGGTCGACCTGAACGCGGATCGCGGGATGCTGCTCGCCGAAGATGATGACTTGGGCGACACCGTGCACCTGGGAGACCTGCTGTGCGATGAAATTGTCGGCATAGTCGTTGACGGTAATGAGCGGCAATGTGTCGGACCGCGCCGCGAGAATCATGATTGGCGAGTCGGCGGGATTGACCTTCTTGTAGCTCGGCGGGACCGACATCTGCTGCGGCAGCGTCCTGCCGGCAACCGTGATCGCCGCCTGGACGTCCTGACCTGCGGAATCGATGTTGCGGTTGAGCTCGAATTGTATCGTGATCGACGTGGAGTTCAGCGCGCTCACCGAAGTCAACTGCGTGACGCCGGGGATCTGCCCGAACTGGCGTTCCAGAGGTGCGGCGACCGAAGCGGCCATCGTCTCGGCGCTGGCGCCCTGCAGCGTCGCATTCACCGAAATCGTCGGGAAGTCGACTTGCGGCAGGGGCGCGACCGGAAGGAACGGGACAGCGACGAGTCCGACGAACCCGATCGCCGCCATCAGCAGCGAAGTCGCGACCGGCCGCTGGATGAAAGGCTCGGAGATATTCATGATGACGGACCCCGGTCGCCAACCAAAGACGCACCGGACCTCGCTCGTTCTGCGCCGACGACATCCAATGGCGTGACAACCCGACCGCCCCGAATGGCCGCCGGTGGTACAGCAATCGCGGTGCAGCTCACGATCCGCATTTCAAACCCGCCACAAGTCGCCCCCACGCTCTAAACTCCGAACGGCCGGCATTCAATCGCCGACGACCTAGGCCCAGGGCTGCCGAGCACCGGCAGCGGAAACCACGACGACGAAGCTTGAGAAATGGCAAGTGCATGCTGTCGGGCGAAATTTATGCCCTGCCCCGAATTCGGAACCGTATCCACTCGCTCCCATCATCAAATTTAGCCGAGCGGCCGGACCGGACAAGTTAAATTTCGAATATTCGTCCAGGACGAACAGGAGTTTATGGAAAATTTATATTGAAGCCTGCCGGCGTTATGGCGCGTTAACGCGGCCTGATCGAATTCTGGGGAGCCCCCATCTCAATGATTATCCCGCGGCACGAATTTCTGCGCGACGCGCTGGTATTTCACCGCCGGCCTGAGGACCATGCCGTCGGCGAGCTGGTCCACCATGCCGCGCTGGATTTCCTGCCACGGCGTCTGGCTGGGCGGATATTTGAAGCCGCCGGCCTTCTCCAGCGCGGCGCGACGCTGCGCCAGCTCTTCGTCCGAAATCAGGATATCGGCGGTGCCGGCCTCGAGGTCGATCCTGATGCGGTCGCCGGTGCGCAACAACGCAAGGCCGCCGCCCGCCGCCGCCTCGGGGGACGCATTGAGGATCGAGGGCGATCCCGACGTGCCGGATTGCCTTCCGTCGCCGATGCAGGGCAGTGCGGTGACGCCGCGCTTGATCAGCGCCGCAGGCGGCTGCATGTTCACGACCTCGGCCGAGCCGGGATAGCCGATCGGGCCGACGCCCCGGATCACCAGGATGGTGCCTTCGTCGATGCCGAGGGAGGCATCGTCGATGCGGTGGTGATAATCCTCCGGTCCCTCGAACACGACGGCGCGGCCTTCGAACGCTTGGGGATCGCCGGGATCGGCGAGGTAGCGGCGGCGGAACTCCTGCGAGATCACGCTCGTCTTCATGATCGCGGAATCGAACAGGTTGCCCCTGAGCACCTTGAAGCCGGCGGCCTGTTTCAGCGGCTCGCCATAGGGCAGGATCACGTCGGTGTTGCATGCCGAAGCTGTCGCGACGTTCTCGCCCATGGTCTTGCCGTTGATCGTGAGGGCGTCGCCGTGGATGCGGCCGGCGCCGGCGAGTTCGCGCATCACCGCCGGCAGCCCGCCGGCGCGGTAGTATTCCTCGCCCAGGTATTTCCCCGCCGGCTGCATGTTGACGAGGAGGGGGACGGCGTAGCCGATCTGCTCCCAGTCGTCGATGGTGAGGCCGACGCCCACATGCCGCGCGATCGCGTTGATGTGGATCGGTGCGTTGGTCGATCCGCCGATGGCGGAGCAGGCGACGATCGCGTTCTCGAACGCCTCGCGGGTCAGGATGTCGGACGGCTTCAAGTCCTCGTGCACGATCTCGACTGCGCGCCGGCCGGTCTCGTAGGCGATCTGGGCGCGCTCGCGGTAGGGCGCCGGTATCGCCGCACAGCCCGGCAGCGACATGCCCAGCGCTTCCGCCAGCGCGTTCATGGTCGATGCCGTGCCCATGGTGTTGCAATGGCCGATCGACGGCGCCGACGCTGCGACGATGTCGAGGAATTCCTTGTAGTCGATGCGGCCTGCCGCCTGTTCCTCCCGCGCCTTCCAGACCACCGTTCCCGAGCCGACCCGCTCGCCATTGCGCCAGCCGTTCAGCATGGGGCCGCCGGACAAGACGATGGCCGGAATGTCGACCGTCGCCGCCGCCATCAGGCAGGCGGGTGTGGTCTTGTCGCAGCCGGTGGTGAGCACGACGCCGTCGATGGGATAGCCGAACAGGAGTTCGACCAGGCCGAGATAGGCGAGGTTGCGGTCGAGCGCCGCGGTCGGCCGCTTGCCGGTCTCCTGGATCGGGTGCACCGGAAATTCGAACGCCACGCCGCCGGCGTCGCGAATGCCCTCGCGCACCCGCTTGGCGAGCTCGATGTGGTGGCGATTGCAGGGCGAGAGGTCGGAGCCGGTCTGCGCAATGGCGATGATCGGCCTTCCCGAGGTGAGTTCCGCCTGGGTCAGGCCGTAATTGAGATAGCGCTCGAGATAGAGCGCGGTCATGCCGGGATTGTCGGGGTTGTCGAACCACAGCCGCGAGCGCAGGCGGGGCTTGGCATTTCGATACTCGGTCATGACGGTTCTTTCGGATGTCCACGCGGCGCATCCGCGCCGGGGCAGGGGTCCGGTGGCGCGCCGGGCCGCATCGGCCTACCGCATTCGGGCCCCCGAGGCTACAGCGCGCCGCCGGTTCAACGCCTGCCGACCGTTCGCGTTGCATAGGTCCCAATCGCGTTGATATGGCCACGCTTGACGGATTTCGAATTCCATAGCTGGTATCGGTATCGATACCTCCGGAACCAGGGTCGCCGGCGCGGCCATTACCAGGACGACGGCAATGAACGACAGACGCCCCGCAGGTCCGGTCGATGGCGCGCTCGAAGGCGCGCTCATGGCCCCACCCGACGCGCTCGCGCTCGCGGAGCGGCGCGACACAGCGGCCCTCATGGCCGAAGCAGCCGGGCTGCGCGATGCGCATCACGGCGCCGTCATGACCTATTCGCGCAAGGTCTTCATTCCCCTGACCCACCTGTGCCGCGATGCCTGCCATTATTGCACCTTCGCCATGCCGCCGCGCCGCGGCGAAGGCGCCTACATGTCGCCCGATGAGGTGCTCGCGGTGGCCCGGGCAGGGGCCGCGGCGGGATGCACGGAGGCGCTGTTCACGCTGGGCGACAAGCCGGAGCTGCGCTATCCGGCGGCACGGGCGGCGCTCGCGGCGCTCGGCCAGGAGACGACGCTCTCCTATCTCGGCGCCATGGCTGCGCTGGTCGTGAAGGAAACCGGGCTGCTGCCCCATCTCAATCCCGGCGTCATGAGCCGCGACGACATGGCGAAACTGCGCCCCGTCGCCGCCTCGATGGGACTGATGCTGGAGACTTCTTCCGACCGGTTGTCGGCGCGGGGCGGCGTGCATTTCGGCTCCCCCGACAAGGATCCCGCCGTCCGGCTCGCCGTGATCGAGCAGGCCGGAGAACTCGGCATCCCCTTCACGACCGGGCTCCTCATCGGCATCGGCGAAACTCGGCGCGAGCGCATCGAGGCGCTGCTGGCGCTGCGCGCACGCAATGGCGGCGGCCACATCCAGGAGGTGATCATCCAGCCGTTCCGCGCCAAGCCCGGCACCCGCATGGCGGACCATCCCGACGCGTCCGACGACGATCTCCTGTGGACGCTCGCCGTCGCGCGCCTGGTGTTGGGCGGCGCCATGAATGTGCAGACGCCGCCCAACCTTGCGCCGCGGCTGCTGTCGGAAGCGATCGACGCCGGCATCAACGACTGGGGCGGCATCTCGCCGGTGACGCCGGATTTCGTCAATCCGGAGGCGCCGTGGCCCCATGTGGACGCGCTGGCCGCAGCGCTCGCGGCGCGCGGGCGCGTGTTGGTGCAGCGGCTTCCACTCTACCCCGCCTATGTCCGCGACCGGACGCGGTGGCTCGATGCCGCCCTCCACACGGCGGTGATACGGGCGAGCGACGCGGAAGGGTTCGCCCGTGCCGACGCGTGGTCGCCGGGGCAGGCGGCGGTGCCGGCCACCGCATTGCCGAAACCTGTGGTGCCGAAACCTGTGGTGCCCAAACCTGTGGTGCCAAAGCCCGCAGTCGGATCGCCGCGCGTTCTTCTCGATCGCATCATCGCGAAAGCGGAGGGCGCGGTGCCGCTCGCGCAGGAGGAGATCGTTGCCCTGTTCGCGGCGCGCGGCGCGGATTACGACCAGGTCTGCGACGCCGCCGACCGCCTGCGCGCTCGCGCGGTGGGCGACACCGTCACCTATGTGGTGAACCGCAACATCAACTACACCAATGTCTGCTCTTACCGCTGCGCCTTCTGCGCCTTCTCCAAGGGCAAGTCGGCCGACCATCTGCGCGGCGCCGCCTACGATCTCGATCACGACGAGATCGCCCGGCGCGTCACCGAGGCATGGGCGCGCGGCGCGTCCGAAGTCTGCCTGCAGGGCGGCATCCATCCCGATTACACCGGCGACACCTATCTCGCGATCCTGCGCACGGTGAAGGCCGCGGTCCCCGCCATGCATGTCCATGCGTTTTCCCCGCTGGAAGTGCGTCACGGCGCGGCGACGCTCGGCATCCCGGTGCGGCGCTTCCTCGAGCGCCTGCGCGATGCCGGCCTCGGCACGCTGCCGGGCACCGCGGCGGAAATCCTCGACGACGAAGTCCGCGCTGTCATCTGCCCGGACAAGCTGACTACGGCCGAGTGGCTCGACGTGATCGGGACCGCCCACCAAGTCGGCCTCGCGACCACGGCGACCATCATGTTCGGCCATGTGGAGGGGCCGGCGCACTGGGCGCGCCATCTCGCGGCGGTGCGCGACGTCCAGGCACGCACCGGCGGCTTCACCGAATTCGTGCCGCTGCCTTTCGTGCACATGGAGGCGCCGATCTACTACAAAGGCGCCGCGCGGCGGGGACCGACGCTGCGCGAAGCGGTGCTGATGCACGCGGTGGCGCGGCTCGCGCTCCACCCGCTCATTGCGCACATCCAGGTGTCGTGGGTGAAGATGGGGCTTGACGGCGCCCGCGCCTGCCTGCGGGCGGGCGCCGACGATCTCGGCGGCACGCTGATGAACGAAAGTATTTCCCGCGCCGCCGGCGCCGCCCATGGCCAGGAGCTCGATCCCGCCGCCATGGAGGGGCTGATTGCCTCGCTCGGACGCCGGCCGTCCCAGCGCACCACGCTCTATGCCGATGCCCCCGAGGGGCGCCGGCTCGCCGGCCGCGCGGCGGCGACGCTCGCGCCGGTGGTGCAGACGCCCGCCGGCCGCCGCGCCAATGCCGGGCGGCGCCGGGCGGCCGCGGCAGGAACGGCGGCGCTGCCATGACCGGGCAGACCGCGCCGATCAGCATCATCGCGATCCTCGGCGGAACCGGGCAGGAGGGCGGCGGCCTCGCTTTGCGTTTCGCCAAGGCCGGCCATCGCGTCATTCTCGGCTCCCGCAGCGCCGCTCGCGCCGCCCAATTTGCGGCCGAGATGAACGCGCGGCTTGGCGGCCATGCGGTTTCCGGCGCTGACAACAAGGCTGCCGCGGCGGCGGCCGATACCGTCGTGCTCACCGTCCCTTATGCCGCGCAACGCGCCACGGTCGAGGAGGTGCGCGAAGCCCTGTCCGGAAAGATACTCATCGACGCCACGGTTCCCCTGGTGCCGCCCAAGGTGTCACGCGTGCAACTGCCCGCGGGGGGATCGGCGGCGGCCGCGATCCAGGCGCTGCTCGGCGACGTGGTGCGGGTGGTCTCGGCGTTCCAGAACGTGTCGGCACATCGTCTCGACGATCTCGACCACCCCGTCGACTGCGACGTGCTGGTGTGCGGCGACGATCCGTCCGCGCGCGAAATGGTGATCGGGCTCGCCGCCGAAATCGGGCTTACCGCCTGGCATGCTGGCCCGATCGTCAATTCCGCCGCGGCCGAGGCGCTGACCTCGGTCATGATCTTCATCAACCGGCACTACAAGTCGCCCGGCTCCGGCATCCGCATCACCGGCGTGCCGCCGCCGCCGAATGCGACCTGAGCGCGCGGTTTTGGCTCCGCCTCCAAGCCATTCTCCAGGAACGACAATCTCGAACACCCGGAACGCGATTGCCACACTCGGGCAAAGTTTGGCGCGCCATCTCGACGCCCCCATCGCTGCGGTCTAAGCTTTCCTGATTCGCTGCGGGCAACCGTGCTGGCGGCTCCGGTGTCGTTGTAATACTGTCGACAGGCTTTGCGTATATCCATCATGCAGGAAGGACCATCTTCGTTTGTCGGTTGGATTGGCGCGCGACGCTGTGTGCGGAGCCTGAAACCTTCATCACCTGCGGGGAAAGCTGACCTCAATGACAAATTCAACTTGCCGAGCCGGCAGCGCTCCCGACCGCAACGGGGCGATGCACGGGCGTGACTTCCTGCGTTTCGAGCCAGCCATGTCGCTCAAAGTGGCCGCTTTGGCGGTGGCCGTGGGCCTGTTCGCACCGTCAGGCATCGAGACCGGCGCGGCCCAGGGTGCCGGACCATTCGCGGGGATGGCGGGAAACTGGTCCGGCACCGGCGCGATCACGCTGGCGAGCGGATCGCGCGAACGCATTCGCTGCCGGGCGGTCTATGAAGCGCCCGGCGGCAGGACCCTGGCGCTTCGCTTGCGTTGCGCGAGCGACAGCTACAATTTCGACCTCGTCTCCAATCTCACCCATCAGGGCGACGCCATCTCCGGCACCTGGAGCGAAGTTTCGCGCAATGTGTCAGGCTCGGTTTCGGGCCGCGCTGCCGGAGGTACGATTCAGGCGGTTGTGACCAGCGCTGTGTTTTCCGCGAATCTCACGATGACCACCCGCGGCACCAAGCAGTCGGTGTCGATACGCTCCCAGGGCACCGAGTTCAGCGAAGCTGCGATCACGCTCAACAAGTCCTGACCTGCTCCAGTCCGATCATTCCGCCGGGCCGGGCGCCGCCGGGCGCCGGCTCATGCGCGTAGCGAGGCTGCGCAGGAACACGATCGTCGGACGCAGGATCAGGAGGTCGGCGACCAGCGCCGCGACGATTGCGAGCGCGCTGACCCAGCCGAACAGGCGCAGCGACGGCAGATTGGAGAGCACCGTCACCGCGAGCCCGCAAGCGAGCACGGCCGAGGTGAGGATCAAGGCCGGCCCGACCAGGACGGTCGCGCGTTCCACGCCGATGGCGGGGTCTTCGCCCGGTTTCTCCTCGAGCCGCATCCGGTTGAGAAAATGGATGGTGGCGCTGAGACCCAGCCCGAACGACACCGTCAACGCCACCACGCTGGCGAATTGAAGGCCGTCTCCCAGCGCCCACAACACGTTGCCGGACACCAGCACCGGGA
>Ga0302324_100012715_pt1 | contig 17146 bp, 15 predicted proteins | sample Palsa_T0_1_FD_201949 | JGI IMG/M metagenome (GOLD analysis project Ga0302324, IMG submission 201949) | Peat permafrost microbial communities from Stordalen Mire near Abisko, Sweden - Palsa_T0_1 | ecosystem: Environmental > Terrestrial > Soil > Palsa > Peat permafrost | place: Sweden: Abisko...
ACGCAAGCCCAGGCGCTCGGTCAGGATCGCGAGCCGCTGTCGGTTACGATCCGCAAGGGCGGGCGCATCTATGTGCAGAACACGCCCGTCGGCGACGACGATCTCGTCCCGCGCCTGACCGCGATCTCCGCTAATGGCTACGACCAGCGCATTTTCGTGCGCGGCGACAAGTCGGTCGATTACGGTCGCGTGATGGAAGTGATGGCGATGATCAGCGCCGCGGGCTTTACCCATATCGGTCTCGTCACGGATGTCGCAAAGCCAGTTCCAGACAAGGAATAGAATCTCGCTGGCGACCCATGCCGGAGAGCGCCGCTCGCCTGCGGCCTGGATCGGCGCGATCTCTCTGCATGTGGCGATCGTGGCGGCAACTTTGTTTACATGGACGCACAGGCTCGACATCGCAGACGAGAGCGCGCCTGTCGTTCCCGTCGACCTCGTCACGATCGCGCCCAAGACCAACATCATCGCCGCTGCGCGGCCTGCGCCGAAGGTTCAGCCCGATGTGACGCCCGTCCAGGCGCCGCAACCGCCTGTCGCGCAACCGGTCACTCCACCGCAGGAAGACACCGAACCGCCGCCCGTCGACACCGCGCCGTCGGAACCGCTGATCAAGGCACCGCCGCCTCCGCCGGTTCCCAAATTGAAGCCACAACCGCAATCCCAGCCGGATAAACCAAAGTCGACGGCGGATTCAATCAATGCGCTGCTGAACAATGTGTTGGCGACCCCGAGCGCGCCGCAGAACGCAAAGATCGCAAATCGCACGACAAAGGGTTTCGGCGCGCAGACCGCAATGAACGCCGATCTCCAGGATGCGTTGCGCAGTATGATCAAACCGTGCTGGAGCCCGCAGGTCGGTGCGCCGAATGCGGCGGATTTGGTCGTAGATTTCGATATTTCCCTCAATCCGGACGGATCGGTCGCACAGGCGCCACAATTAACTGGACAATCGGCCTCGATGGTGGCGAGCAACAACTACACGCGCGCTGCCGCAGACGCGGCCCGGCGCGCCATTATCGAATGTGCGCCGTACAAACTGCCCGCAAACCAGTACGGCACCTGGCGCGCGTTCACGTTCCACTTCGATCCGCGACAGATGATGGATCAGTAGCCCTGGAGAATGACATGAGACGGATCGGTATCGCAGTTGCGGCTTTGCTCGCGATGATTGCGAGTTTCGCGGCGCCCGCGTTTGCGCAGCTTCGCGTGGACGTGACGCAGGGCAACATCCAGCCCATGCCGATCGCGATTCCGAATTTCGCGGCACCGCAGCCTTCCGATGCGGCCGCGGGCCAGAACATCGCGGGCGTGGTGCGCGCAGATCTTCAACGCTCCGGCCTGTTCAAATCGCTCGATCCGAAATCCTTCGTCGACCACATCACCAACATCAATGTACCGCCCACATTCGCGAACTGGCGCGTGATCAATGCGCAAGGCCTTGTCACGGGGCAGGTGCAGATGCAGTCGGACGGCAGGTTGCGCGTAGATTTCCGCCTGTGGGACATCTATGGCGAATCCCAGATGCTGGGCCTGCAATATTTCACGACGCCGGAAAACTGGCGGCGCATCTCGCACATGATTTCCGATGCAATCTACCAGCGCATCACGGGCGAGAAGGGCTATTTCGACACCCGCATCGTGTTCATTTCGGAAAGCGGGCCGGCGCTCGCGCGCAAGAAACGCCTCGCGGTGATGGACGAGGACGGCGCCAATCCGATCTTTCTCACACGCGGCGATTACATGGTGCTGACGCCGCGCTTCAATCCGTCGGCGCAGACCATCGCCTATCTGTCGTATATTTCCGGCAAGCCGCGCGTCTATCTGTTCGATCTCGAAAGCGGCCGCCAGCAGATGCTGGGCGATTTTCCCGACATGACGTTTTCGCCACGCTTCTCTCCCGACGGCAACAAGGTCGCGATGACGCTCGAGAAGAACGGCAATTCCGACATCTACGTGATGGATTTGCGAACGCGCGGCGTGGCGCGCCTAACAACCGATCCGGCCATCGACACGGCACCGTCATTTTCGCCGGACGGGTCGAAGATCGCGTTTGAATCGGACCGCGGCGGATCTCAACAGATCTATGTGATGAATGCCGATGGATCCGACCAGCACCGGATCAGCTTCGAAGCCGGCAGGAACGGAACGCCGGTCTGGAGCCCGCGCGGCGACCTGATCGCTTTTTCCAATCAGTCGGGCGACTCCTTCCACGTCGGCGTCATGCATACGGACGGCAGCGGCGCAAGAATCATATCCAACGGCTGGGAGGACGAAGGGCCGACCTGGGCGCCGAACGGCCGTGTCCTGATGTTTACCCGCACCTTCCGGGGCGGTCACGGCTCGCAAATCTGGTCGATCGACGTAACGGGCCGCAATGAGCAGCGCGTCCAGACGCCGGGCGATGCGTCCGATCCGGCTTGGTCGCCCTTGATCCAATAGGGCGGAACTTTTAGGGTGAAACACAAGTAACTATGGGTCTATTCCGACCCATCATACGTTACGGAAGCGGTGCGAGCGTCGATTTTTGCGCGGTTCCTGCGCACCCCGGAACGCGCCATAGTGGAGTAGGCTTGCCATGCTGAAATTTTCTACCGGTCTTAAATTCGCGGCGATCGCTTCGGTTGTACTGATCGCCGGTTGCACGACGAAGCCTCAAGCAACCGCGGAAGCTCCGCCCCCCGCATCGACCGGTCCGATGACAAGCGAGACTCAGTCCAGCGTCGTTGCCGGCAGCGAACAGGATCTGAAGGTCAATGTCGGCGACACCGTTCATTTCGGCTACAACGAATATTCCGTCCAGGACGAGGACAAGACCACGCTCCAGCGCCAGGCGGCGTGGCTGCAGAAATATCCCGCGGTACGCGTCACCGTCGAAGGCCATTGCGACGAGCGCGGCACACGCGAATACAATCTCGCCCTCGGCGCACGCAGAGCCAATGCGGTGAAGGAATATCTCGTGAGCCTGGGCGTGTCTTCGGGCCGCGTCGATACGATCTCCTACGGCAAGGAGCGTCCCATCTGCACGGAATCCGACGAGTCCTGCTGGGCGCAGAATCGCCGCGGCGTGACGGTCGTTGCGGGCGGCGCGTCTTCCTGATCGGCGCTCCCCATTGCTTTCGGAAGGGCGCCCGACGGGCGCCCTTTTCGTTGGAGCCTCATTTTCGGCTAAGTATTGAAATCGTATGGGGAATATCGGCGCGGCGGTTGGCGCCCGACTTTGGAAACGGTGACGGCGATGAACATGACTGGCGAGATGCGACGGACAAGGCCGCTGCTTGTGGCGAGCTTGGGAATTCTTCTCGGCACGGCGGCTTTCGCCGACTCGCTGCCCGGCGGGGATGCGCAAAGCGCGCCGACCGCGCAACTTGCTCGGGCGCTTAAAACGCGGCTCGCTGCCGACGAAGCCCAGGCCGCGCGGTTGGAAGGCAAGATCGCTACGGGCCAGGATCGAACGGGCGCAATGCAGGTTGCGGATCTTTTCGGAGAGTCCGACCAGGAAAAGCAGGCGCGGCTGCAGCGCGAGCAGGCACAGGACTCCAGCATCGCGAGCCTCAATGAGCGCGTGAGCGATCTTGAGAATACGTTGCGCCAACTGACCGGCCAGATGGAGCAACTCGATCACCGTGTGGGCGAGTTCGATGCGAAGATTGCCCGCATGCAGAAGGATTTCGATTACAAGCTGTGCACGCTGTCTGCGCAGCAACTCTCGGCCGGCGGCAGCGCCGACGATCAGAATGCGCTGCCTTGCAACGGCGCCCCGGTGCAATCGAATCTGGGCGCACCCGCGGCGCCGATCCAAATGGGCGCGCCGCCGGCGTCGAACGGACCGGTCCATCTCGCGCCCCCGCCGGGCGTCCTCGGCACCTTGCCGCCGGGCGCGCCTTTGCCCCAGCAGACCGATTCGCAGGACGGCCCATCCATGCAAACCGCCTCGATCGATACGCATCCGCAATTCGACGCTGCGTTGAATCTGCTAGCCAAGGCGCAATATGACGAGGCGCGTGCCGCCTTCCGCAGCTTCGCCGATACCCATCCCAAGGACGACCTGACGCCACAGGCCGTATACTGGGTGGGAGACATCGCGTATGTGCAGAAGGACTATCCAAACGCGGCCCATGCATTCGCCGAGGAGATCAAAAGGTTTCCCGCGAGTCCGCGTGCGCCGGAGAGCATGCTGCGGCTCGGTCAGTCGCTGCTTGCCATGAACCAGAAAAAAGAAGGCTGCACCTTCCTTGCCGCGCTCCCCCAAAAATACCCCGCCGCCTCGAAAACCGTCCAAGCGCAAGCCCTCGGCGCCCGCAAAGCGGCCGACTGCCGCTAAGGCGCTTGTTGCGAAGAAGTCCAAGCCGGCAGCCGGCAAGCCGCCTGCCGAAAAGCCCGCCATTGGCAAAAAGCCCGCGCTTGCGGAAAAGCCCGGCGCTGCGAGCGAGTTTGCGGCGGCTATGGCGGATGTGCTGGCGCGCGGCGCGCCTTGGCCAGGCGTAGTCGCGGTCTCCGGAGGCGGGGATTCGCTCGCTCTGATGTTCCTTCTCGCGGATTGGGCCCGGGCTGGGACGAAACCCGCGCCTGTCGTTCTGACAGTAGAGCACGGGCTGAGCGCGGACTCCGAGCGTGTTGCGCGCGATGTGCTGCGCCGCGCGAAGTCGGCCGGACTCAAGGGTGAAATGCTGGTCTGGAAAGACAGGAAACCCAAAGCCGACATCGAAGCGGCCGCGCGCGAGGCGCGTTACCGGCTGATCGGCGAGTGGTGCCATGCCCACAAGATCGGCGGCGTCTTTGCCGCACACACGCTTGAGGACCAAGCCGAGACATTCCTTCTGCGCCTCGGGCGCGGCAGCGGGCTTGATGGCCTGTCGGCCATGCGTCCGGTGGCGCTCTACCCTGTGCCCGGTTTCGACGATCTGAGGGTCGTAAGACCGCTCTTGGGCTTCGGGCGGGAGCAATTGCGGGCATTTCTCAAGGCGCGGAAAGAGATTTGGGTCGAAGATCCGATGAATGTCGACCCGCGCTTTACCCGGGTACGGCTGCGGAAAGCTTGGCCGATGCTCGAGGAACTTGGGCTTTCGAGTTCCAGAATTGCAGGCGCGGCGCGGCATCTGGCGCGTGCGCGCGAGGCACTCGACCATGCAACGGAAAACCTGCTGGCCCGGGCATCGCGTATCGTGGACGCCGAGGCCCTCCTGGACCCTTCGCGTCTGGCAGCTGCCCCGCGCGAAATAGGGCTCAGAGCCTTTGCATGGCTCCTGTCGCGTGTATCGGGCGAACCTTATCGGCCCCGCTTCGAACGGCTGGAGCGTTTGTTTGACGCGATCTGCCGCGGAGAGCTGATCGCGGCGCGCACCCTTCATGGTTGCCTCATTGCGCCTGCGGGCAAGGCAGAGGCCGCGTTCGGCGTGCGCACGATCGTGATCGCACGGGAATTGTCGCGAAAACCTGCCGCTTCGGGCGTATAATCGCGCCGATCACGCGCAATTAACCGCGAACCTTAAGTGGAATTGGAAATCGCCGTTGCTGCGGGATGTCAAATTTCTTAACGTTTTGATGGCTGGCAACACGCTACAAAGCACCCTATCTAATACGGCAGGTCCCCCCGGCCCTGCTGGCGGATTGGGCCCCACTGAAAGGACGGCCGGTGAACAACCTTCGTAATCTTGCGTTGTGGATCCTGATCGCGCTTCTGCTCGTGTTCCTGTTCAACATGTTCCAGAACACCGGGCAGCATCAGAACCCGTCCGTCATTTCCTACACCCAGTTCAACCAGCAGGCGGTTCAGGGGCAGGTCTCGAAGGTTACGATCCAGGACAAGCAGATCAAAGGCGAGCTGACCAACGGCCAGCCCTTCACGACCTATATGCCGGACGATCCTTCGCTCGTTCCGATGCTGAAAGAGCACAACGTCAATATCACCGCCGCGCCCCCGGACGACGGCATCAATTTGATGAGCATCTTCATCAATTGGTTCCCGATGCTGCTTCTGATCGCGGTATGGGTGTTCTTCCTGCGCCAGATGCAGGCAGGCGGCGGCAAGGCGATGGGCTTCGGCAAGAGCCGGGCGAAACTTCTCACCGAGCGAACGGGCCGGGTGACGTTCGAAGACGTGGCGGGCGTCGACGAGGCCAAGGACGAACTCAAGGAAATCGTGGATTTCCTGCGCGACCCGCAGAAGTTCCAGCGTCTCGGCGGCCGCATTCCCAAGGGCGTGTTGCTGGTCGGACCTCCGGGAACCGGCAAGACCTTGCTCGCGCGTGCCATCGCGGGCGAAGCGAATGTTCCGTTCTTCACGATCTCGGGCTCCGATTTCGTGGAAATGTTCGTTGGCGTCGGCGCAAGCCGCGTGCGCGACATGTTCGAACAGGCGAAAAAGAACGCGCCCTGCATCGTGTTCATCGATGAAATCGACGCGGTCGGCCGTCATCGCGGCGCAGGCCTGGGCGGCGGCAATGACGAGCGCGAACAGACGCTCAACCAGTTGCTGGTCGAGATGGACGGCTTCGAAGCCAATGAAGGCGTGATACTGATCGCGGCGACCAACCGTCCCGATGTGCTCGATCCCGCATTGCTGCGTCCGGGCCGGTTCGACCGCGAAGTGGTCGTGCCCAACCCCGATCTTGGCGGCCGCGAAAAGATTCTGCGCGTGCATCTGAAGAAGGTTCCGCTGGCGCCGGATGTGGAGCCGCGCACGATCGCGCGCGGCACGCCGGGCTTTTCAGGCGCCGATCTCGCGAACCTCGTCAACGAGGCGGCACTGCTTGCGGCGCGCCGCGGCAAGCGCGTGGTGATGATGAGCGAGCTCGAAGATGCGAAGGACAAAGTGATGATGGGTGCCGAACGGCGCTCGCTCGCAATGTCGGACGACGAGAAGCGCACGACGGCCTATCACGAAGCCGGCCACGCAATCGTCGCGATTTCCGTCGAAGGTTCCGATCCGATCCACAAGGCGACCATCATTCCCCGCGGACGTGCGCTCGGCATGGTCATGCGTCTTCCGGAGCGCGACCAGCTTTCGGTGACGCGCCAGAAGATGCTGGCCGACATCTGCGTGGCGTTCGGCGGGCGTCTCTCCGAAGAACTGATCTTCGGCTACGACAAGGTCACGACCGGCGCAATTTCCGACATCAAGCAGGCGACCCATATGGCGCGCGCGATGGTGACGCGTTACGGCTTCTCCGACGAGCTCGGCCCCATCGAATTCGGCGAGAACCAGGAGGAAGTCTTCCTCGGCCATTCCGTGGCGCGCACGCAGAACATCTCGGAAGCGACCGCGCAGAAGATCGATGCGGAAATCCGCCGCATCATCGACACCTGCTACAACCGCGCCCACGACATTTTGCAGACGCGCGTCAACGATCTGCACACGCTCGCGAAGGGTCTTCTCGAATACGAAACCCTGACGGGCGACGAGATCCTTGCGCTGCTCAAAGGCATTCCGCCGGACCGCACGCCTTATGAAGAGCCGGAGCCGCAGCGCGGCCCTGGTCCGAGCGTGCCGCAGGCCGGACGGCCGCGTGGTCCCGGCATCGGCCCCGTCGCCGAGCCTCAGCCGGGTCGGTGAGCGCAGCGCCGAAGCTTCTCGGCATCGTCAACATCACCGAGGATTCGTTCTCTGACGGGGGACGATTTCTCGCGCCCGCCGCCGCGCTTGCGCATGCACGCAAATTGATCGGCGACGGCGCGGATATTCTCGATCTGGGCGCGGCGTCGTCCAATCCGGAAGCGAAGCCGGTCGATCCGGAAATCGAAATCGCGCGGCTCGTGCCTGTTGTGCGCGCGATGAAAGCCGAGCAGCGATCGCTGTCCGTCGACAGTTTTTCGATTCCAGTTCAACGCTGGGCGATGCGCGAAGATGTAGATTTTCTCAACGACATTCAGGGATTTCCCCATGAGGAGATTTATCCTGAGCTCGCCGCGGCGCGCACAAGACTCATTGTGATGCATTCGGTGCAGGGTGCAGGTCGCGCGACGAAGATTGTCGTCGAGCCGTCGAAAATTCTCGATCGCGTATTGACGTTTTTCGACACGCGGATTGCGGCACTCACGACCGCCGGTGTTGCGCCCGAAAGGCTGATCCTCGATCCGGGGATGGGATTTTTTCTCGGCGGCAACCCCGAGGCCTCGTTCACGGTGCTTCGCGGACTGCCGGCGCTCAGGCGCGCCTTTGGGTTGCCGCTTCTTGTTTCGGTCTCTCGCAAGTCTTTTCTACGGACGTTGACGGGGCGATCGCCGCAGGAGACTGGCGCCGCCAGCCTGGCCGCGGAACTTTTCGCCATCGATCGGGGGGCGGACTATATCCGGACCCACGATTCGGGGGCGCTGCGGGACGCGCTTCTGGTGCGGAAAACGCTGGACGACGCGCGGCGCCGGGCTTAGGAACCAGCCACCGCCGCCCCGGCATTAAGCTAGGCTCTTGAGCCGTGCGGAATCCGTTAGGATTTCTGCTATAATCCGTGCCTGAGGGCACCCAAGGACAGATCCACTCATGACCCGCAAGTTGTTCGGGACCGACGGCATACGCGGACGGGCCAACAGCTACCCGATGACGCCGGAAATCGCCTTGAAAACGGGCATGGCCGCCGGGCGCATCTTCACCCGCGGCGACCATCGTCATCGCGTGGTGATCGGCAAGGACACCAGGCTGTCCGGCTATATGATCGAGTCCGCACTGGTGGCCGGCTTCACGGCCGTGGGCATGGACGTGTTCCTGTTCGGCCCGCTGCCGACGCCGGCCGTCGCCATGCTGACGCGCTCGCTGCGCGCCGATCTCGGCGTGATGATCTCCGCCTCGCATAACCAGTTCGAAGACAATGGTATCAAATTTTTCGGCCCCGACGGACAGAAGCTGTCCGACGAATGCGAAATCCAGATCGAAGCGTTGATGGAGAAGGGGCTCGAAGAGGGTCTCGCCAAGCCGCGCAAGATCGGCCGCGCCAAGCGCATCGACGATGCACAGGCCCGCTACATCGAATTTGCGAAGCGCACCTTTCCGAAGCAGCTCGGTCTCGACGGCCTGCGCATCGTTATCGATTGCGCAAACGGCGCGGCCTATAAAGTTGCGCCCGCCGTGCTGTGGGAGCTGGGCGCGGAAGTGATCGCCATCGGCGACACGCCGGACGGGTTCAATATCAACAATGAATGCGGTTCGACGTTTCCGGAAGCCATGCAGCGCAAGGTGCGCGAGCGGCGCGCCGATTTCGGCATCGCGCTCGATGGCGACGCCGACCGTGTCGTGATGGCCGACGAAGAAGGCAGGCTCATCGACGGCGACCAGATTTTGGGTCTCATCGCGCGCTCCTGGGCGAAGGCCGGAAAATTGCGCGGTGGGGGAGTGGTCGGCACGGTGATGTCGAATGCGGGACTCGACAAATTCCTCAAGGCGATGGATCTGAAGCTCGGGCGCGCGCAGGTCGGCGACCGTTATGTCATCGAGAAGATGCTGCAGGGAGGCTTCAATGTCGGCGGCGAGCAGTCCGGCCACATCGTGCTCAACGATTTTTCGACGACGGGCGACGGCCTGATCGCGGCGTTGCAGGTTCTGGCAGTCGTCGCACAAGACGGCACGTCGGCAAGCGAAGCGTCGCATGTTTTCGAGCCGATGCCGCAGATCCTGGAGAATGTCCATTTCAAGCGCGGCGCTCCTCTCAGCGATGCGCGCGTGATGGACAGCATCAAGGCTTGCGAAGCGCGGCTGAACGGCTCCGGCCGGTTGCTTGTGCGCAAATCCGGCACCGAGCCCGTGATCCGCGTGATGGCCGAAGGCGAAGACGAGAAGCTCGTGCGCCAGATCGTCAGCGACCTCGTCGCCGTCATCCAGGAAGTGACGGCTTGAAGCAGGCTCCCGCACGCCTGCTCATCATCGCGGGATCGGATTCAAGCGGCGGCGCGGGGCTGCAGGCCGATATCAAGACGGCAACCGCCCTTGGCGCCTATGCCATGACAGCCATCACGGCCGTCACCGCGCAGGATACGTGCGGTATTCATGCCATCCATACGATTCCGGCAGCTATCGTGCGCGAGCAGATCGCCTGGACGCTCGCCGATATCGGCGCGGATGCGATCAAGATCGGCATGCTGGGATCGGTGGAGATCGTGGAGGCCGTAGCGGATGTTTTGGCCGCGCAAGCGAAGGGCATTCCCGTCGTCCTCGACCCGGTGATGGCGTCGACAAGCGGAACGCCGTTGCTCGATGACGCCGCAATCGCCGCGATGAAGGCGCGCCTGTTCCCGCTTGCGGCAGTGATCACACCGAACATCCCGGAAGCGGAAATTCTCAGCGGTATTTCGATAAGCGGGATCGCCGATGCAGTTCGCGCGGCAGAACTTTTGTGTGCCGCAGGAGCAAAAGCCGTGCTCGTCAAGGACGGGCATGGCAAGGGCACCGACGTGTCGGATATTTTGCTGGAATGCGGTTCTGCGAAACATCATCATTTCGGGTCGCCGCGCATCGATACATTGCATACGCATGGCACTGGTTGCACCCTGGCGACGGCGATTGCCGTCGGGCTGGGGCAGCGGCTGGAGCTTTCAGAAGCGGTGGCGCTCGCGCACCGGTTCGTGCATGAGGCGATATCGACGGCACCGGGTTTCGGCGCCGGCCGTGGTCCGCTCAACCACATGCATGCCGTTCCGCCATACCGGCTCTAGCTTCGCATTCGAGGCTCAAGTGATCGCGATCGTCAGAAAAGCGCAGAAAGCCGACGTGAAGCCGCTCTCGGAGCTGGCGAAAACGACCTATGCGAGTGCGTTCGGTCATTCGCTCAATCCGTCCGATCTCGCCGCACATCTCGACAACAATCTCTCGGACGTGTGCTTCGAGGAGTTTCTCGAAGAAGATACGATCCTTGTCGCGCAGCACGACGGCCAACTGATCGGATTCATCCAGATTGGGGTGGTCTGGCCCGAAACCGATGACGACGACTTTTCGTCGGAGGATGCGGAGTTGCGCCGGGTTTATGTCCTGGCGGAATTCCAGGGGAGGGGCATCGGCCGGCAACTTATCGATGCAGCCTTCCGGGAAGCCCGCTTTGCCACGGCCAGGGATATTTATCTGGACGTCTGGGAAGACAATCGGCGGGCACAGAAACTCTATGAAAGCTATGGCTTTCGCGCGATCGGCAAGCGTGCCTTTGAGGTCGAGTCCGGCGCGAAGACCGGATTCGACCTCATCATGATCCGGCGCGCCCGCTGACGCGGCCTAAGCGAGCGCCTTGTCCAGCCGGTTGCGGATGATGCTTTCGGCTTCTGCGACGATGCGCGCGACAAGTTCGGCACAAGAAGGAATGTCGTGGATCAGGCCTTGTGTCTGGCCGGCCGACCAAATGCCGTAGTCCATTTCGCCTTTGTCGAGAACGTTGCCGCCGCGCGTGCCGGCGACCAGTTCCTTCACGTCCTCGAATTTCGCGTTGCCCCGCCGTTCGATGGCGACGACTTCGTCGCTGATGGCATTCTTCGCCACCCGCGCCGTGTTGTGCATGGTGCGGAAGATGAGATTCGTCGCGCGCTCGTCATTGGCGACGATCTGATTTTTCACATTCTCGTGGATGGGCGCTTCCTTCGTCGCCATGAAGCGCGTGCCCATGTTGATTCCGTCGCAGCCGAGTGCCAACGCTGCCACCAACCCGCGCGCGTCGGCCATGCCGCCCGAAGCGATGATCGGAATTGTGAGCTTGTCGGCCGTCGCAGGGAACAGGATCAGCCCGCCGACGTCGTCTTCGCCGGGGTGCCCTGCACATTCCAGCCCGTCGATCGACACGCAATCGACGCCGACGGCCTGCGCCTTCACGGCGTGGCGCACGCTGGTGCATTTGTGGATCACCTTGACGCCTGCTTCCTTGAAGCGCGGCAGATGAGGCTGCGGATTATTGCCGGCCGTCTCCACGATCCTGATGCCGCCTTCGATGATCGCTTCGCGATATTCGTCGTAGGGGATGGGCGTGATGCTGGGCAGGATGGTGAGGTTCACACCGAACGGCTTGTCGGTCATCTCCCGACAGCGCTTCAGTTCCTTCGCGAGATCTTCGGGCTTGCCGGCGGAATGCGCCGTGATGAAGCCGAGCGCGCCTGCATTGGCGACGGCCGCGATCAGCTCGGCCTTTCCCACACGGGTCATCCCGCCGCAAGTAATTGGTGCGGCGACGCCGAATATTTCGGTAAAGCGTGTTTTCAACATGGCCCGTACCTCTATCAATAAATGACGAGCCCTTAGCGTGAAGGGATCGCGTCAAGCTGGCAAGAGCGAGGAATTGGAGGCGGTGGCGCCTGTGTTTCTCTACCGATCCACGAACGGATCGCGCACCAGGATTGTGTCTTCGCGCTCGGGGCTGGTGGAAAGGAGTGCCACGGGCGCACCGATCAACTCCTCGACCCGGCGGATATATTTGACGGCCGTGGCCGGCAACTCGGCCCAGGAGCGTGCGCCGCGGGTGGATTCGATCCAACCTTCGGCGGTTTCATAGATGGGGACGCAGCGCGCCTGCTCGTTCGCGTCGACCGGCAGGTGATCGATCTCGTGTCCGTCGAGGCGATAGCCGGTGCAGATGTTGATCTCGTCGAATGTATCGAGCACGTCGAGCTTGGTGAGCGCGATGCCGTCGATGCCGCCGGTGATGACGGTCTGGCGCACCAGCACAGAATCGAACCAGCCACAGCGGCGCTTGCGGCCCGTCACGGTGCCGAACTCCGCGCCGCGCGATCCCAATTTCTCGCCCAGCGCATCGGTCAGCTCCGTCGGGAACGGGCCTTCGCCCACGCGCGTCGTATAGGCCTTCACGATGCCCAGCACATAGCCGATGTCGCGCGGGCCGCAACCGGAGCCAGCCGCCGCCTGTCCCGCAACCGTGTTCGACGACGTGACATAGGGATAGGTGCCGTGATCGATATCGAGCAGGACGGCCTGCGCGCCTTCGAAGAGAATCCGTTTGCCCTTGCGGCGCATTTCGTCCAGCCGGCGCCACGCAGAGCCGACAAACGGCAAAATCTTGGGCGCGATCTCCTCGAGCGCTTCGAGCAAGGCATCCGCATCGATCTCCGGAAGATTCGAGCCGCGGCGCAATGCATTGTGATGCGCAAGCAATCGCGCGATCTTGTCCGGCAGAGATTTCGGATCCTTCAGATCGATCACTCGCAATGCGCGCCGCCCCACCTTGTCTTCGTAGGCCGGACCGATTCCGCGCTTGGTGGTACCCAGGCGCTGCACGCTGTTGGACGATTCGCGCGCAGTATCGAGTTCCCGATGCAGCGGAAGAATCAGCGCGGCGTTCTCCGCCACGAGCAGGCTGTCCGGCGTGACGGTCACGCCCAAGACCCTGATGCGCGCGACTTCATCGACGAACGCCCAGGGATCGACCACGACGCCGTTGCCGATGATGGAAAGCTTGCCCGGCCGCACCACGCCTGACGGCAACAGGCTGAGTTTGTAAGTCTTGCCGTCGATGACGAGCGTGTGGCCCGCATTGTGGCCGCCCTGGAAGCGCACAACCACATCGGCGCGCGCCGACAGCCAGTCCACGATCTTGCCTTTGCCTTCGTCGCCCCACTGGGCGCCGATCACGGCGACATTCGACATTATTCCGTACCCGGATCAAATCGCCCGCGCGAGGGTCGCGCTCGGGCACGGTGGCGGACTATAGGATGAAACGCGCGCCCTTGTCAGGTCGATTTTGGCCGGAAAGGTGAGAGTCTGAAATATTGAAGTCATGGGTATCATGGGCTGCAGCCGCTCGAGAGAGGTGGCGTTATCATTTGCCGCACCGGTTGGGGGCGGGTCCGAGCGCCGAAACATGCGTATGCGGCGTCGATGCCCCAAGACCTGATTCGGTACCGTGCCTAGAACCAACCGGAGTCCCGAAGTGCGCGCGTAAAGGTTCGACTGACGGGCGCTTTTGTCCCGTCGCGCAACACCAGAAAAAGATTTCCATTTTCCCTGCGCGACGATTCCACTGCGTCCCTGGCGACCCACCAGGACCGATGAACCTGGGCGCCCTCGAGTCCGCGCAGTTCCGCCAACGCATCGGCGAATCGCAACAGGACAAGATCGGAACCGGCGCTTGTATGGAGCCGAATATAGTGGTCTTCGGCCTGCACGGCATGGAGCCTGGCAGTGCGGAGCTTGTGCGGAAGCCTCGACAGGATCGGCGCGGTCTGAGGTCCCGCCTCAAGGCGAGCATCGACGGCATGCGTTACGACGGGACGCCGCTGCACCAGCTGGTTGATGCCAACCATGACGGCAATAACCAGAAGTACCGGCAGATAAAAGTCCGGTAACCGGGAAGCATGTAGCGGCAGGGACAGCGCGACGGACGTGGCCAGCCATGCTGCGACGGTCAGAGGCAGAGATAACAGGGCCGAGCTGACAAAGCCGGCAAGAACCAGTTTCGGGGGAGAAAGCTGAAGGCGATCGAGCGCGGTCCGAACCGACAGACTACCGAATTGTCCCAGCAACAGAAGGCACAACCAGTAGAGAAAGCGCTTGCCGAGAGGCAAGACCTCCAGTCCGAAGGCGTCCATGAGTGACAGGAAAATGGCCGCGACGACCGGCACGGCAATCGATCTGGCCAATGGAAGCCGTGGCGGAAGTGCATTTCGCGAAGCGTGAATTGCGGGGTGGGTCATTCGCGTAATTCAATGCGCTTTCGCGCATTTCGCCTTTTCGTCGCAATCAAATTGGGGGATGCAGGACGCCGACGCAAGTTTTGAAAAGAGCGGTACATGCACGACGATCCATTGTGGGTTCATGCCTTTCTGGCTGTTCACGTTGCTGCCGGCGCGCTCTGCCTCGTGCTGGCACCGCTTGTACTGGCAGTAACGAAGGGCGGTCCTTTGCACCGGCGTTGGGGCAAGGTCTATTTCGGGTCGATGGGCCTCTTGGCCGGAACGGCATTGCCGATTGCCATTTACCGTCCCGTGCTGTTTCTGGCGCTGGTTGCGATCCTGAGCTTCTATCTGACTTTCTCGGGGTATCGCATTTTGCGGCTGAAAAATCTGGCGAGCGGCGGACATGCAGGCTCTGTCGACTGGGCCGCGGCAATTCTCACTTTCGCCGTATGCGCTTGCCTGGCGGGCTTTGGCCTTCTCCGTCCGGGCTGGGTTCAGAACATGGGCGTCGTAGCCGTCGTGCTCGGCTCGGTTGGAATGCGGAGCGCTGCGGCCGACATGTACCGCTTTGTGCGCAGGCCGACACAAAAAATGTTCTGGCTGTTCGTGCATTTTGAAAAATTCATCGGAAGCTACATTGCCGTATGGACCGCTTTTTCGGTCGCCACGTTGAGCCAAATATTTCGTCATGCCGGACTCGCGCTCTGGCTGTGGCCCATGATTGTGGGTGTGCCTGCAATCGTCGCGACGGTCGTCTACTACAGGCACAAATATCCCTCCGTTGCGTCACGGGATATCTCGACTCAGCGGGCGTAAAAGTTGCGTCGCGTTTCCATCGTTCATGCTTCAAGCGCCCTTGGGCCCCAAGGGAATAAGCATGGGAACTCTGCGGCGATAGGAATCATAGGCCTCCGCGCCCAGTTCCTCGCGCAGGAAACGCTCCTCCAGCCGCGCCTTGATCCAGAAGCCCCAGGTCATGACTGCCGCACCTGCCAGCGCCAGTCCCGAACCTTTTTGAGCCGCGCTCGCAAAGGCCGAGAGGATGATTCCCGTATAGATCGGATGTCGCACAAGGGCATAAGGCCCTGTGTCGACGATGTGATGATCGGCTTTTTTTGTGATCCAGCCCGACCACAGGCTTCCCAGATAGATGCGCGCCCACCATGCGAACAGAAATCCGAGCGCCACAATGCCGACCATGCCCCAACTCGCCTGCTCGCTCAGCACCCAGAGCCGATCAGGGCCGTGATACGAATGGCTTTCCACACCAAACAGCATGAATCCGCCGGCCACCGTGACCACGCGATAGAGGAGTTGCGAGTTCCAATCGACTCGTTTGGCGACCTGTCGCGACCAGGACGCCGCCAGCATCCAGCTCGCGACCCAGACGGCCCAAACGATGAGTGTGGCGTATTGCGGGGTCATGGCATCGCGCCATGCGGCCTGCATGTCATCCATGGAATCGGCCCCTCCCGGAACTCCGTCCACAGTTGGACCCGCAATCTGGGCAATAAAAGGGCGAGCTTCAGAAGGCCAGCGCCTTGGCCTGCTTCACGAGCGGCAGCTTGCGGATTTCGGCGACCACATTCTCGGGCACGCCGCCGTCGACCTCGACCAGCGCGATCGCATCGGCGCCCTGCGCGCTGCGGCCCAGGGCGAAGGAGGCGATGTTCATTTTTGCCTCGCCCAGCAATGTGCCGAGTCGGCCGATGAAGCCGGGCTTGTCCTCGTTGATGACGTAAAGCATGTGGGGCGCAAATTCCGCATCCATGTTGATATCCTTGATCTGGATGAGCCGCGGGCGCCCGTCGGAGAACACCGTGCCGGCCACGCGTCGCGTGGTGGCGTCCGCGAGCGTCACCGTGATCTTGATGAAGCCTTCATAGATTCCGTGACGATCGCGGCGCGTTTCGCTCACCTTGATGCCGCGTTCCTTGGCCACGACGGGAGCATTGACCATGTTCACATGCGCGAGCGCGGGCTTCAGAAGTCCGGCGAGAGCGGCCTGCGTCAGCGCGCGCGTGTTGAGCGCGCCGGCCACACCTTCATAAAGAATTTCGACGCTCGTCAGGCTCGTGTCGGTCAACTGGCCCGCGAATGCGCCGAGTTTTTCGGCGAGCGAAATCCACGGGCGCACTTTCTGCGCTTCTTCCGCCGAGATCGACGGCATGTTGAGCGCGTTGGTGATGGCGCCCGTCAGCAGATAGTCCGAAATCTGTTCTGCCACCTGCAGCGCCACGTTTTCCTGCGCCTCGCTGGTCGACGCGCCGAGATGGGGTGTCGCCACGACTTTTTCATTGCCGAACAACACATTTGTTTTGGCGGGCTCTTCCTCGAACACGTCGAGCGCGGCGCCTGCCAGGTGCCCGGAATCGAGTGCGGCCTTGAGCGCATTCTCGTCGATCAATCCGCCGCGCGCGCAATTGATGATCCGCGCGCCTTTCTTCATGCGGTTGATCGCATCGGCCGAGATGATGTTGCGCGTCTCGGCCGTGAGCGGCGTATGCAAGGTGATGAAATCGGCACGGGCCAGAAGATCGTTCAGTTCCACCTTCTC
>Ga0302324_100012716_pt1 | contig 17146 bp, 17 predicted proteins | sample Palsa_T0_1_FD_201949 | JGI IMG/M metagenome (GOLD analysis project Ga0302324, IMG submission 201949) | Peat permafrost microbial communities from Stordalen Mire near Abisko, Sweden - Palsa_T0_1 | ecosystem: Environmental > Terrestrial > Soil > Palsa > Peat permafrost | place: Sweden: Abisko...
TTCGCACTGAGCACTAATTGTGACTTGCGCACCGCGCCGACCCAGTGTGAACTGTGCGATCAAGAGCAGCGACAACGCTGCGGCTGTGTTAGCACCAGGCCGGCTGGGCATGTGCCGAGTTTGAGTGGGTTGACGCAGCCGAGCGGAAAGGACCAGGAGGACTTCAGTGAGCGCGACCGCGGGCCAGGCGCAAGACCAGCGTGACCTGGCCGACCGGCTTGGCATCAAGCCAGGCCACGTGGTTCAGGAGATCGGCTACGACGACGACGTGGACGAGTCGCTGCGCGACTCGGTTGCCGCGCTGGAAGGCGCCGAGCTTGTCGACGAGGATTACGACGACGTCTTAGACGGCGTGCTGCTGTGGTGGCGGGACGGTGACGGTGACCTTACTGAGGCGCTGATCGACGCACTCACCCCGCTAGCAGACGGCGGCTACATTGTGCTGCTCACGCCCAAAACGGGGCGGGACGGACACGTGGAGCCCAGTGAGATCGGCGAGGCCGCGCCAGCTGCGGGGCTCTCCCAGACCTCGACGGTCAGCGCCGGGCGCAACTGGTCCGCGAGCAGGCTGGTATCCCCGAAAACCCGCCGTTGAGTTAGCTCCCCGCCGGCTCGTCCGGCCCAGTGCCGTGATGGCACACTGAGTTCACCTAGGGCACGAGGCTGCGCTTGCAGGCGAGCCGCCTCTGCGCCCGTTCCCTCGCATCCCGCGCTGAGAGGATCAACCATGGCGGTGGAAGTCGGCGACCAGGCCCCGGACTTCGAGCTCGCGGACCAGCACGGCACGCCAGTCAGGCTGTCCAGCTTCCGCGGCAGCAAGAACGTCGTGCTGGTCTTCTACCCGCTCGCGTTCAGCGGTGTCTGCAGCGGTGAGCTGTGCGCAATCCGCGACGAGTTTCCCGAAGTGACCAGGGACGACGTCGAGCTACTGACTGTCTCGGTGGATTCCAAGTTCGTCCTGAAGACATGGGCCGACCGCGAACATTTCAATTTCACAATGCTCGCTGACTTCTGGCCGCACGGCGAGGTTGCCAGGGCCTACGGTGTCTTCGATGACAAGATGGGCGTCGCCATTCGGGGCACGTTCATCATCGACAAGGCCGGCGTCGTGCGGTGGAAGGTCGTAAACCCTATCCCGCAGGCACGAGACATCGCCGACTACCAGAAGGCCCTCGCGGAACTGGACTAGCGGCACGGCTGGTCCGCCAACCGCAGTGCTTCCTGGCAGCCCGGCAGAATCGGGACAGGCTGGATGCCCTGTTATCGGTGCGGTGCCCGGCAGGTAGATCCTGACCGGGGAGAGAGCTCCTGGCGGCGCGGCGTGCGCGGTGGCCGTCAGGTCCTGATCTGCCCCGACTGCCAGGTCGCAGTCGACTGGGCGGCTGAGCTGGACCAGTGCCAGGTCTGCGGAAGCGCTCATCTGGTGCGGCGGCTGGGCGAGGTCGAGTGCCGCGACTGTGGTGCGGTCGGCCAGCCGTCCGACGCCGCAGTCACCGACGGCAGCAGCGCCGAGACCGAGGCGGCCGGCCTGGCCGATGAAGTCGAGCGGGCGCTCGCGAAAGTGCTGGGCCCGAGCAGGCAGCGGCCCCCGTACGCCATGTCGTGACGGACGCCGCGCTGGTCGGCCGGCTGCTCGATGAGTACCACGAGCGGTCAGCCGCGCCGGCCGGCATCCTGCTGACCGCGGGCTCGGTGCACGAGGCCAGCGTCACCTACCAGCTCACGCTGCCGGACGGGTCGCGGCAGCTCATCCGCGCGTTCCGGGCGGACGGGCCGGTGCCCGTGCACGGCCGCGGCCTGCTGCCGGAAACGACGGCGGACTGGCTGCTCGGCCGCGCTCGCACGCTTGCCTGCCTCGCGGCCGCGGATTACCCGGCACCGCGCCCGGTCCGCACCAGGACGGGCGAACTCGTAGGCGTCGAGGCTGCGTGGCTGAGCTGGGGAATATCGCGCGTTCCCGGCAATGCAATCCGGCCTGCGCTGTCGCAGCTTCGCGCGCTTGGCGCGACGCTCGGGTCTTTGCATATGGTCGCGGCGCAGGCGGGGCCGGACGGCTGCGCCGGCCTCGCTTCGCATCATCCGCTGGTGGCGGTCCCGGCCGCGCGTGCGCGGCTGCAGGCCGTGGCGGGACGGGTGCCCGCGGGCTGGCAGCCGCTGTACCGCGCGATCGCGCAGACCATCGACGCGGTGCAGATCGCGGCCGGCAACGTTGCCGAGACGCTGGTGCACGGCGACGCGTGGGCGCGCACCGCGGTGCAATCGCCGGGCGATGAAAAGGTCACGCTGATCGACTGGGAGACCGGCGGGCGCGGACTGGCCGTCCTCGACCTCGGCAACTGCCTGCTTGAGTGTCATCTCGACGCGACAGTGCCTGATCCGGCGGTCTCGCTGATCGCGCCGGATGAGGACCGGATCGCGGCGGTGGCGGGCGGCTACGCCACCATGCGCGAGCTGTCGGGCGCCGAGCGCGCGCTGCTCCCGGCCGCAGCCGCGTTCGCGGCGGCTGTCGCGGGTGCTGTTCACCTTGAGCTGGCGCTGCTGGAGGACGTTCGCGGTCCGGTGATGGATGCGCGGCTGGCGCGGCTGCGGAACCGGATGGAGGCCGCGGCGCCGGTGGCGGCCCTGGCACTGCCGCATCTGGGCGGCTGATCGGGTCCGGATGCTCGGCGGCGACGGCACGCACACGGGGTTGCGGGGGAGCGGTACGCTGGGGCGCGGTCGTCAGGCGGCCGCGAGCACGGGCGCATAGCTCAGCGGTAGAGCGCTCGCCTTACAAGCGAGAAGTCCTTGGTTCGAACCCAAGTGCGCCCACCAGGTCAGGGGCCTAGTCCCCATGATCGAGACCTCGCAGGGGAGCCAAACGGGGAGGGCCAATGGACTCAGCCATGATTGTCAGGGAACCGGTTGCAGTGAGCGGGATCTGCGTTGCAGGGGGGCCGTATGGCCAATGAGCGGGTGGTATCGGGCTCCGCTGACGCCAATGCTGTTTACCCGCTGGGCAGTCAGCTTACCGCTGGGCAGTCAGCGTGTTGAGAAAGATCGGCTTTTACGCCAGGCGGCGGAGCTGGCAGCTGCGAATGCCGCCCTCGTCGACCGGGCCTCGCTGCCGTTGGGGGCAGCAGCCATCGATCTCGGCTGCGGACCGTGGGGCATCGTGGACCTCCTCGCCGATCGTGTCGGCTCCCAAGGGCGGATTGTCGGCCTGGACGCTGACCCGAGCCTTGTGGCCATGGCGAGAGAGCTGGTAGCCGACCGGGCTCTGGCCAACGTGGAGATTCTTCTCGGTGATGCCCGGCACACCGGGCTTGATAGCGGCTCGTTCGATATGGTTCACGCCCGCACTCTGCTGATCAACGTGCCCGAGCCCGAGCAGGTCGTGCATGAGATGGTTCGGCTGGCAAAGCCGGGCGGCTGGGTACTGAGTTTCGAGCCGGACTGCGAACCCTCCATCTGCTACCCACCCGATTCCGCCTACCAGCGCTTGCTGGAGATCTTTCCCCAGATGTTCACTCGCAACGGCGCGGACTGGAGGATCGGCCGCCGTGTGGCCGAGCTATACCGGCGCGCTGGCCTGGTCGACGTGCAAGTCGAGGTCCGATCGGATATTTATCCCAAAGGTCACACTAGGCGCACTATCCGCGTGGACTTGATCCGGAGCATGCGCCAATACGTAGTCGAACTCGGGCTCGCACGCGAGCACGAGCTAGACCAGCTATTCGCCGCGGCGCTCGAGCATCTCGATGACCCGCACACCATCGTCATGCCCAGCCTCAACTTCCTGGTATCCGGCCGTAAGCGGTAAAGGAGCAATGGCAGGCGCGCGGTGGATCGGGTACGAACGCATCACATCCGCGTCGGCTCCCCGTCCTCCTGATAGGCGCCGATGACCTTGCCGTGGAAGATCACCGTCAAGGGTGCCCGCCAGGGCATCACGTGTCAGTGTCGCGCAGTTAAGGGTCAGGCTCGGTTGTCTAGGACGTGCTGGCTGCCGGTGTGTTGAGCCAGTAGATGCCGAAGCCGGTGCGGGGAAGACCGAGACGTGCACGAACTCTGGCCACAGCGAACCGAGCAGGCCAAGGACCACATCACCGATCCGCTCGATCACCTGCCACCGGGCGTCCCCGCGGAAGGCCAGCTGCAGCTCGCCGGCCGGCCCCGGATCACGCTTGGCCGGTGTCAATGTGCTGCACGGGTCTCATGAGTTCTCCTTGGTGTTCGCGGCGAAGGGCCAGCGGAGCCCGACGCCGACGTGGCCGGATGATGCCGGCGCCGATGAAGCTGAGCGCGGCAGTGGTGATCCACTCCTCGGGCGTGGCCTTAGCCCAGTGGCCGCTGTCGGCGTAGGCGGCCAGGGCGCGCTTGAGCACGAGCGCCACCAGGGCAGTGAGGCCCAGCGTGAGTGCGCGGCGGGCAGCCGCGTGGCTGGCCAGCCTTCGAAAGAGCATGGCCACGATCAGGGCTGCGCTGATGACGCATCCGCAGACGGCGCTGATGGCGGCCGGCTGCGTGCGCCAGGTTGCGGAGCACGATATAGGTCACAGCGCCGAGACCTCACAGCGGTAAGGTCGCCCCCTAACGTGGGGCGGCACTGTGCTCGTTGTCGGACTGCTTGAGCTTGCTAGCCCGCAGGGGCAGGTGGCCGCTGGCCGCAACCGGCTGGCACCCGCTTAAGGCAGCGGCTCGGTAATCTGCAGGACGTTGCCCTCGGGGTCCACTCCGTCACAATGTCGCCGGCCACGGAAGTTCCACTGCGTGTCAGCCGGATCGAGCCGGCCGCCGAGCGCGGCCATCACCGGTCGCAGGATTTCGATGTCCTGTACCTGGAACGCGAGCTTGATCGGCGTCTCCTCCCGGCGCGACGGCGGGAACTCCTCGGGGAATGCCGACGCGATCGTGTCGGGGATGACGACGAGCGACAAGACCCACGCAGCGGACTCCAGAACGCTGTAGTCCTCCGCGGTCTCGGCTGGCTCCAGCCCGAAGCACTCGCGATAGAACGATCGCATCGAGTCCAGGTGCCGGACATAGATGACGGCGCAGGCCTGCACGGACCGGAGCCTAGCCGATGACCGCCGTTGGCTGGCATGACCGGACCTAGCTGCCAGTGTTTCCATCGGAATCTGAGCCTTGTCGCACGGCCCGGATAGTGCCCGGAGTGCTTGCTCCTGGCCCTGGCGGCCAGCTAGGAGGGCCACCGGGCTGGTCTCGGCTGCGACCGGCTGGCCGCCAGGCTCACCGACCGGACCGCTTCCGTTGCTGCGGCGGCTTACGGGGGCTTACGGCGCGAGTTTGAGCCCGAACAGGTTCCGCCAGCTGGCGACGAGGAGGACGAAGCCCGCCGCCGACAGGATCAGCAACGGCCAGTGGATCACCCTGGGCAACTTCGCGGCGGCGCCGATGAAGTTGATCGAGGCCGAAGCATGCGCTGGCGCTATCACCCGGCGCCTGGCCGTCGAGCAGCTACCTGAGGCAGGCATAACGGCATCCCCCGGGATGCGGAGACCTGGGTCACGGCGACTGCCAGGGACACGCGCAGAGCCGCCTTGGCCTAGGCCATGTACATTGCATGACCGACGAGGTTTGCGCCGCCGTCGGGAAGGTCCCCGCCCGGGTGTGGACCCGGCCTATGACGGTGACAGGCAGGTCCGCGATGGCGCGTGGGTCGCCGAGCTCACCGGCCTGCTCGACCTGGCCTCCTGGCCGAAAGGCATGCGGGTCATCGTCCGCAAGGAACGCCCCCAACCCCGGCGCGCAACTGCGGTTCACCGATATCGGCGGGCACCGGTTCACCTGCTTCGCCACCTCGGCCCCGACCGGGCAGCCCGGCTGCTCGCCGAGATCGGCGACGCCCGCGGACGTTTCCCACCCGCGACTCCCTGACCTGCCTGGCCGGCGTCGCACCTCCACCCGGCAATCGGGCAAGGTCAAGACCGTCACCTTCCGCTGGGGAGCCGACAAACAGCTGGGCGACGCCCTGTGCGACTTCGCCGGCGACTCCGCCACGCCAGCCCCTGGGCCGCCGACATCTACGCCAAGGCCATCGCCGAGGCTGCGACCACCCCCACGCCGTCCGCATCCTGGCCCGAGCCTGGGCGCATATCATCTGGCGCTGCTGGCAGGACAGCCTCCCCTACAACCCGCCGCCCACAACAGCCTCCAGGCACTCCTCAGCCAAGACCGGCCAGTCGCTGCCTGACCCTGGGGAGGACACGGGGCGACTCATGCGGGTGCGTAGCTGCCAGGCTGCTTCCGAGCGGCTCAGGCCTGGCGTCTTGGCCACTTGAGGCAGGCGGACACGACCTGCAGCTGTGGCGGCCGGCGCTCTTGGTTGCCGGCGTATGCTCTAGGTAGTGCTTGCTCGGGCAGCCCGAACGAGTTCCCGATCGGTCTAGACCTCACGCCCGTCCCGACATCGCCTCGCTGCGTTCCCTGCAGGAGGCGATAACGATGGCCGTATCCACGGTCACAGCACATGATGACGGCGCTGGGCTTGTTGCCACGACCGACGGCCGCCGCAGTGACGACCTGGAAGTCCCGAGGCCGCTCCGGCTGCTTCTCACAGCTGGCTGGAACCTGACCGAATCCGTGGGGCTGCCCGTCGGCGCCTACCTGATTGCCGCCGCGCTCGACGGCCGCGACGCCGGCCTGGTCGCGGGCCTGGTGGCCATCTGGCTCACCGCGCTCATCCGCAAGATCGCGACCGGATCCGTGCCGAGCCTGCTGACGATTTCCGCGCTGGTGCTGACAGTGCAGACCGGGCTGGTGCTGGTCACCGGCGAGCTCTGGCTGTTCCTGCTGCAGTTCCCGCTGGCGAACCTGTGCATGTGCATCCTGTTTGCCCGCACGGCACGCGGCCCGAACCCGATAGTCGCCCGGCTGGCAGCTGAGGTAGTCGCGCTGCGGCAGCCGGCCGCTCATCACCTGGGCGTGCACCGCTTCTTCCAGGGGGCGACGTGGCTGTGGGCAGGCATCTTCCTGCTCCTGACGATCGCTATGGCGGCGCTTATGGTGACCGAGCCGACGGGCACGTTCCTGATGCTCTCGACCGTCGCCACCGTCGCGCTCGTCCTCGCCGGGACCGGCGCGTCCACCTGGTGGTTCCTCTCGGTCCTGCGCAGGCTCGGGCTGAAACTCCGGTTCGCCCCGGCCTGAGGCCGGGCCTCTAGTTCGATGATCAAGAGGGTGACCAGCGCGGCTCGTGGGGAGCAGGGATGAGTGGGCCGGGCAATGAGGTAGTCCCGCCGGGGAACGATGTGTCGGGAGGTCACGGCGTGCCCGCGGGGCTCGGCGCGCGGGGCTTTCGCACTACTCTCAAGCGGACCGGCAGGAAGTTTGTCCGCGACCGGTGCAGCATGACGGCCGCTAGCCTTGCCTACCACTGGTTCCTTGCCCTGTTCCCGGCCCTGATAGCGCTGCTGGGTCTGATCAGGCTGGTCCACGCTGGGGCGACGACGGTGAACCGGCTGGTGAACGGCCTGGTCAAGTTTCTGCCGCCCGGTGCCTCGGGTGTGTTAACCCAGGCAGTCCATTCCGCGACCACCCGGTCCTCCTCGAGCTCGCTCACTGCCGTGATCATCGGTGTCGTGGTCGCGGTCTGGAGCGCCTCGAGCGGTATGGCCGCTCTGGAGACCGGGCTGGACATTGCCTACGAGGGCTCTGCCGACCGCAAGTTCCTCGCCAAGCGGCTGCGAGCGTTCCCGCTGATGCTGGCCGCCGCGGTATTCGGCGGGATCGCCTCGGCGCTGACCGTCTTCGGGGTCCCGCTCGGCTCGGTGATCGAGAGCCATATCCGGTTCGCGGGAACCGCGTTCATCATTGGGTGGACGGTGGCGCGGTGGGCGCTGACGATCGCACTGATCACGCTGCTGTTCTCCTTCTTCTACTACTACGCGCCGAACCGGGAGTCGCCGCGCTGGCAGTGGGTCAGCGCCGGAGGGCTGGCCGGCACGGGCATCTTCCTGCTCGCCTCGATCGGATTCTCCTTCTATGTCGCCAGGTTCGGCTCCTACGGCAAGACCTACGGTGCAATCGCTGGCGTGGCCATCCTCATTTTCTGGCTCTACCTGACCGGTCTGGCGGTCCTGCTCGGCGGCGAGCTGAATGCGGAGACCGAACGAGATATAGCCGACCGAGCTGGCGACCCAGAAGCCCGGGCCAGGGCCGGGCAGCTGCACGAGACTACCTAGCGGGCACCAGGAGGAGCGATCGCCCGTCAGGCCAGCCGCACAGCTAAGCGAGTCCATGGTCGCAGCGTCGTCTCTGCTGCATCAGCCCGCCCGGTACTTTGACCACCGCCGCTTCCGCCCGCACCCGTCAGCGCGAACTCAGGGGGAACGCGGGACGCGCTCAGCGGCCCTGGCGGACAAGGGGGTGCAAGGGCGGCAGCGCCGGAAGCTACAAAGAGCAGGCGAGTGACCGAGCCGACAGGCCTGTTCCGGCTGCTGTTCGACCGTCGCCACTGCCGCGCTGGTTGTCGCCGGCACCGGCGGGCCTGCCTTGTGGTTCCTGTCCATGCTGCGCAGGCTCGGGCTGAGGCTCCGTTTTGCTCCCGCCTGAGCCTGGCAGCCTGCGGTCCCTGGATTCCGGCATCGCCGCCTGCCACCCTGCGCCAGCGCGACCGAGCCGCCGAGCGCGTACCCCCGCTGGTGCGGCTCCAGTCGTGACCTGGGTCATCGCCCGGCGTCCGGTGGGTCATGCCTGTGCGGATGTCCGGCGTGGCGGGGGCGGGAAGTCTGCGGTGGCGCTGGTGATGAAGTTGCGTGCCACGTCGGTAAGTCGCTGGTTGCTGTTGCGGGCGTAGTCGCGCAGCAGGGCGAAGGCCTGGTCCATATCCATGCCGAGACGCTCGGCGAGCTTGCCCTTGGCCTGCTCGATGACAACCCGGCTGTTCAGAGCTCCCTGGAGCTGCTCGGCGACGGTGTCGCTACGGCGCACGTTCCGCTCGTGCAGCAGCCCGATGGTGGCGACATCGGCGAGCGCCTGGCCGACGCGCAGCTCTGCCGGGTCGAACGGGCCCGGGTCGGCCCGGAACAGGTTCAGCGCTCCGATCACCTGGTCCCGCAGCCGCATCGGCAGAGCCTCCACCGTCCGGAAGCCGGACTGGGTCGCGGCGGCGGCGAACCGGGGCCATAGCTGGCCCGGGCCGGCGAGATCAGTAGCGGTGACGGGCCGGCCGGTGCGGAAGCAGTCCAGGCACGGTCCCTGGTCGTTCTGGATCTGGAACAGCTCCAGGAGCCCGGCTGCCTCGTTCGAGGATGCTGCGACGCGCAGTTCGCCGCGCGGATCTGCCAGCATGACTCCGGCAGCCGACGCGGACAGGAGGGAGACGCTGCGGTCAGTGAGCAGGTGCAGGAAGTCGATCACGTCGAAGTCGGCGACCATCGTATCGGCCAGCTCGACGAAAGTGTCGGATAGCAGATCGGCGTCCATCTAAGTCACCCTCTCGCCGGTGGCAGAAGTAGGTCCTTCGGGCCGGCCAGGGCTCGGCATGGAGGGCGAAGCTGTCACGGCCCGCCGTCCGGTACCGGGTCCGGCTCAGTGTCGGGATGCAGCCGCAGCCGCCGGGCGACGATATCGCTGGCCACGTCCGCGAGCCGCCGGTCCTCGGAGTAAGCGTAAGCCCGGAGCCGGACAAAAGCCTCCGTGATAGAGACCCCGAGCTGCACCGTCAGCATACCCGTGGCCTGGTCGATCTCAGCGCGATGCAGCGCCAGGTCCGGGGATTGCCCTTCGAGGAACGAGCCGTCCCCGTGGACGTCCGCTGCCGCTGCCCCGCCATTGCCAAAGCGGTCGAGCAGCAGCAGGGTGGCTATGTCGGCAAGAACGAGCAGGTCACCGAGCTGGCCGTCACGCAGCGGGCCGGCCGAGCGGCGGTACAGGCCCATCACCCCTGCCCGGATCGCCCCGACGATCAGCGGGAACGCGAAGACCGCCCCGGCACCGTGTTCGCGCGCCTCCTGCGTAAACGCGGGCCAGCGGTGGCCGGACTCGGTATCGCCCAGGTCGGCGGCAAGGACCGGCGCGGCCGACGCCAGCACGTCGTGACACGGCCCCTCTCCGAGCGTCAGCTGGAGTTCCGCCAGTTCCTCGCCGGCCGGGTCTGTCACGTACATCGCGAAGTCCGGTTCGCCATTCCGCGCTGCGGCCACCCACGCCCCGGTCAGCTGAGCTGACTCGGCAGCGACCGCGCAGACATCAGCGACCGAGACACGCGCGCCGCGCGCGGCGGCACGCGCAGCCACCCGCCCCCACAGCACCTCGGACCGGCTAGCCGTCATCTGCGCATCCAGCCGCGCAACGCCCTGGCCGCGAACCCGGCACGAGTCTCCAGGAAGCCCGCAGAGGCTGCCCCTTCACTGCCACGGCCGTGATCGCCGAAGCGGCATCCGCTGAACCCGTGATGCCCGGCTCTCCGCGCCGGGCAACCACCGCGCAACCAGCACGAGGCGGGTCTTAAGCTCCACATTCACCATGACCGCCGCCTTCTGCCACAATAGCCAGGCGGGGTCTCGACCCAACGGCTCAACCTCAGTACGTACATTTACGATACCTCGCAGGCAGCCACGCCGTTCCGGCGAGCCCCGGGGGACAATGCGGCGGCGAGCCGTGGCCGGGAAACGCGGGCAAGCCGAGCACGGTTCTGATGGATGTCAGGCCTGCCAGAGGCTGCCGGGTGTCCAGCTGCCGTCGCGGCAGCCGCGCGCTCAATCGCGGTCCCCTCGGTTGCTGAGTCCGCAGGTTCGGCAGGCCCCCACGCTGGAGCTGCAGAATTTCGCTAAGGTGCAATCGATGCCAGTTCGGCCGCATTGGGGCGGCCATCTGGCTCGTGCCGAGTCCATTTAAGGACCGAGTAGATGGCTGTCTCCCTGAACGATGTGCGGCAGGCCTTGACCGAGCTGGGCAGGCTGCGCTTTGGTGAGATGCCCGTCGAAGATGCGATGCGCGAGATTGTGCAGACCACTCATGCGATCTTCGACGTGGACGGTGCGGGCTTGATGATCGCTGATGCCGAGCATCATCTGCGCAACTTCGCGGTTTCCGACGAGCGTATGGGGCGTCTGGAGGAGCTGCAGATACGCCACCAGGAAGGTCCCTGCGTAGCAGCATTCGACGACAAGGAACTCGTCGCGGCGGAGGACCTCACCGAGGACTCGCGATGGCCGGTTTTCAGTGAGGCTGCGGTTGCTCGAGGGGTGCGCGCCGTGCTCGCCAGCCCGGTGCCGTATAGCCAGGACGCCGTGGGTGTTGTCGCGGTGCTGTCAGCACAGCGCCGGCCGTGGTCTGCGGAGGAGGAGCTGGCGGTACTGGCGTTCACCGATCTCGCCGCCCTGCTGATCGCCAGCATGATGCAGGGTCAGCAGCAGTCTGAGCTAGCCGCGCAGCTACAGGGTGCGCTGAATTCCCGAGCGGTCATCGAACAGGCGAAAGGTGTCCTGATCGGGCAGCAGGGCCTCTCGGCGGGTGCGGCCTACGAGCAGCTCCGGGCGCAGGCTCGAGCTGAGCGTCGCAAGCTTGCAGCAGTCTCCGCCGAGCTCGTGCATAGTGCCGAACGAGGCTTGTGAGGGGTTTGCCTGCCGCGCGATTTCCGGCATACTGGAATAGCCGTCACGGCGCCGCCCAGAGTCCTGCGGTTGTCCGTCACGCCGACGCTAGTCACCGCGTCGCCCCGACATAAGCGTCGAAGCGGCCCCTTCTGGCAGCAGTCGGCTGAGATCCACCTCTGCCGCTGCTGACCGGGAGTTCTCATGATCGTTCTCGGTATCGTCCTGCCGATCATCGGCCTTCTCGCCAAGATCACGGTCGCATGGACGATCAGGTCCATCGCGCTGGCGGTCGGCCTCCTCCTCATCCGTTGGGCTCAACCGGTCATCAGGCCGGTAGCCGCTGCCATTACTGACAATGCGCTGCAAAGGCTACGGAGACCCTGGCGGGCCCGAAGCCTTTATCGATCCCGACTGAGAAACCATCGGCCCAGACCGACGGTCCTGCAGGACCGCCGAAGGCCGCTCGGATGGAATGGCTGAGAGGCACGGGCAATGGACCGAGAACAGCGACTCGCGGAAATCTTCGTTGAACTGGCGGACACCCTGGTCGATGACTTCGACGTCATCGACTTCCTGCAGGTCCTGGCGGCCCGCAGTGTCGAACTGCTCGGTGTGGCCGCCGCCGGCATCATGCTGGCCGACCAGAGCGGCTCGCTGATGACAGTAGCGGCCTCCGATGAGCGGGCCCGCCTGCTGGAGCTTTTCGAGATTCAGAACGATGAAGGCCCGTGCCGTGACTGCTACCGGCTGGGCGCACCGGTAGTCAACGTGAGCCTGGACGGCGCGATGGAACGCTGGCCGCAGTTCACCCCGCAGGCCATCGCCGGAGGGTTCCGCTCAGCCAACGCCCTGCCGCTGAGGCTGCGAAGCCAGGTGGTCGGCTCGCTCAACCTGTTCCACACGAGCACCGGCGGCATGGGCAGCGCTCAGCTTCGCCTGGCGCAGGCGCTGGCTGATGCCGCCACCATCGGCATCCTCCACCAGCGCACCATCCGCCGCAGTGAGGTCGTCGCCGGGCAGCTGCAGCTGGCGCTCACCAGCCGGGTCGTCATCGAGCAGGCCAAGGGCGTGCTCGCCGAGCGGATGCAGATCAGCCCGGACGACGCGTTCGAGGTGCTGCGTTCGGCTGCCCGGTCCCGCAACCGGCTTCTGACGGACCTGTCCCGCGACGTCGCCAGCGGCTCCGCCGACGCCATGCAGCCACAGCGGCAAGCTCCCAGGAGGCGCAGCGAACCCCGATGAGGTCGCCGCCCGACGCACGGCTCGCAGCCAGGGCGTGCTCAGGAACGTGGTTGTCTGAACGAACTCGGCGGTGCCGTGCCGCGTGGGGGTCGTCGGGGCGGGTGACTGCGGAGTGCGCCGGGGCACGGCGTCCCTGAGCGCGTGGCCGGGAAGATCAGCAACGGATCGGCCCCCGCGGATGCCGCTGGTATCGCCTTTCAAGAACGGCCACGCCCCGAAAGCCGATCTCATCTCGGGAGCACACGGTGGCCGCCGGTCGGGCAGTCGCGGACCTGGATCAGGCCGGGCGCGGCGAGCACGCATGGCAGCTGTCGAGATCTGCTTTTCCCCGTCGACCGGCGTGGCGAGACGGGCGGCTCGTCACCCGCCAGGTACTTGCGCCGGCTGGCCGAGATTGTCTCGCATCAGATGCACCTGGGTCGCCTGGAGTGGTCAAGCGCAGCAGGGTCCAGAGCGGCCGGTAACGGGACAGTATGCCACATTAACCAGACCGACAAGCTTCCTTCGCCTTCCGGAGCGCACTTGCCGTGGCTGGTCGGCTACGGGTCGGCTACGGGTCGGCTACGGGTCGGCGCAGCCGGGCTGGGCGAGTACCGGGGGACGGCCCGCTCTGCCATGTGTACGAGTGATAGTCACCGGGCGGCTCGATGACCCGCACACCTGATGCGCGCCTGCGGCGCGTATATGACCAGCCGTCGCCAGGGGATGGCAAGTGCATCCTCGCGGGCCGGCTCTGGCCCCGGAACTGTCTGAGGACGCACGTCGATTAGCTGGTGTCACGGCGGCGGCTCAGGCGACAGTGCTGCCAGTCTCCCGAAACTGGTCAGTACCCGCGGCCCAGCTTTCCCCGCGTGCGCCGTTCGGACGCCCATCGGTGCCTTCCTGATGACGCCATCCGGTCCCGGCAACGCCATCGTGCGACAGGACGCCTGGCGTTCATATAGCTAAGTGGAGATCCGCTGCTCGCTTCGGCCTCGATTCGCTGCACAGGCTACGCGGAGATACGGTCCGGACGCGGGAGCATCACGGCGACCGGGCACGGAGAGGAGGCCGGTAATGGCGGCACACAGCTACGATCTGGTAGTCGTCGGCGCCGGCAGCGGGAACATGCTGCCAGCCGGTAAGTTCACCGGATGGCGGATCGCAGTAGTGGAAGCCGATCGATTCGGCGGAACGTGCCTGAACCGCGGATGCATCCCCTCGAAGATGCTCGTCTACACGGCCGACGTCGCCCAGACGGTCCGCCACGCGAGCCGTTTCGGGATCGGTGCGGAGTGGCGAGGGGCGGACTGGCCGGCAATCCGTGACCGGATCTTCGGCCGCATCGACCCGCTCCCCGATCTGGCCATCGCCCACCGCCGGGCCAACGGCGTCGACGTGTTCCCCGGCGAGGCACGGTTCGTCGCCCCGAAGATCCTGCGGGTCGGCGAGGACGAGCTGAGCGCTGACCGTTTCGTGCTGGCGACGGGCTCGCGCCCCCGGGTGCCGCCGGTCCCCGGCCTATCCGAGGTCTCTTACCTGACCTCGGACACCGTTATGCGGCTCGACACTCTTCCCCGCTCGATGGCGGTGATCGGCGGCGGGTTCATCGCCGCTGAGATGAGTCACATATTCGGCTCGCTGGGCACCGCAGTGACCATCATAGAGCGCAGCGAGAACCTGCTCTCCCGGCACGACATCGACATCCGGGCACGCTTCACCGAGCACTACCGCGAGCGGTTCGACCTTCGCCTGAGCTCGGCAGTCGACCGGATATCGCCCGCAGGCGCGGCGGTACGCCTGGACCTGCTGACACCATCCGGCGCGCAGCGGGTCGAGGCAGAGGCCCTGCTAGTGGCGACCGGCCGCAGACCAAACAGCGACAGCCTCGACGTCGCCGCAGCCGGAATCGACGTCGACACCCATGGACACGTCCGCACCGACGACACCCTGCAGACCAGCGTCCCAGGGATCTGGGCGCTCGGCGACCTCGAAAACCACTTCCAGCTCAAGCACATGGCCAACGCCGAAGCGCAGATCGTCTGGCACAACATCACCCACCCCGGCCAGCCCCGTAAAGCGGTCTTCCCCGTCGTGCCAGCCGCGGTCTTCGCCGATCCGCAGGTTGCCTCCGCTGGTGCCACCGAGCAGGACCTGCAAGCACACGGGCGGCGTTACGTGGCCGCCGCCCGCGCGTACCGCGACACCGCCTACGGCTGGGCGCTGGAGGACACCGCCAGTTTCGCTAAGATCCTCGCCGACCCCGACACCCGCCTGCTGCTCGGGGCCCACATCATCGGCCCGCAAGCCTCGATCCTCATCCAGCCCCTCATCCAGGCAATGTGCCTCGGGAACACCGTCGACGAAGTGGCCTCCGGCGTTCTCTACATCCACCCCGCGCTCACCGAAGTCATCCAGCAGGCGCTGCTCGAACTGTGAGCCCGCAGTGCTCATACCAGGCAGGCGTGACACCAGATCACGACGAGCGCTCGCCAGGGACCCGAACGGCGGCCTCGAAGGCTGTGGGTTCGGTCATCTCGACGGGCTCGCCGAAGGATTAGGCGGCTGCCAGCTGGCTGGGGGGAGCTGGGGATATCCGGCGGGGATCGTGACCAGAAGCTCTCGGAGTCCGACTGGCGCATCACCGGGGGCGCATCCCGCAGCGGCCGTCCGGATCAGGAAGCAAGAAGATCTGAGATGGGACCTTCGAAATCACCTGATGTACACGTGCTGTTGTCCCTGTGCCCCCTAAGGTCCGCGCCTTGTTCCTTACGCTCGGCTCATGAGTGACCTTGCGGCGCCGGTGCCGGAGTCCAGCCTGCTGGAGACGCTCGACGAGTCGAAGGTCACCCGGTTCCAGCTGAAGATCATGTTTATCTCGGGCATGGGCTTCTTCACTGACGCTTACGACCTGTTCGTGATCGGCATCGTCGTCGCCCTGCTGGAGACCCAGTGGTCGTTGTCGACGACCCAGGTCTCCCTGCTCAATTCCGTCACCCTGCTGGCCTCCGCGGCCGGCGCGATCATCTTCGGCCGGATCGCCGACATCCTCGGCCGCAAGCGCATCTACGGGTATGAGGTCCTGATCCTGGCCATCGGCGCCATCGCGTCGGCCTTTGCGCCCAACTACATCTTCCTGCTCGTGTGCCGCGCCGTCCTCGGCATAGGCATCGGCGGCGACTACCCGGTCTCGGCCACCATCATGAGCGAGTACGCGGGCAAGCGCTCCCGCGGCAAGATGGTCGGCCTGGTCTTCGCCATGCAGGGCGCGGGCCTGGTCGTCGGCCCGCTGCTGGCATCGGGCCTGCTCGCCACAGGTATCTCCGACAGCGTTATCTGGCGGATCCTGCTCGGCGTCGGCGCCATCCCGGGCCTGGCCGTGTTCTACCTGCGGCGCCAGATCCACGAGACACCCCGGTTCGCGATGGCCGGCGGCGCCGCGGATGAAGCCGAGGCGGCAGTCGCCCAGGCGACCGGATCGCCGGCAGCGGCCGCGGGACCGGCGGCGGGATCGAAGGCGGGATCGAAGGCCCGGCACCCGCAGAGCATGCTGGAGGGCTTCCTGCTGCTGGCCCGCAGCCGCCGCATGCTGCTGTGGCTGTTCGGGACGGCGGGCGCATGGGCGCTGCTGGACTTCTGCTACTACGGCAACACCATCTCCTTCCCCGAGATCACCAAGCTGATGAACCCGGCCGCGTCGCTGCTGCACAACACGCTCATTCAGCTGGTGATCGTCGTCGCCTTCGCAGTACCCGGGTATATTGTCGCGATCCTGCTGATGGACAGGCTCGGCCGCAAGTTCATCCAGATCCTCGGATTCGCCATGATGGCCTTGTCGTTCGCGCTCATCGGCCTCATTCCGGGCGTGTCGGTCAACGTGGCCCCCTTCATCGCGCTGTACGGGATCAGCTACTTCTTCACCGAGTTCGGCCCGAACATGACTACGTTCATCTACCCGGCCGAGCTGTACCCCGTCGAGGTCCGGACCACCGGTCACGGCATCTCCGCGGCGGCCGGCAAGATAGGCGCGTTCGCCGGCGCCTACCTGTTCCCCGACATGCTCGCCTCCTCCATGGGCATCCGGGGAGCCGAGATCGTGGCCGCGGTCGTCTCGGTCGCTGGGCTGCTGGTGACCGTGATACTGCTGCCGGAAACTAAGGGGAAGAGCCTCGAGCAGCTGACGGCGGACGCCCACGCGGCCCCGGTATCCAGGAAGAGGGTTGCCACCGCATGACGTACCGCATCGTGGTCGGGGCAGACGGCTCACCGCACGGCAACGCCGCGCTCCGCTGGGCGCTGGAAGTCGCTGAGGTCCGCAACGGCGAAGTGACCGCAGTCTTCTGCTGGCAGGTCCCGTTCTTGTCGTTCCCCGGCGCCTTCGA
>Ga0302324_100012717_pt1 | contig 17146 bp, 9 predicted proteins | sample Palsa_T0_1_FD_201949 | JGI IMG/M metagenome (GOLD analysis project Ga0302324, IMG submission 201949) | Peat permafrost microbial communities from Stordalen Mire near Abisko, Sweden - Palsa_T0_1 | ecosystem: Environmental > Terrestrial > Soil > Palsa > Peat permafrost | place: Sweden: Abisko...
GACCGCGTCGGCCGAGCCCTCCATCGCCTCGCACTGCCCCCAGGAGGTGGTGATCACCTTCGCCCTGTCCTGGCTGATGATCGTGTTGTAGGTGTCGTACGGGCCCGCTCCGGGCGCCCCGGAGTTCTCGTTCGGGCCCTGGTAGACGATGATGTTCGCCTTCGGAGCCAAGCCGATCACGTCCTCGATATCGAGCGCAGCCTCGCCGCTGCCAGGGCCGGATCCAGCGCCCCCGTCGACCTCGAGATATGTCACCGATGCGTTCGTCCCGTAGCACGTCTGATAGGCGGCGATGTCAGAGGCCAGGTCGGGCTCGAGCTCGTAGACGGCGATCGTCTGGCCGGCGCCCTCGTCCCCGCCGGCGTAAAGGCTCGAGAAGCGATACGCCGCTGCGATCTCGTCGGCCGTGTACGCGCCCTGGCCGGGAGCGGCCGCGACTGCGGCCCCGCACGGCTGCGGCCCGCCCGTCACGATGTGTGGGGCAGTTCGGCGAACGACGAGGCCGCCACGCGGACGGACCGCGAGCGGCTCGGGCTCTGAAAGCGTGTCGAGCCCGACCACGCCCTGGACGAGCCCGGCGACGCCTGCGTCGAATAGCGGTGCCGCCGTGCTCGCGAACGCAAGCCTCCGACCGGACTCGGTGACCTTCGAGAAGGAGATGGAGAACGCGTCGGCGGCCTGAGCGGCCGTGGCAGCGATCGGAATCGCAAGTCCGTTCGCGCTGACCCGACCGGGACTCAGTCCGTGCGTGCGCAACGAGGTCTGCACCGCGGCAATCTGAGCCTTGGTCGGGCCGAACCGCCGCGCGAACTGGCCCGGCGTTATGTAGTGACGGTAGACGTCCGACCCCGGCGTCGACACCGCGTTCGCGAACGCAGCGAGCGCCGCGCCGTTCCGAGGCTTCAGCGCAACCGTCAGATCCAGCCTGGTGGAGGCCGGCAGCGACCCAGCCGCGCCGGGCGCGGCCGCCAGCGGCGCAACCGAACCGACGCGAATCCCGCGCGTCGACGCCGCCGCGATCGGCTCCGCGATCAGGGCGGCGAAGACTGCGCCGGCGCACGCGGCCATCGCGAGCGTGCGTGGCACGCGGGACATCAGAGAGCTCCAAGGCATGAGAAACCGCCGTGGCAGCCTAGCGAGTGATCGCCGATCAGGCGCAGGTGGTCCGCCGGATCCCCGGCGCGCCCGGCCCGCTGGTTCGGATCGCTCACAGCCGGAGCTTCACCACCAACGCTGTGGTGAAGTCGCTCGCATCTGTCGGCTCGACGGCGGCGTCAAGCGTCCTGTGGGTGCCCTGTCCAGCCATCGCGGCCACCTCCGCGCGGGCCCGGATCGCCGGGGCCTCGATCGTGATCCGCAGCGCGCTCGGGTTCGATCCCGTCACGATCGTGAGCTCGCCATGACTGAGCTTTGCCGCGAACGTGATCTGCCGTCCTCCGGGGCCGCTGACGCGAATGCTCCTGGTAACCACCCTCTGGCTCCGAGCGAAGCTGAGGCCGCCCGGCAGTGCCACCTCGACGGACGCAATCGGTGGCGCGTCACGACCGGCGGCCAGCTTGAACGAGAGCGTCGGGCTCGCGCCGGCGAGCCCCGCGAGTCGACCGTCAGAAGCGCTCGGCAGCCCGCCTATCGTCCAGCGGAACGTCGTTTGCCCCGAGACGAGGCTCGAGTCCGCGGCGGTGACCGTCACGTTCGAGGCACCCGCCCGCTTCGCCGTACCGCTGATGAGGCCGGTTGCACCGTTGATCGAAAAGCCGGAGGGAAGGCCGGTGGCGTAGTAGCTGAGCCCCCCACCGGTGCTTTCACGCCCTTCGATCAGAATCCGCTCAGATTGCCCGACCATTCCGGTCTGATCGCCAGGATCGGCGACTGTGACCTTTGGCGTGGACGTGATCGGCGCAGGCGCCGTCGGGGTCGTGCCCGTCGGCGTCGTCGGTGTCGTGGGAGTGGTCGGCGTAGTCGGGGTAGTCGGCGTCGTCGGCGTCGTCGGGGTGGTCGAGACGCCGGTCGCGGCGTCACACAGTGCGGTCGGCAACGTCGACCCGTTCGGCGTCCCTAGTCCCGACGCCATGTCGTAGCCCGTACCGGCCGGAAACTGGCCGCCGTTGGTGCCGGTGATGTCGTTGTTGCCCGCGGTGACGTCGTCGAAGACCTCGGCATATTCGCTGCCCGCGACGCTGTATAGGTCCGGGTTGAGAAACCCGATCGGCGTGCCGTCGCAGGCGGTCGAGGCATTCGACAGCGCGATCAGCGCCGCCCACAGCGGGGCGGCCGCGCTGGTACCCCCGATCCCGCCCCATGCCCCGTCCCAGTAGACCAGGTAGCCGTCATCGGGGTCGGCGTCGGCCGATACGTCCGGCACCTCGCGGCAGTAGCCCCCGCTCGCCGCGAGACACGGCGACCCCGACGAGCGTGAGTTGATCACGCTCAGGGACCCGGCCGCGCCCGATTGATAGGACGGCATGCTCCACAGCGATGAGACACCGCCGCCACCACCGCACGGGCCATCACCGCACTGCTCATTCCAAACGGTCTGCGTCGGTGGCGGCCCGAGCGTCGACAGAGTCGTCCCGCCGACACCGGTCACGTACGGCTGACTGGCGGGATCGTCGACCGCGAGCGAATTCGTGCCGCAGTCCTCAGAGCCACTGTCACCCGCCGCAGCGAAAATCGACTGGCCCTGAGTCGCGGCCTCCTGGAACAACGTGTTCTCAGAACTCGCCGCACTCGACCCTTCACTCGACTCGCACAAACCCCACGAGGTCGAAATCACCTTCGCCCTGTCCTGGCTGATAATCGCGTTATACGTGTCATACGCACCCGAATCACTATTCGGACCCTGATACACCAGAATGCTCGCCTTCGGCGCAAGACCGATCACATCCTCGATATCAAGCGCAGCCTCACCCTCCCCCGCGCCAGAACCAGCACCAGAATCAACCTTCACATAGCTCACCGACGCACTCGTGCCATAACACGACTGATACGCCGCGATATCCGAAGTCCTATCCGGCTCGAGCTCATACAACGCGACCGTCTGACCCGCACCCTCGTCCCCCGCCCCGTACAGACCCGAGAAACGATACGCCGACGCAAGCTGATCGGCCGTGTACTCACCGACGCCGGAGGCTGCCGAGCACGGCTGGGGACCGCCGGTGACGACGTGCGGGTTGACGTGCGCGATGACACCATGCGCAACTGTCAGGCCGAGTGGCTTCGGCTGCACAAGCGTGTTGAGGCCGACGACGCCCTGCACGAGGCCGGCGACGCTGGTTTCGAGCAGCGGGGCCGACGCGTTCGCGAACGCTGACCGTCCGCCGGGGAGGGCGAACCGGTGAAATTTGACCGAGAAGGCATTTGCGAGCTGACCGGCGGTGGCGCTGACAGGGATCGAAAGGCCGTTCGGTGTGGCGGCGCCGGGCTGCAGTCCCTGCGCGCGAAGCGCGGACGCCACAGCGTGGATCTGCGCGGCCGTGGGACCGAACGCCGAGGCAAACTCCGACACCGTGAGGTAGTGGTGGTAGAAGACCGAGCCGGGCGTCGAGACCTCGCTCGCGTAGGCGGCCAGCACCGCCGGATCGCGGGGGCGAAGCGTGACGGTCACGTTCATCCTGGTTGCGTCCGGGAGCGAGCCGAGCACCTTCGACCCAGCTGCGGGGTGCGGCGCGGAACCGATCGCGATCCGTCCGGTGACGGACGCTTCAGCGCGCGTCACCGCTATCGCTGCCAGCGCTGCGATTCCCCACAGCGCAACCGCCAGCCTGATCGTCCGTGAAATCCGCGACACATCTGCCTCCCTGCCATCGATTATGTGCGCGAGGATACGATCCGCCTCGCTGGTGCACAATGCCGGATAGGACATCTGTCCAGGAGCAGTCCTGCGGCAACAGAGGACCGGCGTGATGGCACTCGAGACCACTTCAGAGCACTCCAGCAGACGTTCCCCACCGGATGCTCCGCGGAGCATCCGCGCGTGCAAGAGCGTTCGGGTCGCGCCGGAGACGCTGTACGAATTCCTCGCCAGGCTCGACAACCACTGGCTGCTGACCGACCGTTTCGTGTCGCTCGAGCGACTCCACGGTCCGCTCGAGTCGCGCACCGGCGGGGAGATCACGATCTGCGGGCCATGCGGCCTACGCCGCCACGCGCGTACCTGGCTCGACATCGACGAGGGCGGGTCCCGGATCGTCGGGACCGCGGTCGTCGGTCGGCGCACGCTCGCCCGCGTCACGTGGACGCTGACGCGGATTACGGGCGGGACGGATGTCGAGCTGACGGCCTCGATCCTCGCGGCGAGCCCGCTCGACCGCGCCCTGTTACCGGTTGCGGCGCCGTGGCTGCGTCAGCGCTTCCTGGCAGCGATCGAGCGCCTCGAGGAGCACGCCTCGCAGGCGGCTCGGCAGGACTCCGCCACTGGCACCCCGGCGTCAGGCGCCACTTAAGCTGGCGAAGAAGCGCCTCTGTGCACCGTGCCCGTTCGTGAGCGCCGTGTTGGCGATCCCGATCTCCTGGATGATCCCGCCGCGAACCCTGAGCACGCCGGTGCTTCCAGCGTGGCGCGCGATGTACCAGTCGTTACCGCCGACACGCAATACCTTGCGGGCACGCAGCCGCTTTGCGACGGCCGAGAGCTTCGTGCCAGGTCGCGCTGCACCCAGCGCGTAGTAGGGGTTCATCGTCAGCGCCAGCACGATCCTTCCCTTGACGCGCGCGCGCTCCTTCTTGGAGAGGGTGCCCAGCAGCTTCTTCGACGGGTAGCCGGCGTGAATCCCGCCGCCACCCTCGAGGCAGAAGTCGTCCACATTCGCATCGGTGACCGTGTAGTTGGTCAGCGTGCTGCGCGCGTGCGCACGGGTGAAGCCGAGCTGGATCGGACCGATAGAGATGCGGCCTATCCGACCCGTCGCGTCGGGGCAGCTGGCTGTGGACCCGATTACGACCACGGGCATATTCGGTTCGGGCACCGACACCGCCGGGCTGGTCGCGGGCTGGCCGGTGCCCAGGCTGTTGGACGCGGTCACCGTACAGGTGAGCGCCTGGCCCTGGTCTGCCGCGACCACGACGTAGGTTGAGCCGGTCGCGCCGGTGATCGGCGAACCGTCTCGGTCCCATTGGTAGGTGAACTTGGTCGGGAAGGCGCTCCACGTGCCCTCTGAGCAGTTCAGCGTCTGACCGACGCTGAGCGTCCCGCTGATCGAGGGTGCCACGGTGTTGCCGGGTGCCGGGTTGACGTCGAGGGTCACGTCCTTGGCGTCGTACTGGGCGGTGAAGGAACCCGCGCCCGACCCCGTGAGCGTCAGCAGGCCGGCCACCGACCCGGAGCCGCTCAGAACCTCGAAGCTCTCGCCGGGCTCTGGGATGAAGCCGGTCCCGTCGGCCAGCGACAGGTCGCCGCCGAGCGACGTGCTGCCACCGACCACCAGCTGGCTGAAACCAGTGCCGGCGGTGGTTCCGTCGAGCTCGATCACGAGCGTCCCGAGCCCGCCCTGCGAGTAGGCGCCGGTGACCGTCAGCACGCCGAGCGGATCGCCCGGCGATACGGTCCCGGAGGTGTTGGTCACCGCGGCGGAGACCGTGCCCTGCCCGCCCAGCGTTCCGCCCTTCAGCGTCACGTCGCCGGCCGTGAGCGTATAGCCGCTGGCCACGGTCGTCGTCCCGCCCGTCAGCACGACGTCGTCGCTGCCGAACCCGTACGTGTGCGACGCTCTCCGCCGCGAAGCGCTCGCGCCCGGGGCGGTGACGCCCGCGGCGGTGAAGGTGGCGCCGGTTCCGGAGACGGCGACCGCGGCACCAAAGGTGATCGCGCTCGTCGTCGTCAGCGTGGGTGCGTTGGCGGTGGCGAACGCCGTGGTGATGCTCACAGGGTCGGCCGTCGTGATCGAGCCGCCATCTAACGCCGCGGTGGCTCCCGAGATCGAGAACGTCCCGCCCGTCTGGTCGATCGCCAGCGCATCTCCTGACTGCGCGTTGATCGCGCCACCGCTCCAAGCGATGTTGCCCGGCACGGCCAGCGTCGCGCCCGTACTGCCGTCCAGCTCGCCGCCGGTCAGCGATAGATCGTCGATGCTCGATGAACCTGCGATCGTGAGGCTGCCACCGGTGATGTCGAGGTCGCCGCCGGCTTGGATCGAGTCGACGCTTTCGGCCGTGGACACGACCACGGTGGTGCCCGCGTTCCAGCACGCCGTCTCGGTCCCCGACGGAGGCGCCAGCAACGACCAGTTGAGGGCGCTTGACCAGTCGCCGCCAGTCGGGCTGTAGATGCCGGGGCTGTAGACGTCGGTGGTGGCGCTCTCGACGCAGGCAGCCGCGTCCGCATTCCCGGCCAGGATGCCCGCAAGGAGCAGCGTGACGAGACCGCACGCCGCCGCGACGATCCAGGCGCGGCGGCCGATGCCGTACAGGAGATGTTCGCGTCGATCCGCCATCCAGCCCCTTCTTCAAAGGCAACCCAGCGCCGCCTTGCCCAGAGAGACCCTATCGTTTCTCCGCGGGACGCGGCAACAACCTACCGACGCGCAACGCAGCCGGCACGAGCCCCTTTCGCGCGGTGCTCAGGCGCTGTTGAAGGCGGCGAGGAAGCGCCGCTGGGCGGCGAGCCCCTGGGTGAGCGCCTTGGTGGCGATCCCGACCTCCTGGATGATCCCGCCGCGAACCCTCAGAAGCCCTTCGCTGGCTTTCCCGGGCACGAGGTACCAGTCGTTCGAGCCGATCTTGATGACCTTGCCGAGCTTGAGCCGCTTGGCGACCGCGGTGAGCTTCGTCCCAGGCAGCGCCCCGTTCAGAGCGTAGTGGACGTTCATGGTCAGGATCAGGACGGTCCTCCCGTTCACACGCGCTCGCTCCTTCCGTGACAGGGAGCGCAGAAGCTTGCTCGACGGGTAGCCGACCCGGATGTCCCAACCACCGTACAGACAGAAGTTGTCCTGGCTACTCCCGCTCGACGTGTACCGCTTCAGCGTACGGCGGGCGTGCGCGCGCGTGACTCCGAGCGCGAGCGGACCCAGCACGGTGCCGCTGATGCGGCCGGTCGGCTTCGGGCAGCTGAGCGTGCCGGGCAGGGCCACCACGGTCGCGCCGGCCGTCTGCGGCGTCCCGGCGCCGACCGCGTTCGACGCCGTCACGGTGCATGTGAGCGAGCTCCCCTCATCGCCGATCTGGACCGTGTAGGTCGAAAGCGTCGCTCCCGCGATCGCCGTTCCGTTCCGGTCCCACTGGTAGGAGAATCCGGTCGGCGTGCCCGACCATGTCCCGGTCGAGCAGCTGAGCTTGTTGCCCGGAGTCGGCGTCCCAGAGACCGCGGGAGCCGCGGTGTTGACGGGCGCGCCGGGCGGTGGCGCCGGGGCGGCCACCGACACTGCCGGGCTCGTCGCCGCCGGTCCGGCGCCCTGGGCATTCGTCGCGGTCACGGTGCACGTGAGCGCATGGCCCTGGTCGGCCGCGAGCACCACATACGTCGAGCTGGTCGCGCCAGAGATCGGCGACCCGTCCCGGTTCCACTGATAGGTGTACGTGATCGGCGGATTACCGCTCCAGTTGCCACTTGAGCAGGTCAAGGTCTGACCTACTTGCAGATTTCCGCTGATCTGCGGAGGCTGCGCGTTTCCGGGCGTCGGATTCACGCTCAGGGTCACCGTGTCGGATGGGACCGCGTAGGTGTAGGAGCCCGACCCCGGCCCGGTCAGAGTCAGGGCGCCGGTCGGCGTCGAGGTGGCGGTGACGATCGCGAAGGTGTCAACCTGAGCGGGGACGAACCCGCTTCCGTCGGCGAGATAGAGGTCGCCGCCGAGTGTTACGCCGCCGGCGACCTGTAGCTGGCTGAAGCCACTCCCGGCAGTGGTGCCGTCGAGCTCGATCGCAAGCTCCCCACCGCCGCCCTGCGAATAGGCGCCGGTGGTCTTGAGCGTGCCAAGTCCCGGAACCGTGTCGCCGGGCGACACCGTCCCCGAGCTGTTCGTCAGCGTCCCGTCGACGGTGCCGGTGCCGTCGAGCGTCCCGCCAGTCAAGGTCGTCGATGTGGTGCCCACCTTGCCGTCGTCCTGCACCGTTCCGCCCTTGATCGTGAGCGCGCCGCTTGCGAGCGTGTTCGGGCCGGCCACGGTCGTGGTCCCACCGGTCAGCGTGAGCGCGTCGGTGTTGAAACCGTAGGTGCTGGTCGTGCCTGCGCCGGCGAGCACGCCGCCGACGCTGATCGTGGCGCCGGTACCGGCCACGTTCGTGCTGAGCGTGACCGGGCTGGTTGTCGTGAGCGAGCCGCCGTCGAGGGTCACCGTGCCCGAGATCGCATCGCCGGCCCCGGTGGTGATCGCGAGGGCGTCGCCGGCGGGCGAGTTGATCGTGCCGGCGCTCCACGTGAAGGCGCCGGACGCGGTCAACGCCGTCCCGGCGGTGCCGTTCAGCTCGCCGCCGGTCATCGACAGCGTGCCGGTGGTGCTGGTGGTGTCGGCGAAGTCGAGCGTTCCGGTTCCGATCGACGTTGCGGTCGCCGCCGCGTACGTCGCGCCGCTGTCCACGGTAAGGGTTCCAGCGTTCACGTCGACCGTCGGGGCTGACAGGCTCGCGCCGGCCGACACCGTTACTGCGCCGGCGGTTTCATCGAGGGTCGTGGCGGTAATGCTCCCGGCGTTGGCGACGGTGAGGCTACCGCCGACCACGTCAAGGGCGGCGGTCGAAACGCTCCCGCCGATGGTGGTCGTGGGGGTGCCGGTGGCCTCCCCGGAGGTAAATGTGCCGCTACCCGTAATCGTGCCCGAGATCGAGCCCGCGTACGCGGTCAGCGCCGTCGGCGAGGTGACCGTCAGCGTCGTCCCGGTGTCGGTTGTCAAGCTCTCGGTGGTCAGCGCGCCGGACAGCGTGTTGGTGCCGGCCTCGACGTGCAGGGCGGAGCCGAGCAACGAGGTGGTGCCGGTGTTGGTGATCCCAGCGGCGGTGATCGTCCCCGGCGTGGCGCTGGTCGGCACGGTCACGCCGGCGAGCGTCACCACTCCGGTCACGGTCAGGGTCGGCGCGTTCGTCTCGGTCAGGGTTGTGGCGCCGATCGAGGCGCTCGGGGTGCTGATCGACCCACCCGGCCAGCTCGCGGCCTCGGCACCCACCACCAGGTTGCCGCCGGTCTGGGTGATGGCCAAACCGCTGAGGCTGGTCGCGGCACCTGATGGGCCGCCCCAGTCGAAGTCGCCACCGGTGAGGGTCAGCGTGCCGCTGGCGCCGCTCAGCGTGCCACCTGCGGTCAGCGACAGCGCGGGAATCGGCGTCGGGGAGGTTGCCCCGGAGAGAGCCGAGGCGTCCGTGGTGTTGATCGTCAGCCCACCGCCGTCGATGTTGAGCGAGCCGCCCTGGATCTCCTTCACGGTCTGATCGTCACCGGGCCCCAGGGTGACGGTCGTCCCGGCGGCCCAGCACGCAATCGAGGTCGAAGTCGGGGTGGAAGGTAGCCAGGTACCGCCGGCGCCACCAGCGCCTGAGTCGGCGCTGCCATTCCACTCGCCGCTGCTCGCACCGCCAGCCGGGTAGAAGACATCGCTATTGGAGGGGCAGTACGCAGGCGGGACGAAATACGTCAACGTCAAGTTCGTGGCGCCGTAGTCCGCAAGGTAGGAGCCCGAGTTGGATCCGGTGACGGTAGTGAATGTGCCTGTGTGAGAGGCGTAGGTCAGGACCTCGAAGCTGTCGCTCGAAGCGAGCGTAGGGGTGCCAGTCAGGTCGAGCGTGCCGGCGAGCGTGGCCGAACCGCTCACCGCGAGCTGGCTGAACGAGGTCGAGCTGTCGATCTCGATCGCGAGCGTCGCACCGCTGCCCTGCGTGTACGTGGTTCCTACCGTCAGCGTGCCTGGCGCATCGCCCGGCGACACCGTCCCTCCCGTGTTGTCGACGGATCCCGAAACCGTGCCCGTGCCGTCGAGCGTCCCGGACGTCACCGAGACCGAGCCGGAAACGCTGCCGGTGTCAAGCAAGATGCCGCCCGAGATCGTCGTCGAGGTTCCCCCGAGGGTGCCGGCATCCTCCAACTCACCGCCCGAGATCGTCGTCGAGGACGGCGAGACAGAGCTGCCGCTACCGGCATCCAGCGTGCCGTCCGAGATCGTCAATGACCCAGAGCTCAAGATGTCGCCGCTCGCCAACGTCGTCGTCCCGCCATCCAGCACGAGCGCGTTGGTGCCGACCCCGAAGCTGCCGGTGCCTGAGAGTCCTGCGGCGGTGAAGGTCGCGCCGCTCCCGGTGACCGTGGAGTTGGGCGCCATCGTGCTCGTGGTGCTGAACGCTGTCCCTGACGCAACGGTGAGACTCGCACCGAGCGTGACCGGGCTGCTGGTCGAAACCGAGCCGCCGTCGAGCATGAAGGTGGAGGTGTTGTCCATCGTGACAGCGCCGGCGGTGACCGCCATGTCCGCTCCGGCGAGGGTCACGGTGTTGTTGAGCGTGGTGTTTCCGGTGCCCCCGTTCCCCCAGGCGAACGTCCCCGAGACGGCCAAGGTCTGACCCGCGGCGCCGTCGAGCTCGCCGCCAGAGTCCAGATTGAGACTTCCGAGGGTGGATGCGTCCGACCCTGTGAGCGTCAGTGTCGCGCCGCTCTGGATCTCGAGACCGTCGCCCTGGAGTGAATCGGCCGTATCTCCGACGTCGGCGGTCGCCACCAATATGGACGTGCCGGTGGCCCAGCAGGCGATCGAGCCGGACCCCGGAAGCACGCCGCCGGTCCAGTTGGCCGCCGTGCCCCAGTCCCCCCCGGTGGTCGGACCCACCCAGGTGTCGCAGCTCGCCGCTCCCGCGGACGCGCCGAGCACGCCGGCAACCGCAAGCACGGTCAGGCTGATCACGACCCCCACCAAGGTGCGCCGTCTATGGCTGAACGGACGATATGCCCGTGTTCCCCTGCGTGGACCCCTCATTCAGCGCCTTCCCTTATGGCGATTTCTGTCGCTACGTCTCGAGTTGATTCTACGGGTTCCCCCGAGTTCGCGGCAACCGTCAACACCGGCTGCAACGGCACTGTCTCGGACTGGCCCTAGGTTCTACGCTTTCGGGGATGGCTGACCGTCTCGTCTATGTCTCGCGGCTCGTGCGGCGACCGCTCGTGGGTGCGGACGGCGCTGATGTGGGTCGGATCGTCGACGTGGTGCTGGGAGCGGGGTTACGGCCACCGCGCGCGAACGGCTTCGTCGTGGCGGTCCAGCGGCGCCACGTCTTCGTCGGCGGGGGCAGAGTCGGCGAGATCGATGCCGAGGGCGTCCGGCTCCGGCGCGGGTCGATCAACATGCGCCAGTTCGGCCTGCGCCCCGGCGAGCGACTCGTGGTCGGCGAGCTGATCGGGAGCCGGATCGCGGGGGGCCGCGTGGTCGACGTCGGGCTGGCGCCGGCGCCGGAGCCGTTCGCCTGGGAGGTGGCCACCGTCGCGCTCGGCCACCGCGGGCTACCGGCGCGCCGGCGAGCGCCGACCGTGATCGACTGGAGCGAGGCCGGCGAGCTCTTCACCGACGATCGTCCGATCGACCGCGAGGCCGCCGAGCTTGGCGGGCTTCACCCAGCCGAGATGGCGGCTGCACTGAGGCGCTTACCCCTGAACCGGCGCCGCGTGCTGGCGTCCGCACTGGAGGACGAGCGGCTTGCCGACCTGCTCGAGGAGCTCTCAGAGGACGAGCAGGTCCGTCTGATCGAAGGGCTCGATCGCGCGCGCTTGGGACGCGTCCTCGACGAGATGGAAGCCGATGACGCCGCCGATCTGCTCGCCGAGTTCTCGGCCACGCGGCAGGCCGAGCTGTTGGGCGCGATGGATCCCGAAGAGGCCGAGCCTGTCCGCCGGCTGTTGAGCTACGCGCCGGACACCGCGGGCGGGCTGATGACCCCCGAGCCGATCATCGTCGGCCCGCAGGCCACGGTAGCCGACGCGCTCGCGCGGATTCGCGACCCGGACTTGCCGGTGCCGCTGGCTTCGCAGGTGTTCGTCTGCCAGCCGCCCCTGGAGACGCCGACCGGTCGCTATCTGGGCGTCGTCGGAGTGCAGCGCCTGCTACGCGAGGCGCCCTCCAAGCCCGTCGGGCGCTGTCTCGACGAGGACTGGGAGCCGATCGACGAGGACGCCACCGACCGCGAGGTCGCCGAGCGCCTGGCCGCCTACGATGTGGTCGCGATCCCGGTTACCGACGCATCGAAGCGCCTCGTCGGAGCGGTCACGATCGACGACGTCCTCGACCGCGTGCTGCCCTCGAACTGGCGCGCAGCGCGCCTCGGCCGCTGATGGCTCGCCACGACGACCTGGGTAAGCCGCGGGGCACGCCCGGCGGCCCGTCATACGACCCCGATGCGTTCGCACGGTACGCCGAGCGGATGGCGCGGTTCCTGGGCACAGGCCGCTACCTGGCCGCCCAGACCCTGTTCGTGATCCTGTGGATCGCGTTGAACGTGGCGGCCGCGTCGATGGCCTGGGACCCGTACCCGTTCATCCTGCTGAACCTGGCGTTCTCCACCCAGGCCGCCTATGCGGCGCCAATGATCCTGCTCGCTCAGAACCGGCAGTCGGACCGCGAGCGCGAGGAGATCGAGCGCGACCGTGAGATGAACTCGCGGTCGCTGGCGGACACGGAGTTCCTCGCGCGCGAGATGGCGGGGATCCGGCTCGCCCTCGAGCGCAAGGCCGACCGCGAGGACGTGACCGACGCGATCGACAGGCTCACCCACGCGCTCGAGCGCATGCACGAGGTCGAGCTCGCCGCCGGGCCGGACCCGCATCCAGGATCCTTGCCCGGCGAGCTCGACGAGATCGGCGACGACTAGCTCCGCCCTAGCTAAGCTGTCCTCATGGAGCCGACCAGCACAGGTGAGCTCGTCACGGTCAGCAGTGCCGGCCCCGACCTCGACGGGATCGTCTTCGATATCCCGAGCAACTCCAAGGTGGTGGTGGCCGTGATGGATCCCACGCGCGGCCCCCGGTTTCTGACAGTCAGCCCGAACGTGTTGAAGGAGCGGGCCGAGGAGGGTCCAAACGACCGGGCGTTGCGGGCGCTCGTGCGACGGACCCCGCCACCTGCCCGCGGCGGCGGCCAGGGCGGAGTCGCCGGTGGGCGGGGCCGCTCCGGCTTTCAGCGCGGCCCGGTTCACCGCACGACCGGCCGCTGACGCGTCGGAGCCGGCCTAGCCGGTTCCGACGTCCGAGGATCTGAGCACCACAAGCGAGCTCTGCTTCGCGCCGGCCGTGAGGGCGCCCGACCGCGTGGGCGCTCCGAGCTGCACGACAGCGTTAGCGTGCTCGGCGGTCCAGGTCAGGTCGCGGGAGATGCTCGTGAAGCTGGTCGCGGTCGCCTTGGTCAGGCCCCAGGATCCGTCGGGCTGCTGTAGGAAGAGCAGGTCGTCGGCAGCTATGACGCAGACCCCGGCGCGGACCAGCACCGGATTGCCTCCGCCGACGCGAGCGACCATCCGGTCGGGACCGGCGTAGGTGGCGATCACCGCCGCGGGCTTCGTGGCGCGCGCGACGGCGCGGGCCAGGTCGTGGCGATGCTCTGCCGACTTGCCACCGTTCCATGCGGCTACGCATGACGCCAGCGTCGCAGTGCCTGCTGAGCGGCCGGGCGTGCCGGGCGAGGTGGTCGACGTGCCCGTCGACCCGCGCGATCCGGACGACGGCGGGCCGCCGGCTCCGGCTGACGATCGGGGCGGTGGCGAACTCGGTTTCGAGGCGGTGAGCACGACCACCGCGAATGCCGCAATGACCGCGACGGACACGACCACCTGCTTGCGAAAGCTGGCGGACGCGGCCCGTCCCGAGCGTCGCTCGGTCGGAGCCTTCGCTTGCCGGTTCGCGCGAGCCGTCGTCCGCCGGTTCGCGCGAGGCGGCTCCGGAGGGTTCGGGCGAGGTGGCTCTCCCATCATCGCCGCGGCCGCTTTGAGCGGGTTGGCGGCCTCCCACTCGCCGCGGGTCGGGAGCATCGCCCGCATCGCGGCAAGGTTGGCTCCGCACGTCACGCAGCGCTGGAACTCCCCGGCGGGCTCGCCGCACGACGGGCAGACGCGAAGATTCGGCTCGATCATCATTTTCAGGGTAGATCAGAGCTGACCTCGCGAGAGCGGTGGTCTACGACTGGGGGGCCACCGCACTGAAGGAGAACGAGTCGAACTCGCGTGCCACGCCGCCGCTCACCGTGCTGTATGTGGCCTCCGACCAGCCGTCACCGCAGGTTACGGTCAGGTATCCCCAGCAAGCGTCCTGATAGGCCTCGAGGGTGACATCGGGCAGGCCTTCGAACGACGCAGGAAGACGCGGGACGCCGTCAGCAATCTTCTGCAAATTGTTAACACCGCGTCGAGCGAGCGCACCTGCGAGCCGGGCGCGAGCCAGCCGTCGTGGTTGCCGGGAACAGCGAAGATCGGTGCGCGGTAGGCGGCGTACGGCGCGAGGAACTGGGGGCCGTGGCCGGCCTCCTCGCCGTACCCGTAGACCACGTCGCCCAGGTGGTAGAAAAATCGAACCGGGTCCGGGCCGTCGAGCTCAGACGCCATCGCCGCCGAGACCGCGTACGGCGGCGCCGGGTCCGGGATCCCGCCGCTGTCGCCGACGCTGTGAAAACGAAGACGCCCGCACCGCTCGATCGCGTCGAGCGCTCTGGCCGGCAGCGCATCCGCAAGCGCAAGTCGGTGCGGCGGCCCCCCGCGCGGCGGCGGCAGGGGCATGAACTGCTGGGTGCCGAGAGCCGGGTGGCGCTTCGTCACCTGTGCCTGGGCCGCCGACCGCAGGCGGGCCTGCGTCGCGTGCCGGCGTCTCGCCGCAGGGCTCACGACTACAACTTGTTAGCGCGACCCGCGACCGGTGTTGTGTCGTTCCCGTGACCGGCTTGGCTCACGGTCTGCGCCGAATCCGGTCGCAGACGGTCGCCCACGCCTCCGAGACGCGGTATCCGGCCTCGGCCAACGAGTGCCGCAACCCCACGGTCCACGCAGGCTCCCACCCGAGCAGGCGGGCCCCACCGAGTAGCGCGCCTGGAACGCCCAGCAGTACGCCGAGCAGGATCAGGATCACGATCGTGACCGGCAGGCCAGAATCGGTCGCGGCGGTCGCCGACCCGACGCGAAGTCCCTCGTCGTGACCCAGTGGCGGCACCGGCGGTGGCGCCGGCGTAGTCGCGGCCACGGTCGTCGTCGTCAACGGCCGGCTCTTGCCCCCGCAGGCACCGTCAGCCTGCTCCTGGCGAGCTTGCTCGATCGCCGCGACCAGATTCTCGTCGTATTGCTCATCGTCGTTGGGCACCGAGCTTTGCGCCGCCGCCAGCTCGCTTGGTGAAAACGCACACGCCGAGATCGTCTGGCTGGGGCTGTTGTCAAACGCCGTCTGGATCCGGGTGAAGTCGCTGGCACCCGGACTCAGTGCTGACTGCCCCACAGCCGTCCCCACCGTCCGGCTCGTGAACAGCCGGCCGCGATCTGAGCGCCAGGCGATTCGGATCGAGCCGGCCCCGGGGGCCGTGATGTCGGTCGTGAAATAGCCGTAAACGGAGCTTGCCGGAACCCTGACGGTGGCGATCGTCCGATACGTGCTGTTGTGAGCCGCGCGCCACTGGACCAGCGCGGTGTGCGCGGTGTCCCTAGGCGCCAGGCGCAGCATCCCCCAGATCAGCATCTTCGATCCCACGGGGGTGTTCCGATCCGGAATCCAGATCGGCAGGCGGTAGGCGGCGTAGGCCGGCTTGTGGCGACCGTCGAGCTGCGTGCCGGGACCGTAGATCAGACCGGTCTGGAACGTGGACCCCCAGTAGTCATAGGAGGACGGCGGATAGGCGGTGTCGGGTCCGGCGTCGTAGAGCAGGAACTGCGCCACCGAGCGAACGCGGGGATCGCGCCACGCCATGTAGTCGGCCTCGTTGATGTACGCCGCCTGCTCGGCCGCGGTGACGATCTCGTTGGGATTCGGCGGGTTGGTCTGATAGCCGTATTCGGTCAGGTAGATCGGGATCGTGCGGTTGACGCCGTAGGTTGCGAAGATCTGGTTCAGCCCGCGCTCGAGGCGCCCGAGGTTGGCGAGCGGGACGAAGTCGGCGACCGGAGAGCTGACGTTCGGCGCGAACAGGAAGTAGTAGGGGTGGTGGGCGAACCCGGTCGCGTAGAACAGCCCCGGGTTCTGGGTCGCGAACGTGTGCGTGCTCCCATTGGCCGGGCAGCCGAGCGCCGACGCGGCGGTCCCTGTAAGCGGCCGGTAGCTCGAGTCCACGCAATACAGCGCGCGCACGAACACCATCGGCGCCATCGCGTCGTCGGACCCTGTGTCGCTGTAGTAGCGTTCGTGGCCGGCGACAGTGACCGCGGTCACCTTCCCCTCCGGTGCGGTCTCGCCGACGAGGATCGTGTCGCTGCTCGTCGTGTGCCCGGTGGCATCGAGCCCGCTGACGGCTGCGTCGACGAGCGCGCGGTAGAGCCGCGGCGAATCGGGAACCTGCTTGTTGGCGACCGTGCGCCACTGGGGCACCAGCCAGCCAGGCTGGTTCGGCTCGTTCCAGATCGACCAGAAATCGACGCGCGGGAGCGGCTCCCCTACCGCGCGGCCGGGCCCGTACGCAAGCGACGGGAGCAGGACCGACGGAGACGGCTTGGTCCTCGAGGGCGGGACGTACGAGCCGCTGTAGCGCGTCCCGAGCGCCTGCACGAACTGACCGAAAGCTGCCGCGGATGGTTCATAGACGGCTGGGCTGGTCCCGGTTTGTGTCGTCGCGGGCGCCGGTCCTGTCGCCCATAGCGGCCCTGGCCCGGTGACGTTAAAGTCGACGCCGATCCCCCGAGCCTGGGCCATCTTCACGACCCGGTCGTACGGGGCCCAGATGTCCGGGGTGCCGCCGAACACACTCGCTGCATAGTCGGCGGGGTTGGTCGCGTCGAAGCCGGCGGGCTCGATGCGCAAGCCGGCCGCAGGAGCGATATAGGCCCACTCGATCGTCAGCCTGATCCGGTCCACGCCGAGTGCCTTCAGCTGGTCGAGGGTCCTGGCGACCGTGGGCGTACTGAGGTACAGGAGATGATCGTCGTCCTGGAAGATCGACTCCGGCGCGTGTGGGGCGTGCTTCGCCGATGTCGGAAGAAGCAGCGCCGCCAGCGCGATGATGAGGACGTAGGCCGCGACAACAGCGGCGGCAGCGCGAATCGAGGTGCGTTTCATCGTCGTTGGACG
>Ga0302324_100012719_pt1 | contig 17144 bp, 18 predicted proteins | sample Palsa_T0_1_FD_201949 | JGI IMG/M metagenome (GOLD analysis project Ga0302324, IMG submission 201949) | Peat permafrost microbial communities from Stordalen Mire near Abisko, Sweden - Palsa_T0_1 | ecosystem: Environmental > Terrestrial > Soil > Palsa > Peat permafrost | place: Sweden: Abisko...
ATTAATCTACATGAACTAGGCTTCTGCTCCGGCCCCCGCACCCGCGAGCCGCTCAACCTTGACGTTAGGCTACAGAAGAACTTCCGTTCCCACCACGTATGTCCCTTCGTTCTGCCTCTTGTAGTTGTGGTCAGCTTCGTCTCGCGGTGAGCGAAGAGCCTATCCGTGTCTCCATCTGTCACTGCCTGGCCTGCCAGCGCAGAACCGGAAGCGTGTTCGGCGCGCAGGCACGGTTCCCGAGGCATGCTGTTCAAGTCGTCGGTGAATCCTCGGCATACGTCCGCGTCGGCGACGAAGGAAGCAGAGTCACATTTCATTTCTGCCCGAAATGCGGTGCCACCGTGCACTACGCGATCGAGGGTTACGAAGAACACGTTGCAGTGCCAGTCGGAGCATTCGCCGACCCTGGCTTTCCAGCACCATCGTTCTCGGTATATGAAGATCGCATGCATTCTTGGGTCGGTTTGCTTTCCGCCATGGAGCACATGGCGTAGTGCAGCAACTATCGCCTGACCCCCGCCGTCGAGCGCCCTCCGGCCATGCTCGCCGGCTTCCGGCCGCCGCTCAAGTCGTGACTTGCGTCGGAACGGACACGCGGCAACACCTTGGCTGCTCGCAATACTCAAGGGGTGAAAAATGAATGTGGGATGGCGCTATGGCGCGTGGTGGCTGCGTGGACTTTCGGTTTACCTGATGCTTATCGTGATTAACGTGGTGGTTGGGCTGATCAGCGCAGGAGTAGCGCGACTGTTGAGGTTTGCGATCTCCGAGCCGTTCATGTGGGCATTCATGGTTACATTGCTCACGATCGGGTTGCCGTTTTCAGGTTGGCTGTTTGAACAGTTGGCCTCGCGGCTTCCCCGACTCCGGCGGTCGTCGCAAGCAATGGAAACGACGGTCTAATTGGATCTGCACCGCCGCGCGCTGCTCGACTCGGACATTAAACGCCGCGTATTCCCCAACCTTAGGACGTCACCCCGTGCGCTTATGGACACTTCACCCCAAGTACCTTGACGCTCAGGGCTTGGTCGCGCTCTGGAGGGAAGGTCTCCTCGCGCGCGCTGTGCTTAGGGGCGCGACCAAGGGTTATCGCCATCACCCGCAGCTGCAGCGGTTTCGCGCCCAGACGTCACCGCGAACCGCAATCAACCTCTATCTTCGAGCGGTCGCGAATGAGGCAGAGCATCGCGGCTATGCATTCGATCGGCGAAAAATAGGTCCGATACGTAAGCGTGTCGTCTTGAGCGCGACGCAGGGGCAGCTGGAGTATGAATGGGCACATCTTCTGCGTAAGCTTCGAATGCGCAGTCCGAAGTTGTACGCGCGGTGGCGAAGAGAAGCGTCCCCGGAACCGCACCCTCTTTTCGGCATTGTCCAGGGAACCGTTGAGTCGTGGGAACGCCGGTAGTGTCGGGGCTGGTCCATCACCCTGGAGTTCTCGCTTGCCTCGTATCGAACCGTTTCGAATGAAGCGGTGAGGACAGACGTCGGCGAACCCAAGAAATCCTGATGAGCCGCAGGGAGATCGCAACCTTGAAATTCAGCGCGCCGGTATTCTTCACCTTTCTTTTCGCGCTGTATCACATTGCCGGCGCCGTCGATTGCCTCGCCACTGGCGCCTTGCAACGTGGTGACCCAGGAGCCGATTACCGCCTCCGAGGATTTCTCGGTGTTCGTGGGACAGGAAATTACGTTTTACCTCTCGCTTGGCGGAGCAGACCCGCAGAAGTACGGGGCCGCCAAGGCGGCCGGTGCTCACCTACCGTCAAACCACTCTTCGCTGTTTGCGCCGGACGTCGATACCATCGACGCTCCTACGCCGACGGTCTGCCGTTCGAGGTTGTGCGGCCTGGCCGGCCATGGGACGATTGCGCAAGCACAAGACGCGGGAGCGGGCGAATGAATCAGCGTGTGGCGCTGGTGACAGGCGGTGGGCGGGGGATCGGGCGTGAGGCGGCGCTGCTGCTGGCGGGAGCCGGAGCGCGCGTGATGGTCGTATCGCGTAACGTCGCCGAGTTGCAATCCGTGGGTCTCGATTATGTCGCGGCCGACCTCGGTACTCCTGAGGGCTGCGCGCTCGCCGTTGCCGAGACCGAGCGGCGGCTGGGGCCCATCGAGCTACTCGTCGTGAATCATGGCATTGGCTCCGCCCACGAGCGGGTCGTATGGGAGCAAGATCCCGAGGTTTGGCGCGAGACGATGCGCATCAACCTAGACGGACCGTTCGAGCTCGCGCGGCTGACGGTGGGCGGAATGTGCAAGCGCGGCTTTGGCCGTCTGGTATTCACCAGTTCGACTGCCGGCGAAAAGGCGGAACGATCCGGCAGCGCCTACAGCGCCTCGAAGCACGGGGTGATCGGGCTTGCACGCGCGGTCGCCCAGGACGCAGGCCCCTTCGGCGTCACATCCAACGCCGTGCTGCCGGGCTGGGTGCGGACGGCAATGGCCGAGCGCTCGGCGCGGGCGGATGCCGAGCGACGCAACATCAGCGTCGAGCAGGTGTGGCAAGAACGCGCGGCCCTCTATCCACAAAAGCGCGTTTTGGAGCCCCGCGAAGTGGCGCAGGTGATTGCGTTCCTCTGCAGCGAGGCGGCGGGGGGCGTGAACGGGGAAGCAATCACGGTGGCTCTGGGCGGCCTCTGGTAGGTCACTCACGAGGGTCAGGCTGCGGGGAGACGTACGATGTTGAAATCGATCGGCGTTGTCGTCGGTAGTTATCTGCTCTCGGTTGTCCTCGTGCTGGCAACCGGCCCTCTCCTGTCGCAAGTGTTTCCTGGGGATTTCGTCAAGGGGAACATTCCATCGAATCCGGCCCTCATCACCAGCACCGCGTTGTTCATCCTGGTTTCCACCCTGTGCGCAGGTCTGTGCGCCCTGCTTGCTCCGCCGCGCAAATCCACCCATGTGATTTGGTTCTTTGTGCTGGGAGAGGTCATGGGGATCGCGGCGACCATCCCCAACTGGAGCAGCGGTCTGCCTCACTGGTACTCGCTGTCATGGCTCCTCGCGTGGCCGATATGTTGCTGGCTGGGATTTATCGTCGTGCAGCGCTCGACCGGCAGGCGGGCCGTCTCGACCTAGATGAGCACGGTGGGGCATGCGCGGCCTCGAGCGTATACAATCGCCCGAACGACAAACGTCTCCGCGACGAATCAAAAAAGGGGTAGGGGCTATGAAGGTCTTGCAGATCATCGGCGCGATCCTCATCGCCGCCGGCTTGTACGTGCTCGTCAAAGGGGCGAGCTATCCGTCGGATAAGAGTCTATTCAAAGTGGGCGATGTCGAAGCGAAGATCGAGCAGCATCACGAAGTCCCGCCCTGGGTCGGCGGCGTCGCTATCGCGGCCGGCGTAGTGCTGGTCGTGGTCGGTATCGGCAAGCGATCGGCCTGAGGCGAGCGCCACTTCCCCTTGACTGCGCCGTGCGCGAGATAAATGCAAGCCGCGATGGATAGCCACGCGCCGAAGCCGATCCCGACATGGCGGGCGGCCACCGCGCTCGCATGTCCGACGAGCGCATTGCCAAACCTAGCGAGTGCACTCGGGACGCTGCCCGCGCTCTGCTCTACTGTGAACGTATCGCCGGAGCTCACTGCATAGAGGAGCGCGCCGCAAAACAGCATCAGCGCGAGGGGAAGGACCGGTGCGAGCCAAGCCAATCGGTGGCGGGACATGCGCGGTGCGAGCGTAGTCCCGAGCACTGCGAGACACAGGATGCCGAACGGGAGGGTAATCGCGTCCCCTCGATTGACCCCTATGAACAGCCGCGCGGGCCGCAGAATGAGCGAGGCGAGATCGAAAAAATGAAAGTGCAGCCGTATGGGACCGACGCTGGTCGCGAGTGTATCGCAGGGAAACCAGCCCACGAACACGGCGGCAAGTGCCGCCCAGAACTGCCACGGTAGCGGCCCGCCGTGCCAGCGTAAGGCTCTGAGTCCCTCTTCGGGTCGGGCTTCGTATTGCATGCCCTCTCCCAATAAAGGTTACCGCCGCGACTCGCGGCACCAGTTGTAGAAGCGCACCAGCGCCGCTGCCGTGGCGATGCCGACCGCAACACCGGCGATGACGGGAGCGAGCCTCACCATCATCGGCTTTTTCGCGAGATGCAGCGCGATGAACGCGCGGTGCCAGCCATGTCCAATCGCGTTCTGCGCGAGCAAGCCGACGATGACCGACACAGCGCTCGCGAACCCGGCAATCGCGCCAATCGAGGGATCCAGCCGCTTGGGGTGCAACCTATGAAGCCAGGGCGAGCGCAACTCGGGCATGGCGGCGGCTCACTCCATGGCCGTGGCGGGCGCGGACGGCGCGCCCACGAATTGCTTGCGATATCCCGTGACCTTCACCACGTACTGGCGCGTTTCCTCGTAAGGCAGATCGGTCCGCAAATGCTCGAACACGGCCGGCGAGTCCATCTGGTTGATGTCCTTCAGCGCATCGGTTTTTTTGGCGGCGAACGTCTTGGTCACGTTGTGCGGGCCGGTGTTGTAGGCGGCGATCACGCAATAATCGCGGGATTCCTGGTTTTCGACACCATGAAACTCGGTGTCGCTGAGCACGCTCAAGTACGCCGTGCCGAGCTCGATGTTGTGTTCGGGATCGAACAGGTAATCCGCGGTCGGCGTATCGTCGACCCCCTGCGTGCGCTTGATCGCGGCGCGTCCCGCGCTCGTGGGTACCAGCTGCATCAACCCGTAGGCGGGAGCGCTGCTTACGGCGAAGGGATTGAAGTTGCTCTCGGTGCGCATGATGGCGAGCACCAGGCTGGGACTTACATGATAGATCGCGGCGTACTTCTCGGCCGAGGCCCGGTAGTGCTCGGCGCCTTTCGCCTCGTAGTTCTTGACCATGGAGATCTTCACGAACAGCGCGGTCTTCGCGCCCTGATCCCCGGTCACGGGACGGGTCTCGATCTTCTGCGCGAGAAGGTACTTGGCGAACGCTTCGGCTTGCGCGTGCGTGTGTATCGACTTGCCCTGGTTATCGTGCACCAGGCCGTAGAGATACGGTTTGCGATCCGACTCCAAGGCGACATCTTTATCGCTGAACAGATCTACCGTGGCGGGATCGTTAGTGGTGAGGAGTGCCGCCACGATCGCCGTCCTCAAGTTCCCGCGTGGGTCTTTGTCGTCGACGGTTTCCACGGTGAGGGTGCCGTGATCGAAGTCGGTTACCACCCGGCTTTTGTAGCCATCGGTATATTTGACATAAACCGTCCGCTCGGCCACTTTCGCGTCGTTCTGGCCCCAGCGCTTTTGCACATTGGTGCGCAGTGTCGCGTATGCCTCGAGCATCTTCCGCCGCAGCACCGCCAGATTGGCCTCCATGTCCTTGGTATCGGAGGAGACCGCCTGCTTGAGGCCCGAGGTGTCCATCGGTTGACCGTTGACGACTCGTTTGACGTTGTCGCCGACGACGTGGGTGGTTGCGCAGCTTGCACTCAGCCCGAGCGCCGCGAGCGCCGCGGCACATTTTGCGATCAGGTCGTATCGCATCGGCGTCTCATCCCGGTGAACTCTCGTTATTCATGCCTTCGAGCTCGCTTCGCACTATGCCATCGCGACTGGCGCCGGGACAACCCCTTATTCGCGCCGCCGCCGCCTGGCCTGCTATCGTGCAGCCGTGCAGCGACGTTATGTGACGGCCGATGTCTTTACCGCCAAAGCATTCGGCGGGAATCCGCTCGCGGTAGTGCTGGATGCCGAGGGCCTCTCCACCTCGCAGATGCAATCGATCGCCGCGGAGTTCAATTATTCCGAGACCACCTTCGTCATGTCGTCGCCCCGCGCCGCCGCGCACGCGGCACAGGTGCGCATTTTCACGCCGCGTACCGAGATCGCGTTTGCGGGCCACCCGACGGTGGGTACCGCGGTGGTCCTCGCCCGCGAGCTCGAGGCGCGAGGCGTATCGCCGCTTTCCGATCTCGTGCTGGAAGAGGGGGCCGGGCTGGTGCCGGTACGGCTGATGCGAGAAAACGGAGCGGTGATCGGGGCTGAATTCCAGGCCCCCCGCGCCCTCGAGAGGGGAACGCGCGTCGCCCTCGCGGATGCGGCGGCCTGCTTATCGCTCCCCACCGCCGACCTTTGCCCTGACCCCCCGCCTCAGGTGCTGTCGGTGGGACTGCCTTTCCTGGTCGTGTCCCTCGCCTCGCGTGAGGCCCTGCGCAACGCCCGTCCCAGCTTGGCCGTCCACGAACGAGTGCTCCCGCCGGCCGGTACCGACGCCGTTTTCGCCTACGCCGCAGGTGATTCCGCGGAGGACCTGCACGCCCGGATGTTCTCGCCCCTCGATTCCATCGCGGAGGATCCGGCCACCGGAAGCGCAGCAGCGGCGACCCTCGCGTTCCTCGCTGCGCAACGGCCTGAGCGCGAGTTGACGTGGCGCATCGAGCAGGGCGTAGACATGGGCCGCCCGAGCCTCATTTTGGGGCGTACCTGCAAGCGCGATGGCGCGGTCACGGCCGTGCATGTGGGCGGCCATGCAGTCGCTATCATGCACGGATCCCTCGACATCGATTGATCTCTGCGGCAGGGGTCTGCGGTTCGTACCGCGGGCGCGTCGCCTCCCTGCGGGACGTTATGAGATAATATGTCTAACGACAACAGGGGTATCGCTATGGCAAAGAAAGACATTGATCGAGTAACCGACCTCAAGCGCCGCCGGGGAGCACCTTTGGTGACGCCCACGGATCTCGGTGACGAGGCATCGAAGGACATCGCCGCGGGCATGAACGGCATTCTCGCCGACGTGTTCGCGCTCTATCTGAAGACCAAGAATTTTCACTGGCACATGAGCGGACCGCACTTCCGCGACTATCACCTGCTGCTCGACGAGCAGTCGGATCAAATCTATGCGATGACCGATCCCATTGCGGAGCGCATCCGCAAGACCGGCGGCACGACGCTGCGCTCCATCGGCCACATCGCGCGCATACAGCGCATCAAGGACAACGATGCCGAGTACGTCGATCCGCTGGACATGCTGGCGGAGCTGCGCGAGGACAACCAAACCTTGGCCGCGCGGTTGCGCGAGGTGCACGACGTCGTCGACGAGGTTCGCGACATCGCGACCGCGAGCCTCATCGAGAACTGGATCGATGAAACCGAGCGGCGCACCTGGTTCCTGTTCGAGGCGAGCCGGCATGGGGATGCCACCGGTCATTGATCGGTGGGATAGCCTCGCTCTGGCCACCACCGGCGGCGCGTTGGGTGTCGACGACGGAGCGGTGAGGAGGCCCCCGAGCGGCTAGCGCGTGGAGCGGGCGGCGGTTTGCGCCGCGGAATCGGCGGCTGCGATCAGCGCGGCGCAGTCGGCATCCCGCGCCGCGCCGCGATCGATGATTTGCAGCTTCTCGGGGTGCAGCTCGATCGAGGGATGCAATAGCGTGCCCTTGATCAGGATGGGAGAGCGCCAACGAAACAGGCGCAGGCTCTTGGGCTCGCCGCGCAGCGCGAGATCGAGGCTCTCGCCGGCGAGTTGAATTTGACCGGTTCCGCTGATGAGCACCGGCTCAGTATCCGCGACAAAATCATCGATCGTGAGCGTGCCGTCGCGTTCCTTGAATATCCCCACTACACAACGCATCGCGGTCTCGCGCTTATCCTGGCTCAGCAGCAAGCCTAAACCGCGCAAATCCATGCCGGTGGCTTCCGCCAGCGAGTCCCGCATGGTGCCCCCGGACACGACAAGGGTCACGATGCCGTCGGCCGTCGATACCACTTCATGGAGCGAGCGGCCCTTGCCGGTCAGGATGATGCGCGCTCGTACTGCCCCTTCCAGAGGCGCAGGCGCGGGCGGCTTGTGAGGAATATGGCCGAGCTCGAGGCCGGCGATGTTGAGATCGATTCGCGCCAGCGGCGGATCCTGATTCAGATCGAGCCGTCCCTCACCGTGAAGCTCTCCCCCCAGTAAACCGGCCGTGAGCGACTGGGCCGTCAGCACGCCGTGATCGAGCGTTCCGCGGGCGGTGAGCGCACGCAGAGGGAGCTTGCCGATCACGACTTGATCGGCATGCACGAGGATCGCTGCGTCGACGTGGCTCAAGCTGCCCGGACGAAGCGCGGTCTCCGACAGCAGGAACGGCGGCCTTGTTGGGCCGCGGCCGGCCGCGCGGGCCCCGAGATCTATCATCCGCAGCACCCCGAAAGTGAGATCGATGTCGAGCTTCGGACGCGCGGCAGTCGAGTCGATGGACACGCTGCCGTGTGCGTCGCTCTCGCCGGTGTGGATCGACAGATCGCTGAACTTGAAGTAGTGCGGCCCGTCGCGCTCGAGCTTGCCTGTCAACTGATAACTGCCCGTGTCGATGAGCCTCACGCCTGCGAGAAAGTAAAGATCCTTGAGGTCGAGGCCGTTCGCCTCGAAAGTCGCGTCCATCGCGGTGAAATCGAATGGGCGGGGTAGGGAACCCTGTCCGTCCAGACGCGACCCGCTCGCACGCTCGCTGTAGGAGAAGTGATAAGGCCGCCGATGGCTTGCCGTGGCGAGCGAGTCGCCAATGATCTCGAACGAGGCGGCGCGGCCGTTGAGCGTGCCTTCGCCCGAAATCTTGAGTGGCTCGGGCGCCTCGCCCGGGGGACGGGTTTCGGCGGCGGACGAGGCTTGCGCGCCGGGCGCCTGTACAGCGGGCGCTTGCGCGGAAGCGGTGCCTTCGAATTCGAGATGGCGGCGCTCATCATCGAGCGTCACCTGCACCTGCGGCACGGAGAGGCTGCGCACGATGGCGAGCTTCTTGTCCGTCTGCGGCAGGGCCGGATCCCGCCACTGCCAGTTGGCGCGGCCCTGCGCATCGCGTGCGAGGTGCAGGACTGCCGAGTTCATGGCCAAGCTCGAGACGCCGAAGCGGTGGTGAAAGCGGGGCATCTCGAAAACCAGCACAAGCTCGCCGATCTCCGCCATGCGCCCCGGCGGCATCCAGCGAGGGTTGCCGATGGTGACGCGCTCGGCAGTGATGCTGGGCGTCAAGGAGAAGATCTTGATCCGCAGCGCACCCTCGACGCTGATCGTGCGGCCGGCGCGGGCGGAGACGAAATGCAGGAACGTATCGCGAAAAAATCCTGCCTGCACCGCCCCGGCAAATCCTACCGCCGCCGCGATCGAGATTGCGATGGCCGCAGCCGTGCCTATTATCCACCGCCGCGGGGAAACCTTCATGGTCGCACGCCTCGTGTCGGGAGAGCCCCGGCGCACCCTTGGGCGGGTAACAATTCGCCACTCACGCCTCGGGGTTCCTTGCACTGCGGTGATGCGTTGACGCTACTCCTTCGCGATCGAGATCACACGCGTAATGCAAAGAATCACGCGGGGGGGGGGGGCGACCTGGAAGCGTACACATGCCCGATCTCGACGGTTTCTAGCTCGCCGCGATGATCGGCGAGCATCCGCGCTTTCAGCACACCGCCATCATCGCGACGGGGTATGCCGAACTGCCCGTCGATCCCGCTCTATTCGGCGTCTTAGCTCACCGATACCGGCCGCCGCCCCACCACGCTCGGCTCGGACTCTCTCACTTCGAGGAGTTCCTGGAACAGCGCGCGGTAGTGCACCACGGCCTTGCGCAGCTCTTCCGTGTTAGCCTCGGTGCGATCGTCCCGCAACGCGATGGCACGGGCAGCCCGGTAATTGGAGACCACCGCCGGATGGTCCACCGAGATGTCGGCGGCGCGCCGCTCGAAGTCGCCCATCGGATAGCCGCGCTTTGCCATGAGGTCGTACACGAGATGATCGGCCTCGACCACCGAGGCCTTCGGGTCGTCGACGAAGCGGGCTTGAATTGCGACCCATGCCTGCCTGAACTTGGTCGCATCGGCCGGCGACAGCGCAACGATGTCGAGTCCCTCGACCCGCTTTTCGCGCGCCGCGAGCTCGGCCTCGGCCTTCGAGCGCCCGACCTCGTTCACCAGACGCACATACTCCGGTCCGAAGCGCTGCTGCAGCCGCCCAGATTCCTTGCGGCGCCGCTGCGCGGCGGCCCAGGCCGCGACCGCGATCAAGGCGACGATCAGAACGGCCGCGAGGATGAGGGCATAGAGCTCATGCTGAGTCAGGGTCATGGCGAGTCTCCGAAACGTGGGCGCCGGTGGCAGCGCAAGAGGTAGTGTCTCCCGCGCACGCGCCGCTGCGTATCGGCAGGGGGCGGGCCCGGACGTAGGACGGAGCTCACGATCGGTGCAGGCTGTGCCGCATAGTACAATCCACGGCGCTATGAATCTTGCAACCCCCCGCAGCGGCAATCCGCACGGCGAGCGACCGCAAGCAGCGGACGCGGCGCAGCTCACCGCCCGGACTGCGGAAGTGTCCGCGGCCCTCGCCCGGGTGCTGCCCGCGAACGCCATTCTCACCGGCCGCGAGCAAACCCAACCGTACGAATGCGACGGGCTGACTGCATTTCGCGTGCTGCCGATGATCGTGGTGTTGCCGGAAAACGAGGCGCAGCTCGCGGCGACCCTGCGCACTTGTCACAGCCTGCGCGTGCCGGTGGTGGCCCGCGGTGCGGGCACCGGACTTTCGGGCGGGGCGCTCCCGCATCGGGCGGGGGTGACCGTCTCGCTGGCGAAGTTCAACAAGATTCTCAAGGTGGATCCGCTCTCCTGTACCGCGGTGGTCCAGTGCGGCGTACGTAACCTCGCGATCAGCGAGGCGGCCGCCCCGTTCGGCCTTTATTACGCGCCCGACCCGAGCAGTCAGATCGCTTGCACCATCGGCGGCAACGTTGCCGAGAATTCCGGGGGCGTGCACTGCCTGAAATACGGATTGACCTTGCACAACGTGCTGCGCGTGCGCGGCCTCACCGCTGCGGGGGAGCCCGTCGAGTTCGGCTCGGAAGCGCTCGATGTCCCAGGGCTCGACTTGCTGGCCATCGTCATCGGCAGCGAGGGCATGCTCGCGGTGACGATCGACGTTACGGTCAAGCTCGTGCCTAGACCTGAGCTCGCGCGCTGCATGCTGGCGAGCTTCGCGACGGTTGAGGCTGCCGGCGAGGCGGTCGCGAACGTGATCGCGCAGGGCATCGTGCCGGCGGGTCTCGAGCTCATGGACCGCCGCATGACGGAGGTGGCGGAGAACTTCGTGCACGCGGGCTACGATTTGACCGCGGCGGCAATCCTGCTCTGCGAAAGCGACGGCGCCCCGGAGGAGGTCGAAGAGGAGATCGCGGCGATGAGGCGGGTGCTCACCGAGAGCGGCGCCACGCGCATCGAGGTGAGCCGCGACGAGGCGCAGCGCCTGAAGTTCTGGAGCGGCCGCAAGAACGCATTCCCCGCCTCGGGCGGCATCAGTCCGGACTACATGTGCATGGACTCCACCATCCCGCGCCGCAGTCTCGCGCGGATGCTGCTCGCGATCGAAGGCATGGAAATAAAGTACGGCCTGCGCTGCGTGAACGTGTTCCACGCGGGCGACGGCAACCTGCATCCGCTGATCCTGTTCGATGCCAGCGATCCCGATCAGTTCAGACGCTGCGAGCTGTTCGGTGCGGAGATCCTGGAAGAGAGCTTGAGGCTCGGCGGCACCGTCACCGGCGAGCACGGTGTCGGCGTGGAGAAGCTCAACTCCATGTGCGTGCAGTTCTCGCCCGCGGAGCGCGACCGGTTTCTGGCCGTCAAGCGCGCCTTCGACGCCGAGGAGCTGCTCAATCCGGGCAAGGTGATTCCCACGCTCCAGCGCTGCGCGGAGTACGGCAAGATGCACGTGCATCGCGGGATGTTGCCTTTCCCCGAGATCCCGAGGTTTTGATGTCCGCGCCGCCGGCGGCAGTTGCACAGCTGGTCGAGCGCATGCGCGCGGCGCGCGCACACAGAGCTCCGCTGCAGATCGTGGGCGGCGGTACCAAGACCTTCTACGGCGAAACGCCGCACGGCGAGCCGCTCTCTCTGCGTGATTTGGCCGGCATCACCAGCTACGAGCCGAGCGAACTGGTCGTCACCGTGCGCGCCGGCACGCCGCTCGCCGAGCTCGAGAGCGCGCTCGCCGCTAAAGGTCAGTGCTTGCCATTCGAGCCGCCGCACTTCGCCGCGGGCGGGACCGTCGGGGGCATGGTGGCGGCGGGCCTTGCGGGACCTTCGCGGGCGGCGGTGGGCCCGCTGCGCGATTACGTGCTCGGGCTGACGCTGCTCGATGGGCGCGGCGAGCTCATGACGTTTGGGGGCCAGGTCATGAAGAACGTGGCCGGCTACGACGTCACGCGCTTGATCGCGGGCTCCTGGGGGGTGCTCGGCATCATTTGCGAGGTGTCGCTCAAGGTGTTGGCGTCCCCCGCCGATACCGCAACGCTCGAATTCCAGTGGGATGAACAGCGCGCCCTGCAGGAGATTGCACGCTGGCGCGCGCAACCTCTGCCGCTTCAGGCAAGTGCGTGGTACGACGGCCGCTTGCGCATTCGCCTGGGGGGCTCGCGGGCCGCGGTGCGCGAGGCGCGCGCTCGGCTCGGCGGAATCGCCGTGGATCAGGAGGCAGCGTTAGCCTTCTGGGCGAGCGTGCGCGATCATCGGCACGAATTCTTTGCGCTCGCCGCCGGCGAGCTGGCGCAGGGCACAGCATTGTGGCGACTGTCCGTCCCGCCGACCACGCAGCCATTCTCGGTGAGCGGCCGCCAATTCATCGAATGGGGCGGCGCGCAGCGCTGGTGGCGCACCACGGTGCCGGCGGCGGAGCTGCGCGCCGCGGCTCTCGGAGCGGGGGGGCACGCGACGCTGGTGCGCGCCGCCGAGAAGAGTGCGGGCGCTTTTGCGCCGGTCGGTGGCGAGCTCATGCGTATTCACCGAGCGCTCAAAACCGCGTTCGATCCGGAGCGGATTCTGAACCCGGGGCGCCTGTATGCGGATCTTTGAGGAGCACGCATGCAAACCAAGCTGAGCGCCGAGTTCGCGGGCACGGCGGATGGCGCTGAGGCCGAAGCGATCCTGCGCAAATGCGTGCATTGCGGCTTCTGCAACGCGACCTGCCCCACCTATCAGCTGCTCGGCGACGAGCTCGACGGGCCGCGCGGACGCATCTATCTGATCAAGCAGTTGCTCGAAGGCGGGGAGGTGACGCGCAGCACCCAACGGCACCTCGACCGGTGCTTGACGTGCCGCAATTGCGAGACCACCTGTCCCAGCGGCGTCGAATACGGTCACTTGGTCGAGATCGGACGGCGCCTCACCGATGAGCGCGTCGGGCGCCCGCCGGCCGAGCAGGCGGTCCGCTGGCTGCTCAAGGAAGGCCTCACTTCCCCCCTGTTCGCGCCCGCGCTGAAAGCCGGGCGGATGCTGCGACCCCTGCTGCCGCGGGTGCTCAAGAACAAAGTTGCAAGCGGCGCGCGTGCCAAGCCGCGGCGCGCGGCTGCACGCGAGCACGATCGCAAAGTGCTCTTGCTCGGCGGCTGTGTGCAGCCCGCGATGCGGCCGCAAATCAACGCAGCCACGGTGCGGGTACTCGACGCCGCCGGAATCCAGGCGATGTCCGCCGCGGGCGAAGGATGTTGCGGGGCGTTGCGCACCCATCTCAGTGACCGCGAAGGTGGCCTCAACGATATGCGCCGTAACATCGATGCCTGGTGGCCGCTCCTCGGCTCCGTCGAGGCGATCGTCGTCAATGCCTCCGGATGCAGCCAGATGATCAAGGAGTACGGCTACGAGCTGCGGCACGACCCCGCGTACGCCGACAAGGCGCAGCGCGTTTCCGCGCTCGCCCGGGACCTCTCCGAATTGCTTCCGGACATTGGACTCGCGCTGAAAGATCGGGTGTCGCGCTCGGGTCCGCGCCTGGCCTTTCACTCACCGTGCACTTTGCAGCACGGACAGGAGCTGCGCGGCGTCGATGCGCAGCTTGCGGCGCTCGGCTTCGAGGTCAAGGTGCCGGCCGACAGTCACCTCTGCTGCGGCTCCGCCGGAACTTACTCCGTGCTGCAGCCCGAGCTCGCGAACGAGCTGCGCGACCGGAAGCTGGGCAACTTGAAGGCGCTCGCCGCCGAGTGCATCGTGTCGGCGAATATCGGCTGCATCCAGCATTTGCAGAGCGGGACGACGCTGCCCGTGCGCCACTGGATCGAGCTGCTCGACGAGGCGCTGAGCTAGCAGTCCGCCGTCAGCCTGGACAGACTACCGGCTCCCGGCACCCAAGAATGCGTTGATGACGCGCGCGACCGCGGGAGGATTTTCCCAGAAGGGATTGTGGCCGAGCCCCTCGAAGATTTTCACCTCTGCGCCTGGCAATGCATCCTTGAGCGTTTTGCGCACGGGCTCGTCCATGATGGGATCCTTGCTTCCCCAGATGAGGAGAGTGGGTGCCTTGAGCCGCGGCAGAGTGCTTTGCAAATCGGCATAGGCGGTGGCGGTTGGCAACCCTTCATCCAGGACAGCCAGCCAGACCGCGAGTGGAATGGCGGCCGAATCCCGCCGTTGGCGGCGAATGAACTCGGGATCGACCGGCGTCGGCGAGTCCCACCAGGCGATCATGAACGGCGAGTCCGCATCGATGGGATCCTTGAGCTTGCGGATCTCGGCCGCGTAATCGAATTGCGGTGGCGCGCTGGACCCGGGCGGCCGGCCGCCCGTCGAGGAAATCAGCACCACGCGGTCGGTGCGCTCGGGCCAGTACTCCGCGAATGTCTGAGCGATGATGCTCCCCAGCGAGTGACCGACGACGTCTGCCCGCCCGATGGAGAGCGCGTCGAGCAGCAGCTTGATGTCGTAGGCAAAATCGAGCCGTGTGTAGCAGCACTCGGGCTTGCTCGATTTTCCGTGGCCGCGAATGTCCACCAGAATGAGGCGAAAGCGCTTCGACAGGTAGGGAAGCACGGGCACCCAGTCGCGCGCATTGTCCGTGTAGCCGTGAATGAGCACCACGGGAGGGCCGGTTGGATTACCCGTATCGATGTAGGCGAGCGTCACGCCGTCGGGCAGCGCGACACTCTTTTTCATCGCATCGAAGGCGTCGAGATCGATGTGCGGCGCCGGCGGCGCGTTCGCGACATGGCCCACGGCCGGCACGAGCAGCGCGAGGGCGATTGATGCGATCGTACAAGCTCGCCACCCATTCATGCTCGTAGGTTACGCACGTGTCGTGCCGCTGCGCAACACGGGACCGGCTCGCCGAGCGTGATCGGCTCGCGGAGCGTGCAAAGCCCTCTGTTGCGCGCGAGCTACCGACAGCGGGCCGCGCGAGCTACCGACAGCGGGTCGCGCGAGCTACCGACAGCGGGTCGCGCGAGCTACCGAGAGCGGGTCGCGCGAGCCGCTGCGCGGGGTTGCCAATCCGGCCAAATCGGTTAGAGTCTGATCGAGTATTTTCGTCGCTCGACGATCTGTCTCATTTCCGTCGTAGGTTATCAAGGTCCATCCGGTGGACTCATTCTTCTGGAGTTGTCATGACCACGAGCAAGAGGACGACCCGCGGCACGAGCACCACCCGCGGCACGAGCACCACGGGTCGAGCGGACAATGGTGCCCCGCCCACGAGTGCGGCGCCCCACAGTGCCACGCCGCCAAAGGTGCGCGTGCGCCAGCGCAAATCGGCATCCGCCTCGTCACGCACGACTGAATCGCACATGGTGGCCAACGAGGCGCCGCGTCCCGCTGCGGACCGTTACGCATCGATCGCGCAGGCCGCCTACTTCCGATCGCAGCACCGCGGCTTCAAACCGGGCCACGAGATGGAGGATTGGCTGGCTGCGGAGGCCGAAGTGGATCAGCGGTTGCGAGGCGAGGACCGAATGTCGGGGGATTCGCCTGAGTAAAGCCATCCTGGTGGGCGACGTCGGCGGCACGCACGCTCGCTTTGCCATCGTCGACGCCGAAGGTCCGCTGCCCTGGAACATCCGGGAGCGTCAGGATCTGGAGGGAAGCTTTCCCACGTTCCTCGATGCGCTGCGCGCCTACTTCGATCGATCGGGTGCCGAGCGCCCGCCCATCGCGGCGATTGCCGTGGCCGGTCCCGTGAGCGACGGCACGGCGCGGTTCACCAATCGCGGCTGGAACATTTCAGAGAGCGATCTCAGGAGCTTCGGCTTCGAGCAAGCAGTGCTCGTGAACGACTTCGGCGTCCTTGCCTACGCCGCCGAGGTATTGGTCGACAGGGACTTGCGCGCCATCGGTCCGGCCCTGACTGGGCTCGACGGAGGGACCATCACCATCCTCGGGCCCGGCACCGGCTTCGGCGTGTCCTGTCTCGCGCGCCACCGCGGCCACTCGGTGCCCATGGCGACCGAGGGGGGCCACATCGGGTTCGCGCCGAGCGATGCGCAAGAGGTGGCGGCGCTCGAGCTCATGTGGAAGCTGGAGGGCCGAGTGTCGGTCGAGCGCATCCTCTCGGGCGGCGGCCTGGAGACGCTCTACAAGACGCTCGAGCAACTGGCGGGGCGCACCCCGCGCTCGCTCGCGGCCGCCGACATCACGGCCGGTGCTGCCAAGGACGCGGGCTGCCGGGCGGCGCTGTCGATGTTCTGCGCGGTGTTCGGCGCCGTTGCCGGAGATCTCGCGCTCGCGCACGGCGCGCGCGGTGGGGTGTACATCGCGGGCGGCATCGCGCAGAAGATCGAGGCGTTTCTCGTGCAGAGCGCGTTTCGCCAGCGCTTCGAGGACAAGGGGCGGCTGTCGCCGTTCGTCAAGGCCATTCCGACCCGGCTCATTGTGAATCCCGACGTCGCAATGCTCGGCGCGGCGCGCGCGGGAGTGCTGCTCGCGCCGGCGGAGCCGGTTTGAGTTCCGCGCGCGGCGGGTCGGCGCCGGGCGGCCCCGGCTTGCAGCCGACCTGGAGCTCGAGCAACAAGGAGATGGTCGGCTGCTCGGCGGATCGCTCGCGCCTATGGTTCACGATCGGCGGCGGCATCCTGAACGAGGTCTACTACCCGCGGGTCGATATCCCGCAGATCCGCGACCTCGGCTTCATCGTGGCCGACGGCAAGGGCTTCTGGGTGGAGGTCAAGCGGCTCTGGCAGCACACGGTCGATTTGCTCGAGCCCGGTATTCCCGGGGTCCACATCGTACATCGCCATGCCCGCTTTCAGCTGGAGCTCACCATCGTGCCGTGCGCGGAGCGCGACGCGATTCTGATCAAGGTGGCGCTCAGCGGAGATGCGGATCTACGACCCTATGCACTGCTCTCGCCGCATCTCGGGGGCACCGGTAAGAACAACTTGGCCGAGGTCGCCGACCACGGCGGCCGCCGC
>Ga0302324_100012720_pt1 | contig 17144 bp, 13 predicted proteins | sample Palsa_T0_1_FD_201949 | JGI IMG/M metagenome (GOLD analysis project Ga0302324, IMG submission 201949) | Peat permafrost microbial communities from Stordalen Mire near Abisko, Sweden - Palsa_T0_1 | ecosystem: Environmental > Terrestrial > Soil > Palsa > Peat permafrost | place: Sweden: Abisko...
TGGTCCTGGTTCTGTATCACGTCAGTCATCTGGTGTCTCCATCCGTCTCAGGAGTTACACCATTGAAATTACAGTCCCCCGCGTTCAGCCTCGTGCTCGCATGGGGGCCAGGGTCAATGCCAGATAGATAGCTCGGTTGGGGTTTCTGACCGTCTCCGTGACGGCATCTTTGAGGTTTACGGTCAGTGACTGATTCTGTTGCGCATGGCTGTGGAGCGGATGGGCGCTCCGCTGCGGCGGCCGGTTCCACGATCCGGCGATGACGGCTGGCGGGTGCTGGTGTTCAGGCGGCGAGGGGACCGCAGATGGTGATGCGCGCGGGTGCTTTGCGGGTGGTGATGCTACGCCCGGCGGCGGGGAACGCCTGCCCGGCTTTGGTTTTGTGGTCGCGGTGCCGGTCACGGCCGGTCGTTATCCGTCGTCTGCCCAGTTCTTGCAGGACGGCGTCGCGGCTGGCGGAGCGGGCAGCGGCGGGGAGGCTGGCGGTGGCGGTGTCGTCGCGGGCGGCGGTGATGGCGGCGCGGCGGGCGGCGGTGAACGAGATCTCGCGGGGATGGACGGACTGCCCGGCCCGGCGGCCCTTCCTGGCCGGGGCTGCCCGGCGGGCGGCTGCCCGGATCACGGCGCGGACCAGTTCGCAGGCGGTGATCCATGCGGCATGCTCGGCGCGGATCATCTCCGAGGTGCCGGACCGGAAGATCGGCCCGGCCGGCGGCCCGGCACCGCGGATGGCGGACTTGTCCTCCCGCAGCGCGGTCTCCGACCCGTCCCAGCGCCATTTGTACTCCGCAGCCAGCACGACAGCGGGATAGGCGGACCAGTCGAGCAGGTCGGTGGCCAGGCAGAACGTCTCCGGTACGTCCTGGCCGCCGACGTCAATGTCGTACTCGATGATCCGTATCCGGATCGTCTCGCCGCTGCCGCTGAGATCAGCCAGCCGGGAGCCATCGGGAAAGAACCCGCCGGCCCGCCGCAGCGTGATGCTGCTGCGCAGCCGGATCAGCACGTGGGTGACCTTGACCATTTTCCTGATCCGCGCGACGCCGGGAAAGTTACGGTCCAGCACCCAGAGGCGGTCCTTGGTGAACACGTGCCCGTACACGGTGAGCGCCCGGTCCAGGAGCTGCTGCTCGGCTTCGGCCTTGTCACCGCCGGACGGCCCGGTCACCACCGCGAGCGTGCCGCGGGTGGAAGCATCGGTGACTAGCAGGTCCCTCAGCTGCGGATAGGGACTGACGTCGCCGCCGCCGAGCCGAACACGGCACGGCTGGCCTTGGTGTCCGGCATCCGGGTCACGGTCCCGTCAACCGAGCCGAGCTTGAGGTCGCCTATCTCGATCGCACGCCAGTCATGCTGCCCGTGCCCGGCGGCCGAGGCGGCGAGCACCAGGTCCTGCAGCACGGCCAGCGGTTCCGGGCCGGCCGCCTTGCGCCAGGCGGAGAACACGGTACCGGTCGGCACGGTGAACGGCGCCTGCCACGGCACCGCGGCAAGGTCACCGAACAACGCCGCCAGGATCTCGGCCTGATCGGCGTCCGGCATCAGCGTCATCAGCAGCGACCCGCGCAGCGCGGCGGCGATGGTCATCCCCGGCGCGCGGTTCCCTTGACCGTCCCGCGCAGGATGACCTGCGCGGCGACCTGGCCGATCGTGTCCTGCACCCCGGTCATCTCATCCAGCTGCCGCTCGACGGCGCCCAGCCTGACATGATCAGCCGGATGCCCGGCTGCCTGCACCCGCCCGTCCCGGCGCACCAGCGCTCGCGCCACCGCGACCGGCTTGCAGAACACCACCAGGTCCCCGCCGCGGACCGGCCCTGCCCCCGCCGCCGTCAGCGCTGTCCGGCCATCCTTCCCGCTGCCATGCCGGGCCGGGGACCGCAGGTCAGCGACCCGGATCGCGATCATCCGGGCGCCGCCTGGTCCCGGCTGCCACCCGGCGGCCTCGTCCGCTGGACTGGCAGAAAACAGCACGGCAGGATACAAAGACACGAGGGGCTCCCAGATCAGAAGGGCGTTAGCACCTCTTCTCCTACCGGGAGTCCCGCCAGAAAGCCCGTAACCACAGGCAAAACAGTCACGGCGTGTCCCGGCGGCACCATCCGGCCGCTAATCCAGCCCGCGTCAGGAATCACGCAAAGTAACCGCTACCGCAGTCCCGAACCCGGCTGCGAAAACGCTGATCTACATGGCATTGGGGCCAGGGTGGTTCGTCCCGGTACTGATCGGACAGTCGGTGATACTTGCTGCGGCGGGCGAACGAACTCCCGTGCTTGCAGATGCGATCGCGGTCATCGTGCTTATGTGCCACGCAGGCATGCGCCCGAGTGGGCGGCAACTCCGGGTAGCGGCTGCAGTGGCCGTCCTTGCTGCGCTCGCTATCACCGGGGTCCGAGAACTGGGGAAAAGAGGAATCTACGAGGAGGACAGCAGTCTCGGCAAGCGTGTGAGCGGCCTGGCAACAGGCCCCGCGGCTCTGCCCGGCCGGCCTGCCCAGGAGGGGCCCGGGCCAGCCGGCTGGATCTGCACGACCGCGTTGGGCGGGAACAGGGACGGGGAGGGGCGCTCAGAGGCCATCACCTCACCAGTCCGGCCCCGGCCTGGCAGGCGTCCTTGACGCTTTGCGTAATCAACTAGTAGCGTTCCGCGAGATTGGCTTTGCTCAACGGGGGGAGCGCTACGTTGACCATTACCCTGCTGACTGCCTTGGTCCTTGAGGCGCTGGCGGTCATCCTGCACCTGGACAGGGCGGAATGACCGGCGTCACCTTGCGGCCCCGGCTAGCGGTCCCGCCGCATTGGGTGGGCGTAGCGGCATTCCTGCTTGCCGCCGCGATCGGGCTGGCGGCACGGGCTCTGGCCACTGCGGGGCAGCCGACGCACGCGGTGGTATGGGGAAGCCTGGCCTTCGCCGCGTACGCGGTCAGCCTGCTCTGCCTGGTTGGCGGCGGGCAGGGGAAGTTCTTCGGGCTGGGCTGGTGGCGGTTCGGCTCCTGGACGCTGCTCTGTTACTGCGTCACTTACGGCGTGGCCACGCTGACCTGGGCCCAGCCGCAGGCGGGATTGGCGGAGGAGATATCAGTGTCCAGTGTGCTGCGGGCGCTGTGGCTGGTCGCGGTGGGGACGACGCTGTGGGCGCTCGGCTATTTCGCCGGGCCGGGGCGGCCAGCGCGGCGCTTTGGCACCAAGGTGATGGCGGCGCTGGACCTCCGGTTCACACCAGAGGTGCGCAGCCCACTGGCGCCATGGATTCTCTACGCGATCGGCACTGCGGCCAGTGTCGCCACGGCGGCCACGACCGGGAGGTTCGGCTACCTCGGGAACACCCAGTCGGCCACCACCACGGCATCCGGGTATCAGCAGATATTGAATGATCTCAGCTACTGCACCCCGCTGGCGGTGGCAGCCGCCGCCCTGCAGGTTTACCGGGAGCGCGTGCCGGGCGCCCGGGTAACCCTGGCAGTCCTCTTCCTCGCCGAGATCGCAACCGGCGCAGCCGCCGGAGGCAAGCAGAGTTACATCGTCGCGGTACTGGCCGTTGCCATACCCTTCACCACTGCCCGGCGCCGGGTGCGCACCGGCCCGGTGGCCTTCATGGCACTGGGCCTCGCGGGCCTGGTCTTCCTCCTCGTCGTCATCCCGTTCAACCATACGTACCGGAGTACCGTGCACAGCACATCGGGATCGCTCTCCATCCGCCAAGCATTTGATGCGGCTCCCGGCGTCCTGGGTCAGGTAGCCGGCAGCGGCAATGCGGAAGTGCTTTCCTCCTCGGCCGCCTACGTGCTGGGCAGGATCAGGGAGATCGACAATCCCGCGATCATCATGCAGCGCACTCCCGCAGAGATCGGGTTCGTGAGCCCCGCGCAGCTCATCGAGACGCCCGCCGAGGCCCTCATACCCCGGGCGGTCTGGCCCGGCAAGCCCATCCTGGACGTCGGCTACGAGTTCAGCGTGGAATACTACGAAGTGTCGGCTGCGGACATCACTTATTCCGCGACAACGCCGGTCGGGGACCTGTACATGCACGGCGGCTGGATCCCGGTGATTGCGGGGATGTTCCTGATCGGCTGCCTGGCGCGGCTCTTCGATGACGTGATGGACGTGCACGGCAGCCCGCAATGCATATTCCTCTTCCTGCTTCTGTACACCCTGCTCGTGGCTCAGGAAGAGAACTGGACGCAGCTGATCGCGAACATCCCCGGAGCGCTGCTGATCTGGCTCTTCGCCACTTACCTCACGTTCAGGAAGAGAGAGCGCCAGCGAGGATGACCGGGATGCCCGGCGCCGCAGAGGCGAGTCAGTTCATCACGAATACCGGCGGCCGATGTTGGTGGGGCCGCCTACGACCACGGGTCCCGTCGGCAGCGAGGTGTACGTGCCTGACCCGGGTGTCTTAAGCTTCCGTCGCCTGGTTCGAGAGGACACCTGTCAAGTGCGATTGTTGCATAGCCTGGCCAGACTCATGCGACCCGAATCTCGTGTCGCGGGCCGGCCTGGTTCCGGTCATGGCGCTGACGCAGCGGGCCGAGCTCACAGAGTTGGTCGCGGAACACCGCGATGCACTCCGCCATCATCGTGCCAAGGCTCTCTCTGCGACCTCGATGGTGGCACGCATGGCACCGAGCATCGCCTGGGTTGGCAGCGCCTCGCTACCCCGGATGGCGGCCAGGAATGCGGCCGTATGTGCCTGGTGGCCCTTGTCCTGCCGTCCCTTCCACAAGGTCCGGCCGTTGACCAAGGCCGACCGGAAGTCGTCGATGATCACTTGCCGCGATCCGGCGAGCACCTCGATCCGTTCCTTGCCGACCACTGGCGGGGCACTGCCATAGCCGATGGACGCGACCGAGCCGTCCGCGAACCGCAGTGCCACCGCGGCGGCGACCTGCGCACTCGGCACACCGACCGCGTCCTCGATATCGGCGCCCGCGAGCGCCTGTGCGAGATCAACGAAGTGGCACATCTCGCCGAGGAGCCGCCCGCCCTGGCGCCGGTCGTGATACCAGTGGCCGTCGGGGACTTGGCCTGCGGCGATACGGTAAACGATCAGCTTTGGCACCTTCACCTCCGCCAGGACCCGCTGGGCGGCCTGCACGGCGGGTGCCCAGCGGCGGTTGAAGCCGAGCGTGAGCTGGCGGCCAGAGTCCCGCCAGGCCTTCTCCACCTCGTCGAGGTCCTCGCAGGTCAGCGCTAGCGGCTTCTCGCACCACACGTCCCGCCCGGCGGACAGGGCCTGGCGGGCCAGGTCGGCGTGCACCTCGTGCGGGGTGGCGATCACGACCACGCCGACATCCGGGTCGTCGATGACGGCGGCGGCGCCGGAGACCGCCTTCTCGAACCCGTGCCGTTCGGCCGCCCGCCGCGCGGAGACGCCGCTGGCGGTGGCCACGGCCACGAAGCGCTCGAAGCCGGCGTCCCGGAAGGCGGGCAGCAGCGTGCCGGTGGAAAAGGCGCCCGCCCCGATCCAGCCCACCCCGGGCTGAGCGCGAGCGGCCGACTTGGACACCTCGGCCGGGCGGGGCCGCAGGCGCACCGGCTGGTCTGGGTCTGCCGCGGCGTCCGGGTCCGTCGCGGCCGGGTAGGCCAAGCGGATGGCCAGGCAGGGCTCCTTCTCCAGCAGCTGGTAGGCCTCGTCCGCGAGGGCGATCTCGAACGAGTGGGTGACGAGGTCGGACACCGCCAGCCGACCCGAGGCGAGCAGGTCGAGCACGGCTTCCTGGTTGCGGCCTTCGGTCCAGCGCACCTGCCCGGCCGGGTAGTCGACCCCCCAGGCCTCGTAGGACGGCTCGTACCGGCCCGGCCCGTAGGAGCGGGCGAACAGCAGCGAGATCTCCCGCTCGTAGTACGGGGTGCGGCGGGGCGGCATGCCCACGTCACCCACCATCACCACGGTGGCCCGCTCCCGGCATAGCGCGGGCGTTCTGGACATGGGCTCGGGCGACCGGCCGGCTGCGCACACCAGCACGGTGTCCGCGCCCCGGCTCCGGGACCAGTGCAGGATCTGGCTCGTGGTGGCGTCGCCGCACTCGTCCAGGGCCAGCACGCCGGCCTGCGCCGCGGTCTTCCTGGCGGGCTCGCTGGGGTCGATCCCGGCCACGTCGCAGCCGGAGGCCATGGCCAGCCGCGCGGCGAGCTGGCCGAGCAGCCCGAGGCCGAGCACTACGACCTTCGCGCCCGGCCCGACTCCGGAGAGCCGCAGCGCGTGCAGCGGGATCGACGCCAGAGTGGCGAACGCCGCGTCCTGGGGCGGCACCCCGTCCGGCACGACCGCGCATAGCAGGTGCGGCACGGCCTGGAACTCAGCATGGTTGGCTTTGCCCGCGCCGCCAGTCGCCACGAGCTGGCCGACCCGGATCCCATCGACGGCGGCGCCCACCTCGACCACCACCCCGGCCGCGGAGTAGCCCAGAGGCAGGTCCGTGGCAAGCCGACCGCGGACCGCCCGGGCCGCGGCCGCGACGCCGTCGGCGCGGGCCTTGCGGACGACCTGCCGGGCCAGGTCCGGCCGGGCCCGGGCCTTGGCCAGCAGGCTGGATCGGGCCAGAGCGGTGACCGCCCGTTCGGTACCGGGAGAGATCACCGAGGCCACGGTGCGCACCAGGACCTCGGCCGAGCCGATCGTGGGGCGCGGAACGTCGAGCACCTGGACCGGACCGCCGCTGACCGGCTGTACGACCTGTTTCACATGACCTCCTCGGGGGTGTGGGTACGAGCCCAGACGGTGCTGGCCCAGGCCGGAAGCGACGCCTGGATCCGGCAGGTCAGCACCGGTGCGTCGGCCGTGCTGCCGAAGCCGGCGGCGACCGGCCTGGTCTCAGTGGTCAGCAGCATCGGACCGGCGGCTTTGGCGGCCACCCGGAAGGCACCCGCCGGGCCGGTGACCAGCGCCGTGCCGCCGTAGATCCGGACCGCCGAGTCGGCCGCCAGCTGCCAGCGGATGACGATCTCGTGCCGGCCACGCCCGCTGATCAGGTCATCGACCCGCAGCCTGTCCTCGGTGAGCGACCAGCGGCGGCGGTGGCGGGGCCGCCCGGTTAGTCGCCGGAACCCGTCGTGCGCCGCGTCGAAGCTGAGGCCGGCGGAGTCGACGCGGGCGGACAGGCCGCCGACCCGGGCCCGCCGCCCGGCCCGGAACACGCCCCAAACTTCGGTGGAGTCCGCACCGTCCAGTTGCACGGTGCTGTGCGCGGCGGTGGAACGCTCGTAGCCGCGCACCGGCCCCGGCGCGTAGGTCGATGTGCCGGTGTCGATCAGCAGCGGGACGCCGTCCACGTGCAGCAGGCAACCGAACGTGTCGGCATGCGCATGGGCCGGCAGCGACGGCGGGCACGGCGGCCCGACGTCGGCCAGCAGGTGCCAGCCGTCGGCCGCGGCCCGTACCAGGCCGGTGTCGGGCAGCACGAACAGCGGTCCTTCCGGGGCCGGGCCCGCCTGCAGGACGGCGATGAGCTCCCGGTCGACCGGGTAGCCGTCGTTTAGCAGAGGGACCCGGCCGTCGGGGGTGAGCACCGCGCCCAGCCAGCGCCGCATCCGGTCCACGGCCCCGGTCAGCTCCGCGGCCGGGGCCCGCCCCGCGGCCCGCAGCAAGTCCGCGACGTCGATGAGGTCAGCCAGCACCTGGCAGTGGTAGGCGGGCGCGCGCTCGTAGTGGCCCCCGTCGGCCAGTACCTGCCTGGCCAGCTGCCTGGTCAGCCGTCGCAGCGCCAGCCGCAACAGCCGCTCGTCGGCGAAGAAGACGGCCAGGCCCACCAGCGCCTTGAGCCCCTTGATCAGGTGGTTGCCGCCGACGTCGTACTCCAGGTGGCGGCGCAGGAAACCGGCATGGGCCGCGAGCGCGGCGCTGAAATCTGGCTCGATGTCGCCACCTGCCGCCAGCTCACGGTGCAGTCCGCACCATGACCAAGCCCGCAGCGCGGCGGGGTAGGAATGCCAAGCATCGGCATGATCGAACCCGACGGACGCGTGCCAGGACCGCCACAGCCGGGCGAAGGCCGCCCGCGCGGCCAGCCGGTCGGGATCCGCGGCCAGCCCCCACGCCCAGTCCCAGTAATGCATGTGGAAGCGCCACAGGCGCGGCGCGTCAGCGTGCTCCCAGCCGTCACCGAGTTCTCGTGCCAGCCCCAGTAGCGTAATCTTGCCTGCCCGCAGCTCGGCCAGGCCCGGCCAGCGGCCGGGGGTCCGCGCGTCCACCGAGCGGAACATGCCGGGCCAGCCGACCGCGCGCGCGGGACCGGGACCGGACAGGATCCGGCGCCCTGCCTCGGGGAACCGGTGCAGGGCCGCCTGCTGGGCGCGCAGCTGCGCCCGGCGGGCGACCTGGCCCGGCCGCAGGTGCACCACGGTGCGGCTCAGCCGGGCCAGGTCCGCGCTGGTCACTAGGGCACCATCCTTAGCAGGGGCACCGATACGGTGCTCTTTGTAGGGACTCGGCGGGAGCCGGGGTGACGGCCTGGTGTGGTCGCCCGTGAAGGGCCTTCATGACACTGCCGCCCCCGGTTTTCGCGGGGCTGCAGACCGGCAACAGCGGGATGCGCCGCAGAGCGCCAGTTAGTGACCGCCCGGGAGCCAGCCGCGCCGCCGCCGGGCCGTCGCTGCCATCTTGAGGAGTTGCTGTGTCGTTTGCGCTGCCTGACGCGTTGTTTTTCACCGGGATCGACCGGGCCGCCGAGACCTACGCCGTGTGCGTGATGGACGCCGGGGGAAAGATCACGGCCGGGTTCACGATTGAGCATTCCGCGGACGGGATCGCCACGCTGATCCGCCGCCTGGCCCGCTACGGGGAGCCCGCCGGCATGCCGGTCGCCATCGAGCGCCCGAACGGCCGCCTGGTAGACCTGCTGCTGGAGGCCGGGCACCCGGTGGTGCCGGTCAAGCCGAACGCGATCAAGACCTGGCGGGACGGCGAGGTGCTCTCCGGCGCCAAGTCCGGCGCCGGGGACGCCGCGGTGATCGCCGGGTACCTGCGGCTGCGCGCGCACAAGCTGAAGGCCGCCGCCCCGTACTCCGACGAGACCAAAGCGCTGCGCACCGTCGTGCGCACCCGCGGCGACCTGGTAGAGATGCGGGTCGCGGCCACCAGCCAGCTGGCGGCGCTGCTGGACGCGCACTGGCCCGGCGCCAAGGCCATCTTCGCCGACGTCGAATCGCCGGTCAGCCTGGAGTTCCTGACCCGCTACCCGACTCCGGCCGCTGCCGCGCACCTGGGTGAGAAGCGGATGGCCGCGTTCTGCGTCAAGCACGGCTACTGCGGCCGCCGCACCCCCGCGCAGCTGCTCGCCCGCCTGCGCCACGTACCGGCCGGCGCCACCGGCGAAGCCCTCAGCGAGGCGCTCCGCGATGCGGTCCTCGCCGCCGCCGGCGTGCTGACCGCCCTGAACGCGTCGGTGAAGAACCTCGACCGCTCTGTCGCCGCCCACCTCGGGGAGCACCCGGACGGCGCGATCTTCACGTCGCTGCCAAGGTCGGGTCAGGTCAACGCCGCCCAGGTGCTCGCCGAGTGGGGCGATGCCCGCCAAGCCTACGAGCACCCCGACGCCGTCGCCGCCCTCGCCGGAGTCACACCGGTCACCAAAGAATCCGGCAAGCACCGCGCCGTGCACTTCCGCTGGGCCTGCAACAAGCGGTTCCGCGTCGCAGTCACCACCTTCGCCGATAACAGCCGGCACGCCAGCCCCTGGGCCGCCAAGATCTACAACGACGCCCGCGCCAGCGGCAAAGACCACCCGCACGCCATCCGCGTCCTGGCCCGCGCCTGGATCCGCGTCATATGGCGCTGCTGGCTCGACGGCACCCCCTACGACCCCGCCAGACACGGGGCCGCCGCCGCGCTCGCCGAACAACCGGCTAAGCAAATCGCGGCCTGAGGTTGACACAGGGGGTGTCATGACGCCAGCCCCAGCATCCAGGCCTCGGCTTGGATGCCGGTGTCGAACCGGCACGGGGCGTAGCCTAGGTCGCGGACCGCGTCGTCGATGCTGAACGCCTTGTCCTCGGCCAGCCGCCGCAACTGCTCCACCCGGATCCGCGGATGCCGGCTGGCCAGCTCGTAACCGCGCGCGAGCCCCACCAGCGGGGCCAGCGGGACGGGTACCAGCCGCGCCCTGCTCCCCACCGCCCGGGCACAGGTGCGCAGCAGTTCCGCGAACGGGATCGGATCGGGGCCGGCCACGTTATACATCGAGCCGATCGCCGCGGGTCGCGCCAGCGCGTCGAGCACGGCGGCGGCGACGTCTGCCACGTGAACTGGCTGATGCAGGCAGGCGCCGACACCAGGCACCGGCATCACGGGTGTCCGGCGCAGCAGCACCAGCAGCCGTGACAGATTGCGGTCGCCTCGGGCGCCGTAGATCATCGTCGGCCGCAAGATCGTCCAGTCCAGGCCGCTGCTGCGGATCTGCTCCTCGGCGGCCAGCCGCACCTGCTTGGTCGGCGGGTCGAGCGTGGTGGTCACCGCGGTCGTCGAGACGAACACCGCCCTGGGGATGTCGGCCTCCTCCGCGGCGGCCACGATGCCCGGGCCGTGACCGAGGCCCAGCGAGGCCAGGCAGACCAGGGCGTCGGCACCGGCCGCGGTGAAGGCGTCGTCCAGCCCCCGGCCCCGGTCTAGGTCACCAGCGATCGGCTGCGCGCCGTTGGCCGCCACCGACCGGCCGGCCGCGGCGCTGCGAGCCAGCGCGACCATCTCGTAGCCGCGGGCCGCTGCCTCGCGAAGCACATACCCCCCGAGGAAGCCGCTGCCCCCGGTGACCAGGAGCCTCATCAGGACGACCCCAGGAGCTTGCGGTACTGCCGGGCCAGCATCCCCCGGTCGAAATACTTCTCGACGTAGGAGCGACCCTGCTGTCCCATCGCCTGCCGACGCTGCGGGTCGGCTGCGAGCTTCTGGATCGCGGCCGCCAGGGCCTCGCTATCCGCCGGCGGCACGACCCAGGCACCTGCCTCGCGCAGAATCTGCGCCGCCTCACCGGCCACAGCTCCCACGACGGGCTTACCCGCCGCAAGGTACTCGAACATCTTCGACGGGATGAACGACGAGAAAAGCGGTACGTCGCGCAGCGGTACCAGGCAGATGTCGGTGGCGGCCAGCAGCGCCGGGACCTGCTCGTGTGGTACGCCGGGCAGCATGGTGACATTGCGCAGCCCGAGTTCGGCGACCTGGCGCTGTAGCCGCGGTTTGTCCGCGCCCTCGCCGACGAACCCGAACCGGATCGCCTCGCCTGTGAGCGCGGCTGCGGTGTCGGCCACCGTCGTGAGCCCTTGCGAGATACCGTGCGTCCCGGCGTAAAGCACCAGGCATTCACCGGGGCGAGCACCGAGCCGAGCGCGTAGTTGCGGGTCTGCCGGAGCGTCGGGATCGAACTCGCCGGGGCACACGCCATTGCGAATGGTGTGCACTATGTCGGCCGGGACACCACGCCCGATTAGGTTGGCACGGAACCCGTCGCTCACCACGATCACGATGTCGGCCGCCGCGTAAGCGGCGAGTTCCAGCCGTTCCAGCAGGCGGATCGCCGGGCGGCTGGTCAGCACGCCAAGCTCGGAGAAAATCGCCGGCCACAGGTCGCGGACTTCCACCACCAGCCGCGCCCGTTTGAACCGGGCGAGCAGCCACCCGGCGCCGACGGCGAAGAAGGTCGGTGAGGAGACGACGATCACGTCCGCCGGTCCGCTGGCGCGGCCGCCGAGTAGCACGCTGGTGATCATGAAGCTCAGATGGCCGATGGTCTTGCGGGCTATTCCTTCGTTCGGGGTGGCGTACAGCCAGGTGCGCAGCACCCGGTAGCCGTCGCGCCGCTCGCGGCGCCGGATCGCGCCACGATATTCGGGTGGTATCACCCCGGTCGGGTGGTTGGGCATGCCTGTAAGGACGGTGACTTCGTCACCGTCCGCGGCCCAGGCGGCCGCCAGTCCGGACAGGCGGGCCTGCGGGGCTCCGGTCTCTGGCGGGAAGTAGTGGGTCACGATGATGATCCGCATCGTCACAATGCCTCCCCCCGGACCAGGCGGCGGGCGAGCAGCGCCGGCGACCGCAGGTAGGTGATGACGACCGCCGCCCCGGCTAGGTCGGCGACGGCCCGCAGGGCAGGATCACCGGCCAGGCTGGCCGCCCCGAGCAGGCTGAGCAGGACCGTGGTGGCCGCGGCCGTCACCGTCACCCGCTGGTGCGACCATCCGGCATCGCACCACCGCTGGTAGACATGAGTGCGGTGCGCCTCCAGCCAGCGCTCGCCGGCCCGGATGCGCCGCTGCAGCGTCCATGTGGTGTCGGCGATATAGAGCACGAGGGGACCGAGCGCGGCCTCGACCGGGATTCCGTGCAGAACGGCGTAGGCGGCCAGTGTCGCGAGAGCCGCACCCAGCGCGTAGCTGCCCGCGTCACCCAGGAACACCCGGGCCTGGCCGGCGTTCCACGGCAGGAATACGAGAGCGCTGACGGCGACGGCAGCGCCCGCCGGGAGCAGGAACCAGTCGTGCCGCCACCACCCCAGGCCGGCAAATACGACGCCCGCGATCAGCGCATGCGCGCCGGAAATGCCATTGACGCCATCCATGAAGTTGAACACGTTCACGAACCCGGTAATCCACATCGCGACCAGCGCGACCAGCGCGACCAGGAGCACGGTCGCGGGCCCCGCCAGGTCGCTGACGAGCAGCACGGCGACCATCGTGCTGCCGGCCGCCTGCATGATCAGCCGCCGGCCGGCCGTAAGCCCGCGCAGGTCCTCGGCGAACCCGAGCAGCCCGAAGGCGGCCACGGCAAATGCGAAGACGACCGCGTTCGCGCCCCCGATCATTCCGGCGGCCACAAGCAAGCCGGCGGCGATCGGGATTCCCCCGCCACGGGGCGTTGGGACAGTATGGGAAGACCGATGACCTGGCACGTCAATAATGGCCGCCCGGCGCAATAGCGGAATCGTCACGGCCTCCGCCCCGGCGACCACCGCGCCGCATGCGGCCACAGCAAGCAGATCAGTGAATTCCCCCGACATGAGTCCGTCCCCGGAAATGATTAGCGTTGGCTACGCTCTTTTATCTCGCTGTTCCCGTTCGGGTGTCCTGCCTGCGCGCCGGCGTGCGCCCCCGCCCGATATGTTTTGTACGAATACGTGTATCCGTAGTAGCTCCCGGTCTGCCTGGTCACCTTGTTCAACACGATGCCGAGGATCGTCGCACCGACCTGGTCCAGCTTCTCGACGGCGCGGTGCAGGTCGGCTCGGCGGGTCTGGCCCGCCGCCGCGAGCATCAGTGTGGCGTCCGCGTGCCGGGACAAGATCGTGGCGTCGGTGACCGGCAGCATCGGCGGGCTGTCGATCAGGACCAGGTCGTACTGATCCCGCAGTCGCGTGAAGATGTCCAGGGCGTGGGCGCTGTTGAGCAGTTCGGCGGGATTCGACGGGACTGGGCCGGCCGGGAGCAGGCTGAGCCGGTCGAAGCCTGGCACCGGCTGCACCATCTCCTCCAGCGTCCGCTCGCCGAGCAGGACGCTGGTCAAGCCCGCGTGCTCGTCCAGGCCGAAGAATGCCCCGATCCGGGGCCGGCGCAGGTCGCAGGAGACGAGCAGGACCTGTTCGCCGGCCTGAGCGAAGACGACCCCCAGGTTGGCCAGGGTGGAGGTCTTGCCCTCACCGACCCCCGGGCTGGTCACCAGCAGGCTGCTGAGCTGTCGTTCCTGCCGGGCGAACTGGAGCGAGGTCCGCAGTGACCGGTAGGATTCCGCAGCTGGTGAGTTCGGCTCGGTGACCGTTACCACCAGCGGCGCCGACCGCCGCCAGGAAGGCACTGCCGGGATCATGGCCAGCACCGGGGCGCCCCCGGCATGCTCGGTCGCCTCTTTGGAGGTCAGCCTGTCGTCAAAGCTGTCGCGCAGGAAGGCCGCGCCAAGGCCGAGCGCGAGCCCGGCGGCCAGTCCGAGCAGGGCGTCCTGGACGGGCTTGGGCGAACTCGGTGATACAGGGGTCTGCGCGGGCGTGACCAGCACCACGGCACCCGTGTCGACCGAGCCGCTGACCTGCATCTGGGCGAGTTGTTCTTTCAGGACCGCTTCCTGGTTTAGCAGCGCCGTCGCCTCGGGTGAGGTGGTGTTGCCGCGCAAGGAGTTGAGCTGCTTTCCGACCGAGGAGATCTGCGAGCCTAGCTGTGCCTCGGCGGTCGTCAGGCTACGGCTTGCTACCGCCTGCTGGTACTGCACGAAGTCCGTCGCGTAGAGGTTCGCGATGACCGACGCTTGGGACGGCGTCCCGCTGGTGGCCGTGATGGCCATCACGTCCGTCTGGCCCACTTCCGAGGCTGACACCGCTGGCGTGCTTTGCAGCCGGTTCCGGACGGCCTGCTGAACGGGAGCGCTGGTGACCAACTGCAACTCGGTCTCCACCTCCGTCTGGGTGACCGGCTCCTGTTGCGCTCCGCCGACCCCGCTCGCGTTGACGGACGGTTGTACCAGCAACTGCGCGGTGGCCGAATACTGTTTTTGCGCGGTGAGCGAGAACGCCAGGCTGGCCGCCAGGCCCAGCACGGCGATCGAGCCAACCCACCATTTTCGCTGCCGCAGGATATGCAGATATGTACGAATTGATGGCTCCGAACCAAATTCGGTCATTATGACTTTCTCTCTGATCGGCAAATGACAGCGGCCGGCGCACAAGAAACCGGAAAGGCGCCGGAGGTACGTCGTAGCCTGGAATTTACTGCGTAAAATGAGTGTAGGACAAGCCTAGCCGCAGTAAAATTCCGGCCCGTGTTACTTCGCCCCGGGGTAGGCTGAATATTTTTATTGAAAGCGGACGAAGAGAATTTTCCGGCAATATTGCGATGAGTGACATAGATGACATTCGGCCAGTTCCGGCCGCTCGTGGAAAGCGGGACAACCCCGGTGCGGTCGGCATCGTCGTCCTGTGCACCGCGAACGTATGCCGCTCCCCGATGGCGGCCGCGCTGCTCGCGCAACGGCTGGCCGCGCTCGGCGTGACCGTGCTGGTGCGCTCGGCCGGGATGATCAGCAGCGGAGAGCCGCCGCACCCGGAAGTGATCTCGGTAATGGCCTCGTACGGGATCGAGATCGCCTCGCACCGCAGCCGCATCGTCTGCGCGGCCGACCTGGCCTCCGCCGGCCTGGTGCTGGCGATGGCCCGGGACAATCTCAGGCATGCCGTGATCACCGAGCCAGGGGCGTGGCCGCGTGCGTTCACGCTGAAGGAACTCGTCCGGCGCGGCGAGCAGATCGGACCGCGGTCGCCCGCCGAACCGTTGTCCCGCTGGCTGGCGCGTGTCCACGCGGGACGTGAGCGCACGTCGCTGCTTGGTTATTCGGTCGACGACGACGTGGCAGATCCGGCCGGCGGACCGTTCCGCACCTATGCGGATACTGCCGGTCTCCTCGACCAACTGGTGACGAGCCTGGCCGAGCTTGGCTGGGCGCATGCTGAACCGCATCCCTAACCGCTGCGCCACGCTCTTGGCCCGCTCCTGGGGCGGGACGGTCAGGGTGCCGTCATGGGAGGGCCCGTACGCCCGCCTGGCCAGGACCTGGCGTAGTGAGCCCGGATCGGCGTCCGAGTCCAGGGCGGTGACCTCGCCGGGATCCAATGCCGGTACCGGGACCTGGCAGATCAGCGGGTGGCACGGACGATGGTCGGTCTCCCCGTGCCCGAGGAGGTCCTCGGTCAGCTTCTCGCCGGGCCGCAGCCCGGTGAATTCGATGTCCAGATCCTGGCCCGTGCTGCAGGCTAGCCTCCGCGCTATGTCGGCGATCCGCACCGGCTCGCCCATGTCGAGCACCAGGACCTCCCCGCCCCGGCCGATCACGGCCGCCTGCAGCACGAGTTGGACCGCCTCGTCCGCGAGCATGAAATAGCGGCTCACGTCGGGGTCCGTCACGGTGACCGGGCCGCCCGCGGCTACCTGCGCGGACAGAGCGGTGAGCACCGACCCGCGGCTGCCGAGTACGTTGCCGAAGCGCACGCTCAGGTAAGTGCTGCCCGTCTGGGCGGACATGTGCGCGGTGAGACGTTCGGTGATCCGCTTGGAGTAGCCGAGCACGCTCACCGGGTTCGCGGCCTTGTCGGTAGAGATATTGATGAACGACTGGACACCGTGATCGGCCGCGGTCTGAAGGACCGTGAGCGTTCCCCAGACGTTGCTCTTGAGCGCCTCGGCCGGGCAGCCTTCCAGCAGTGGCAGGTGCTTGAGCGCCGCGGCGTGAAACACGATCTCGGGCCGGAACCGCCCGAACACCTCCCGGACCCGGCGCTCGTCGCGGATGTCGGCCAGCACCGTTTCCTCGGAATCGAGCAGGGCACGCCCGTGCAGCGTGAGCTGGACCGCGTGCAGGGCTGACTCGTCGCGGTCTAGCATGATCAGCTCCGCAGGCCCGAACTGGTGCAGCTGGCGGCAGAGCTCGGCGCCGATGGATCCCCCGGCGCCGGTCACCAGGACTCGCTTGCCCGCGATGTGCTCGCGTACCGAGGCCACATCGGTCGTCACCGCCCGGCGCCCGAGCAGGTCGCTGATGCGCGGATCACGCACACCCTCGATCCGCGCCCTGCCGGTGAGCAGTTCCCTGACCGACGGGATCACCTTCGGAGCGAGCCCGCACCGCTCGGCGGCCTCGGTGAGGTCGTGGATGACCTTGCCGCTCCCCCCGGCGATCGCGATGACCAGGACCGCGGCGCCGGTGCTCGCGGCGACCTCCGCCAGCTGGCCGCGTCCGCCGAGGACCGGAACGCCGTGGATTCGCAGCCGCCTCTTCGCGGAGTCGTCGTCGAGGATCGCCACCGGGCGGTAAGCCGCGCCGCCTTGCGTGGCCAGCCGGTGGATCAGCTGCGTGCCCGCGTCCCCGGCTCCGAAAACAATGATCTTCACGGCCGTCGGGGCCGCCGCCCGTGGTCGCTGCCTCGCCGCGAAGGCGGCGTACCGGGCACCGAGCATCGCCACCACAGCGAGTGCCGCACCGCCCAAGATAGTCTCAAGCAGCGTGCGCCGCCGCGTCACCAGGGCCAGGCCGACGACGGCCAGGCAACATGCTGTCAGGAAGCACGCCAGCACCACCGCCGCCACCTCCTCACGGCTTCCTCGCAAGTACCGGCGGCGGTAAAGTCCCGCGGCGAGACCGCATCCGGCCACCAGCAGGCAAATTGCCGCCGACCCGGAC
>Ga0302324_100012721_pt1 | contig 17144 bp, 14 predicted proteins | sample Palsa_T0_1_FD_201949 | JGI IMG/M metagenome (GOLD analysis project Ga0302324, IMG submission 201949) | Peat permafrost microbial communities from Stordalen Mire near Abisko, Sweden - Palsa_T0_1 | ecosystem: Environmental > Terrestrial > Soil > Palsa > Peat permafrost | place: Sweden: Abisko...
GTCCCACACCGCACCGCCGGGTGAAACGAAATTCTGAGAGCGCCCGTAGCCGACGTATGACTCCGGAGACCTCTGATCCGCCCAGTCTGCCGCGACTTCGAGGCCACGCGGATCGACTGCGACCACATCGTGACTCACACCAGCGCTTCCAGCCTCTGCCAGCAGCTGCTGAATCACCCTTTCGGACTTACCGTAGTCGCCCTCGCCGAACTGATGATGCCGGATGCGTCCTTGCGCATCGACAAAATAGAGCGCCGGCCAGTATTCATTGCTGAAGGCATTCCAGATCCGCTGCCTGCTATCCACCGCGACCGGATAGCCTATATCCATATCCTTCGCGGCCTGGCGAACATTGTCGGGGTCTTTCTCGAAGTCGAATTCAGGCGTGTGCACACCTATGACAACCAGACCCTGATCGCGATATTTGTTCGCCCACGCGCGAACATAGGGCAGCGTCCGTCGCCAATTGACGCAGGTATAGGTCCAGAAGTCGACCAGGACCACCTTGCCGCGCAGCTGCGCCGCGCTCAGCGGCGGCGAATTCAACCACGTGATTGCGCCGTCGAGAGACGGCATATTCGCTTCCGTGGACAGATGAACCGTTTCAGTGGTCGATCCATGTGGCGTCGTATTTTGCGCCAAGCCGTCACTGCAGGCGGCAATGGCCCAGACGACCAATGCGGTCAGCAGCAATCGATACGTTTTCATATTCAGACCCCTGAGGCGCCAATGGTGTAAAAGCGACGCCGTGTTGTTCGGCCAGAGCGTGGTGACAGAGGGAGTAAGTTCGCCGCTGCGCCCACGGGGTTCAAACGACGCATATGGCCACGTCGACGTTGCCCCGCGTGGCCTTAGAGTACGGGCACTGTTAATGCGCGGCGGCCACGATGGCCTCCGCGACCTCGCGCGCCAATCCCGGTGCGCTGATGTTCATTCGGGCGGCGAGAGAGTAGCCGCCGCCTTCGGTAACCAAGTCCACCTCCGCGTCAACAGCAGTATCCGCCGGCAGAGCGATCTTCATCTCTCCGGCGACGACTTTCATTGCACTCAGGAAGCAGGCCGACCAACCCGCGGCGAACAGCTGCCCGGGATTGGAAAGTTTCACTTCCAGACGACCGTCTGAGCTGTTGGACGAACCTTCCCGACTCCCTGTGGTATGCACCTTGGCCGTGTAGAGCACGTTGTCGACAGTCATGCGGACTCCCTGTGTTGCAGCATCTGATTTCGTGACTCGTGCGATCACACAAGACTTTGGATTCGGAATCGATAGTCCAAAGGTGTCGGTCTCATCCAACACCTTTGTGTAATCGAGCAGGCGGCCCTGCTCTGTTTTGATGGTGACGCTGTTGTGTTCACCCCAATCACAGGAGATCTCAATGTCCACGTCAAACTTCTTGAGGACGGTCAGTTGCGCACTGCTGCTGGGCGCACCTCTGATCGGCTGCGCTGTCGGTAACCAGGACGAAAAGCTCACCACCAACGTACAGACGGCCATCGATCGGCATCCGGACCTAGGTCCTCCAGGTGCGATCCAGGTGCAGGCTCACGATGGCGTGGTGTATCTGTCTGGTTTGGCCGATGGCGACCTCGCAGCTGAAGACGTCGCTTCGGTGGCTCGCCGCGTCAAAGGTGTCACAGATGTCGTCAACAGCGTCTCGGTCGACCCCTAAAGGAGATGCATCATGAGCCTACAGATCATCCAGACGCCGAGCGCACCGCCGGCGATAGGTAGCTACTCGCAGGCAGTTCGTAGCGGCGACACGGTCTACGTATCGGGACAGTTGCCAATCGATCCGGCGACCGGTCAGCTAGTCACCGGAGATATTGACGCGGAGATACACCGCGTTTTCGACAACCTGCAGGCCATCGCCAAGGCGGCCGGCGGTTCGTTCGCAAACGTCGCAAAGCTCAACGTCTTTCTCACCGATATCGCGCACTCTGGCAAAGTCGATAAGATCATGGCGCAGTACTTCTCAAAGCCCTTTCCGGCACGAGCGGCGGTAGGCGTGGCGCAAATCAGCCGCGGCGCCCGGGTCGAAATTGAGTGTGTGCTGGCACTCAGCTGATAGGGCCTACAGCAACGCGGCTTCGTAGCCCGCCTCGAACAGAGGCGGGTCACGGACATACGCGTCGTCGACTCAACTACTGAGCGGCGCCCCGCAGGGGTCGCGAAACTTCGTCCTGTTTCGGGACCAGGAGCCTTGCTGCAAGTTCAGACAGCGGCAGTTCATACTCCCGTCGAAGTGCTACGTACTGCTGCCACGCTGCGTTGAGATCGGCGTTGATCGGGGCTCCCAGGGCCGCCATCTGCGTATACGCGGCATTAAATGCGGCCCGATCGGAGTGAAAGGGCGCGGCGGTCCCACCAAAGGTCTTGCTCGAACGAAGCTTGGCTGCGGCCAACCTTAGAGCCTCAATCCCAGTCGCGCGGCACACGCTCGCTGATGCCAGAGCCTTGCCGTCCAGGGTTGCCAGGCAGAATGATGCCGCATCGAGCATGATCGCGGATGCCATGAGCCACGACTGCCGACGATGCAGCGTCGGTACTATCGCCAGCACTGGTGCAATGGCGACCGACTCTGCCAACAGCCGAAACCACTCCTCCCATGCCTCCCACACGTCGCTTGCGTCCGCGCTACGGCCGGAGCGCTGTAGCCATTCGACGAAGGTAAAGCTGCTTGGGTCGACACCGCTTCTTGCGTAGAGCCACGCTACCTTGAGCTCTCTGACTTGAATTGCCGACTGATAGCCCGGAATGAACGTGAAGAAAAACACTACTACGCCAAGCCCCATGGCGCCCTCGAGGATCGCCAGCAGCTGTCCGGCCACGCCATTCGGTGTGAGGAAGCCCAGCGTACTCAGCGCCGAGCCACTCGCCAGGAACGCCCTGAGAACACTGGGTTCGACGTGCGACGACCAAAGGATCAACGAGAATGCCGCCTGCACCAGCAGGAACCACGTCACGATCAATGACAGGATATACAGTGGCAGAATCCATGCCAGGGCATCCTGGACGGCATCGTAGGAGCGCCGCGAAGCCGCCAGACGGGTGACAGTTGAACAAATGAGCCGCCCGACGCCATGCGCGATCCAGTCACCCCGGTGCCGATTGACGAGCGCTGCGCGCGCGGTCGACAGAAGAAACAGCGCCAGCAACGCTACACCCACGAGGAGTGCGCCGACCCGGACAAGCAGCTCTGTGAAGCTCATAGGGGCTTGATGTGACAAATCCCGGCGTTGGGGATAATTCGCACTGTCGCCGTCAGCCCGGCAACCAGCCGCACGCTGGAAGGTACCTTATCGACGCCGATATGCACCGGAATGCGCTGCGCCAGGCGTACCCATGTATAGATCGGATTCACAGTGGCAAGACCTTGCAGATTGGGCTCCGCATTCGGCACGTGTATGCCGCGCGCAACGCTGTCGACGTGGCCATCGATCAACTGCGGATAGCCGATGAGTTGTACACGAGCACGATCGCCCTCACACACTTCGCCAAGTTTCGTCTCTTCAAAGTAGCCGTCGACCCAGAACGAATCGGAGTCGACGATGGAGATTTCATTCTTTCCCACCGTTGCGTAGTCGTCACGCCGCGCCAGAAGATTCGTGACCCAGCCATTCACGGGCGATCGGATGCGAGTGCGCTCCAGATTCACTCGCGCCTGCTGTAGATTGGCTGCCGCCTGGTCAACCAGCGCCTCGGCGATGCTCGCGTTGCTCTGATAGTTGGTCGCCTGTTCTTGTGCGACGGCGTCGAGCTTGGCGAGTCGGTCGCGGCGCGCAGATTCCAGCTGCAGGTTTTGCGCATCGATTTTCGCCTGCTGTAACGCGGCGGTGCCGCGGTTCACCGCGATCTGATAGTCGGTCGGATCAATCACCAGCATCAGTTCACCTTTGTGAACATATTGATTGTCCGTAACACGCAGTTCCACAATTCGGCCGGCAACCTCGGTGGCCATGGTCACGACGTCAGCGCGCACCGTTCCGTCGCGCGTCCACGGGGTATCGACATATCGGCCCCACATCGCCTTGCCTAGTACGGTCGCCACGGCCACCGCGGCACAGGTGACTATCCACGGCAGCGCACGCTGCGGCCAACGCCTGGCCCCGCGACTTTTCCTTTCATCCTTCTGGTCCGACATGACAGGCACCCGGCGCTAGGGCGACGTCGCCAGCACCAAAAATGAGAGCACGATTACATATATCGCCAGCGCGAAAAGAGCAGGGTGCCAGACATACCGCAGCACCCCAGCGCGCACGGCGAGCCGCCGCAGGCCAATAAGAACAGCCCATGCGAGCACCATCAGGACAGCGATGGGGGCCACATACACCCCGAACAGATTGATCTCATAGAGCTTCATGTTGCCCTGCGTCGAAATAGGCTGCGTGTTGGGTCAATACCTCGGACAATGCCAGCGCGCTGCCGCGCGCGTGTGAGGTCAGACGCGAAGTCCGGTCGGCGCATGATCTGCCGGACAGGGTCGCCTCGAGATGCGCGAGCTTTGCACTGGCGAGCGTGCTGCGGCCCTGCGCCAACTCCATCAGTGCCGGTGACAGGCTAGTGCCTAAGGAAAGTCGCATGATCAGTCGATCCAGCCGGATCATTTCCGTGCCTGCCGACAGCGCCGCCACGATGCGCGCGCGCTGCAGCGGTTCGGCTGAATCCGGGAAGACCGCGAGGCGCGCGTAGATACGACCCTGCCATGCATCGGGCCGCCGCGGCAACGGACCTTCAGTCATACGGCGTAGATCTCGCAGCGTCGAGCGCAGCAACCGTTGCGTGCGGGTCGCCGAGGACAACGGCGGCAGGAGCTGGAAAGACAGCACCCCAATGGCGCAGCCTGCGCACAGGGCCAGGGCGGCGTTATAGAACTGGATTGTGTCGTAACTCGCCAGATTTGCAGGCGCGACCAGCGGCACGAAATTTGCCGTCATCGCCATCAGCAGCGCGCTCTGCGGAAACCGCGCGCTCAATGCACCGACCGGAATCATGTAACAGCACAGCACTACCGCCAGTGCGGTGAAGGAGTGCACCTGAGGCAGCACCGCGAAATTGGCGACCGCCGCCAGCACGGCGGCCAAAGCGGTCCCTGCCAGGAAAGTCAGCGCGGACGCGGAAGCATTCTCGCCACGGGGCCCGAACAGGATCACCGTGATGGCGGTCCAGGTAAGGCAAAGTGCCCCCTGCGACCAGCTGGTGACGACCCAAAGTATTTCGGCGGCGGCTATGGCCAATAGCGCCCGTACTGCGTTCAGAACGGGCGGTCCCCAATCAGCCACATAAACTTGTTGCCGCATTGACCGCGACGTCCCTCGGTCGGGATCAGCGACCAATAGAGCCAGGCCCGTCAGCGCCTCGGAGAGGCCGAACAATACTCGGGCGGTCTGATCAACCAATAGCTGTCCCGATGCGGTGTTGGCAGGCTGCGAGAGAAGTCCCCGAATAGCATGGAAACAGCTGCGACGCAGACAGACCGGATCACGGATCGGCCGCTGCGAGCCCGATGACTCCCAGGCCTTTCGCCCGCTAGTCGGCAGCGCCTGTAGCACACCTTCCACTTGCTGCCTGGTGCCCTGGTGCGCCGAAGCGATTGAAAGATGATTGTCCACGGCTCGCCAGGCAGCCAAAGCACTGAATAAGCCCTCCTCGGTCCGCATGAGCTTCGACGAATCGTAGCGAAGCTCGGAGGACTCGCCGATCGCCTGATCGATCGCCGGATCCAAGGCAATCACATCGCGAATGAATTCGCGGCGGATGAGACGACTATCCTTGAGCGTCGTCAGGGTGGTGACAAATTGCGAGCCGATCCTTTCGATCAGCGCGTTTACTAATCCAGCCAGACTACGGCGTGCTCCGCCAAAATCGGTCAGCGCAAACACCATGCCCGCGCAGACGATGCCGGTGCAAATCTCGCTGGCGCGCCATAAGGCCAGGATGAACACGTGATCATCGGGACCGCCTCCGAAGGCTCCGAGTGCATCTCTGGCGACGATCGCGGCGGTGTAGCCGGCCAGCGCCGCGGCGTACGAGGCATAATTTTGCAGCAGCGTGGAGACCAGTGCGCACGCGGCACCCCAGAGCGCCAGCGCGGCCAGAAATGCCACGCGATCCTGCGTGAACAGAGAAGCGATCGCGACGATCATGACCGCCCCGACCAAAGTGCCAATCAGGCGAAACCACGCTTTGCGAAGCGATGCGCCGAGATTAGGCTGGCTGACGGCTGCCGCGGACGCCGCGGCCCAGAACGCATTGTCCAGTTCCAGCCAGAAGGCGGCGAGAAGCGCCAGCGACACCGAGGCGGCAAGGCGCACACCAAAGGCAAGATCTGGCACGATGGCTTGCACCAATCCGCCGTAGGGCGTCTTCTCAACGACCGCTCCCGTGATCATGCTACTTGCTCAGTACCGACTTGGGTTGGTTGCGTTGCTGCCGCGGAAAACCCGGTAGCCGATGATGGTGTAAATGAGCATCAGTGGCAGTACAAACAGGCCTTCGCCCCAGAACATGAATGCCAGCGAGGCATGCGGCGCGGCGGCTTGATCGACGCATATCGAGAACGGGATCATGTAGGGCCAAAAGGTGATTGCAAAGGTCGCGAAGGCCGCGACGAATGTCGCCACGACCGCATAGCCGGGCGCGCGTATCCGTCGTCGTCGTACGCTCACTGCCAGCACAATCGCGGCAACGACACCGATAACGGGGAAGAGGAACAGATACGGCCGCTCCAACCAGCGACTTAGCACCCGCAAATTCAAGGCCAGCGCGAGCACGAACACGACGACCAGCAGCAGCGCCAGCACAGCCGCGAGCCTGGGAATGAGCCGGTAGGCCCACGATTGCATCTCGCCCTCGCACTTGCGCACCAGCCAGCAGGCGCCAAGCAGCGAATACCCCAGGCAAAGACCCAGCCCGCACAGCACCGCGAAGGGACTGAGCCAGCCGAAGTCACTACCCGCATATTCGCCATGGCTTACGGGCAGCCCCTCGACCAGCACGCCGACCATGACCCCCTGCATGAAGGCTGCGACCAGCGAGCCGCCACAGAAAGCAATGTCCCAGACGACCCTTAGTTGCCGTGCCTTATCGCGAAATTCAAAGGCCACGCCGCGCAAAATGAGTCCTGCCAACATGAAGATCAGCGGCAGATAGAACGCGGAAAACAGCGTCGCGTAGACGAGCGGAAAGGCGCCCCATAGGATGACGCCGGAGACGATGAGCCAGGTCTCATTGCCATCCCACACTGGCGCAACCGAACCTATCATCGCACGGCGCCTGTCCTCGGCTCGCGCCAGCCCGAACAGGATACCAACGCCAAGATCAAAGCCATCCAGCAGTACGTAAAGAAGAATGCTGAATGCGAGCACCGAGAGCCAGAAGATCACCATGATCGACTCCTATTCGCGCATGACCAGTAATTGGTCCGCCACCGACATCGGCCGCCGCGTGTGGGCGTCAGGGGCAGGCAGCACCAGCCGGCCAGCTGGACCTGCGCGCAGCAGGCGATAGATAAACAGCGATCCGAACACGAAGATGAGCGCATACAGCGCGCTGAAAACAATCAGGGAGATGAGCGCCGAGCGTGCAGTCAGGGTCGGAGTCACCGCCTGCGCCGTTCGCAAAACTCCGAACACCGTCCAGGGCTGACGTCCGACTTCGGCGGTAAACCATCCCGCGAGCGTCGCGATAAAGGGCAGCGGAAAACTCAGGAACGTGAGCCACAGCAGGACGCGGCTGCGTTCCAGGCGCCCCTTACGGGCCAGGTACGCACCTAACCACGCTGTGAACAGAAGCATCAGTCCGCAGCCGACCATGATTCGGAAACTGAAAAACGGAATCGCCACCGGTGGCCGATCTTCGCGGGCAAAGTCGGTCATACCGACTTCCTTCGAATGCAAGCTCAAACTCCCGATCACGCTTCCCAGCACTGGCACCGACAGCGCGAAACGATTGGTCTCGTGCGCCGAGTCTGGGATCGCAATCAATACCTCGCTCGCGGGTTGCTCGTCGTGCCAGCGGGCTTCGATCGCCGCGAACTTGGTAGGCTGACGGTCATGCACGTAGTCGCCGGTCAAATGTCCGAAGAACAACTGCAGCGGCACCAGCACCGCGGCGAGATAAAGGCCCATTCGCAGCATGAGACGCCCCTCGGGACCAAACTCATTGCGCAGCACATACCATGCTCCGGTTGCCGCGACACAGAACGCACCGGTGATAAGCGACGCAAGCAGCATGTGTGGGAATCTCACCCATAGCACCGGATTGAACAGGATCTTGTGCCAGTCGTTCGGGACGAACACCCCATCATGGATCACATAGCCGACGGGCGATTGCATCCAGCTGTTATTCGCCATGATCCAAAACGCCGACAGCATGGTGCCGAGAGCGACCATCCCGGTGGAGAACAGATAGGACCACGGCGGCACGCGCGAGCGTCCGAACAGCAGAATCCCGAAGAAGCTGGCCTCAAGATAGAACGCGGTGAAGGTCTCATAGGAAAGCAGCGGCCCTTGAACCGCTCCGGTCAGGCGAGACAAGGTGCTCCAGTTGGTGCCGAACTGGAACGCCATCACGATGCCGGTGACGACTCCGAGTCCGAAGGCTACGCCAAAGATCTTGAGCCAGAATTCAAACACCTGGCGATACAATGGTCGCCCTGTTGTCACATGCAGCGTTTCCAGCAGTGTGAGCCACGCTGCCAATCCAATCGTGAACGACGGGAAAATGATGTGAAACGAGATCGTGAAGGCAAACTGAATTCGCGACAGCAACAGAGCGAGACTGTCCATCGAAATATCCTCAACGCCAGAGGTTGGACTTAGCCAGATCGATTACATCGCCGGCGCGGCCGCTCAGGATGGCTTTCACCATATAGAGCGTGAAGCCCTTTGCCATCTCGACCGTGATCGAGGGTGGCATAGCGAGTTCCGTGTGATTGACTACCGCGTCGATCAGCACCGGTCCGTCATGAGCCATCGCGGCAGCGATACCCTCCTCGACATCCCCCGGATGCTCGAGGCGAATGCCCTTTACACCGATGGCCTCGGCCATCTTGGCGAAATTCGGATTTACGAGTTCAGTACCGGTGTTGATGAAGCCGCTGGACTTCTGCTCCAGTTCAATGAAACCCAGTGCACCATTGTTGAACACCACAACCTTCACTGGCAGCTTGTATTGAGGCAGCGTTAGAAAGTCGCCCATCAGCATCGCGAAGCCGCCATCGCCCGACATGGAAACCACCTGCCGACCGGGAAAGGCCGTCTGCGCGCCGATCGCATGCGACATTGCATTGGCCATTGAGCCGTGCCAAAAAGAGCCAACGAGCCTGCGCTTCCCGTTCATGCGCAGGTAGCGCGCGCTCCATACCGTCGGCAGACCCACATCGGCGGTGAAAATCGCATCCTCGGAGGCGTGATCGCTCAATGCCCTGGCAACCTGTTGCGGATGGATGCGTCCGGTACCCCCACCCTGGGCCAGATCATCCAGGCCGGCGCGCGCCTTCTTGTAGTGCTCTCGTGCCCCGATCAGATGCGTACTGTCGCGCGTGCCGCTCAGGCGCGGCAGAAGTGACGACAGCGTGGCACGCACGTCGCCGACTAACCCCAAGTGCACCGGCGTGCGGCGCCCGATGTTCTCGGGCCGGATGTCGATCTGCACGATGCGGGTATCAGCGGCTTTGGGATAGAACTGGCGATACGGGAAGTCCGCGCCGAGCATCAGCAACACGTCGCAGTCAAGCATTGCGTAGTAGCCGGAGGAGAATCCGATGAGACCGGTCATGCCGATGTCATAGGGGTTGTCCCATTCGACATACTCCTTGCCACGCAGCGAGTGCACCATTGGCGCCTGCAGACGCTCGCCGAGCGCCAGCAGCTCGCGATGCGCCCCCTGGCAGCCTGAACCGCAGAACACCGTGACGCGCGCGTTGCTGTTAAGCAGTGCCGCCAGGCGATCAAGCTGTTCCGCGGCGGGCACGACCACCGGCGGCCTGGGCAACAAGCCCTCCGGCGTCGGCAGCGGAGCATCAATGGCCGGTTGTAGCGCAACGTCACCGGGGATTACGACCACCGAAACGCCGCGCTTACCGACGGCCTCGCGGACGGCGATTTCGAGTGTCCGCGGCATGTCTTTGGCATCCGATATGAGCTCGCAGTAGTGGCTGCACTCCTTAAACAGCGATTCGGGATGCGTCTCCTGGAAATACCCGGATCCCACTTCACCAGACGGAATCTGCGCAGCGATCCCGAGCACTGGAACGCGCGAGCGATGCGCGTCGAACAGACCGTTGATCAGATGCAGGTTACCGGGACCGCAGCTACCGGCACACACCGCAAGACTGCCGGTGAGGTGCGCTTCGGCGCTCGCGGCGAAGGCAGCCACTTCCTCATGCCGCACGTGGATCCATTCGATCTTGCCTTGTCGGCGCAGCGAATCGGTGAGCCCGTTGAGGCTGTCACCGACGATGCCGTAGATCCTCTTCACACCGGCGATCGCCAGTGTCTCCGCAAATTGGTCAGCAACGGTTCTGGTCATGTGGGTACTCCTTGAGATCCATGACGACGTGTGGGTTGGCACATGGCGGCGAAAGTAGTAGCGGCACTTGCGGTGGTCGATGACACCTTGGTACTAGGGATCGATGGGCGAGGCAGGTACGCCGGCGGCTTCGATGGCTTTGCCGGCTAGAAAGCACAAATCTTCGCGGAAGTGACTGGCGACGATTTGAACGCCGACGGGGACTGAACCGATCAGCTTGGTGGATACCGTCAGAGCCGGCAGGCCTAAGGCAGACATTGCTCTCATGATTGACTGTGCGTTCCAGACGCGCTGGTAATCGGCATCCCCTTCGAGGTCGAGATTGTCCGGAAATGGCAATTCAGTGGACACGGGCAAGAGCAGCACGGGATGTTTTGTGAAAAACAGTCGCCACTCGCGTATCAGCGTAGTACGCCGGATCAACGAACGCGCCACCACATCGGCGGGAAGCCCGGCCATCTTGGAGCGCACACCTGCGATGGTCGCGAGCGCCCCCGGATCACCGTCGCGCGCGGCGGCGTCGGCTTGCTGCGCGAATCCGTCACCGAGCCAGAGTTGCGCCTGCACCTCGGCCGCATCGTGCAGCGGTGGCGTATCTTCGATCTGCTCGACCGTCCATCCGGCGTCGGCCAGCCGACGCCCCGCATCCAGCACCGTTGCCACGACCTCCTCGGCAATCGCCATTCCGGCCGGTCGCAAACACATCGCGGCACGAAGCGGCACCGGCGGCCCCTCAAGCGGAGCGGGCACCCACCACGGATCGCGCGGATCCGGCGCCGACATGGCCGCAATCGCGGCACGCAGATCATCGATGGTGCGAGCGATGGGTCCCGTGGCGGACATCATCTGCTGACCGATGGCGCGTTCCGGCGATGAGGCGTTATAGGCGGGCACGCGTCCCAGCGTGGGACGCAATCCATGCACTCCGCACGCGTATGCCGGATAGCGCAGTGAGCCGCCGATGTCAGTGCCCACGGCGAGTTGCCCGATGCCTGATGCGATGCCGGCACCGCCGCCGCCGGTCGAGCCGCCCGGAGTTCGCGACGAGTCGCGCGGGTTACGGGTCGCGCCATAAAGCAGATTGCTCGTGAACCAGCGCAACGCAAAGGCAGGCGCGTTGCTCCGCCCCAGCAGCACCGCGCCGGCCTTCACCAAGTTTTCGACTGCCGGGCTGTTGCACCGGGCAATCAAGTCCCTTTGCAGCCGTGTTCCATTCGATGTGGCGAATCCCGCCTGATCGGTGTTGATCTTGACGGTCACCGGCACGCCGGCGAGTGGACCTGGATCCTCGCCGCGAGCCAGGGTCTCATCGATCCGATCGGCCTGCTTTAGCACTTCATCAGGCCGGTGTTCCACGATTGCATTGATCCTGGGGTTTACCGCATCAAGCCGCTGCAACGCCGACTGCGCCGCTTCACGCGCGGAGGCCTTGCGGGAATGAATCAGCTGAGCGAGCTCAGTGGCGGACAGACGAAAAAGTTCGGTCATATGAATGTCCTCGTAGTCTGCGGGCGACGGTAGTTGCTGGGCTGCGCACGCTCTATGGGACCTTGGTATTGGATGCGTGATAGTCGAGCGGATCGAAGGCAAGCGTTTGCTTCTCGCCTGGCAAGTCATGCATCGACCATCCGCCGCCCAATGCACGGATCAGCGCGACCGCTGCCTGAATCTGCCGTGTTCGAATCTGGATTTCGACCGTGCGAGTGCCTAGCGCCTGAACCTGCGCGACGGATACGCTTAGAAAATTGTCGAGCCCCTCCCGATACAGCTTGGTCGAAATCGACAGCGCCAGGTCCGCCTGATCGGACGCCTCGCGTTGCTGCACGGTCTCGGCCGCCAAACGCCGCGTCTGACTCAAGCCGTCTTCCACTTCCCGAAATGCTGTCAGCACGATGGCGCGGTAGTTGTCGCGCGTCTGCGCGTATTGCGACCAGGAGCGTTGCAGCTCGGCGCGGCGCAGGCCGCCTTCGAACAAGGGCAGCGCCGCCCCCGCGCCTAGCGTCCACAGATCGTTGGGCAGACTCAACAGGTCGAAACCGGAGTCCTGAAACCCGCCCGCCAGGTTGAACGTCACATTGGGGTAGAACGCGGCGCGCGAGACCCCTATCGACACGTTCGCTGCTGCCATCTGGCGCTCCGCGCTCGCGATGTCAGGCCGTCGCTCGAGCAATTGCGATGGAATACCCGCTGGTACCTCCGGCGTCCGCAACCTAAGTTCGGTCAGGGACGGAATCGAGAAGCTGCTGGGATTGGCACCCACAAGTACTGCGATCGCGTGCTGCAGCTGGTCGCGTTGCAGTTCGGTATCCGTCTCTTGTGCCTGCGCGGACCGCAGCTGACTCAGCGCTCGGGCGAGATCGAGTCCCGAGGCGATGGCACCCTCGGTCCGAAGGCGTGCGACTTGCACTGCCCTTTGATACGAAACAATTGACTGGCGCAGCAGTTCCAGTTCAGCATCCAGCCCGCGCAGCCCAATGTAGTCGCTCGCAAGCTGTGCCTCGAGACTCAATAGCGCGGTGGCAAGATCCGCGGCGCTGGCCTGTGCCAGGCGTTGCTGCTCGTGGGCACGATTGCGTGTCGCGCCCCAGAAATCCGGCTCCCACGATGCCGCCGCCGCAATCTCATTCGAAGAATCCTCATTCAGGCCACCTGGGCCGTTGCGGTAGAGGCTATGCAGCGATTGTTTGTTCTGGGAAAGTAATCCGCTGACACCTATCTGCGGATAGAGACCGGACTGCGCCTCGGCCGCCAGGTCGCGTGCCTGGGTATAAGTTTCGGCGTCGGCTTTCAGTGTCGGGTTCGCGCGCTTGAGCTGCTGCTCGTACTCATTCAGCGTGGAATCGCCAAACAGCCTCCACCAGTCACCCTGAGGTGATAACCGCGAGTCCGGATTCGCCTGGCGAAACGGGCCGCTGCCTTGATACGAATCAGGCAGTAGCAGGTGCGGCGGGTCGTATCTTGGCGCCAATTGGCAGCCTGCTATCAGTGCCGCACTGACCGCCATACTCACCGTAGCCGCTCGCGGCTTCAACGCGTTGAGGACGATCTCTTTCATATGCGCGGCATGGCACTGGATACGCTGCAGGGGCGCGATTGGACCAAGGTATTGATGGCATGGGACGCAGGCAGCGTTAGCGTGGCGCTGATTCGTCAACCACAAACCAGGCGAGGTTCTATATGAAATCAGGTGCTTCAGGTAGATGCGTGGCGATAGTTGTTACTCTGCTGGCCATGAGCGCGCTCAGCGCGTGCGAAACACAACGTCAGATCATCTCGCTGCACGAAGACCGGTTGTCGGCCGCCGGCTTCATCATCAAGCCGGCCAACACGCCCGAGCGTCAGGCGATGCTGACGCGACTTCCCGCCAACAAATTTGTGATGCGGCAAAACGGAGACAGCATTCACTATGTGTATGCCGATCCGCTGGTCTGCGGCTGCCTCTACGTGGGTACGCAGCTGGCGTACAACCAGTACAAGGCCAACGAGTTGGCACAGCATCTGGCGGATGAGCAGCAACTGACCGCTCAGACTTATTCCGATGCCGCCTGGTCCTGGAGCGCATGGGGCCCCTGGGGTCCAAGCCCGGGATTTGGATTTGCCTACGGCGCGTGGGGTTGGTGAAGCGCAGGCTTGCCGTTCCATTCCAAGGAGATGCGATACAGAAGATACGGCCGAAGCCATCACAGCAAAGCCGCTCAGCTGAGCGCATTGGACCATAGTCTTGGTTGATGCCCCGATATCGATCAGCCCGGTCGAATCGGCGCTTGAGTTCTCTGCTAGCGCGATACCTGATAATCTGACGTGAAGTTACGGTCGGCGTAGGGATGCGACGATCGGGCAATTCATGTACGAAGACTTGGGGAACCCCCTGCATGGGCGGCTGGAGATTCAATCGACGGACCCGCGGCATATTTATATGCGTAGGCGCGAACGCATTCGCAGCCGGTCATGCCCTGGCTCAGTCGGCTTCTCAGGACAATACCGAACTCCAGGAGATTGTAGTCACCGCTGCGAACCTCGCGGGCGTGATTCAGGAGCGCGAAAGCGATTCCGCATTCGGAATCGACAAAGTCCTGGTGGATACACCGCGTTCAGTCACCGCGATTAGCGATCTACTTCTCGATCGTTACAACATCAAGACGGTTTATGACTTTACCGCGGTGGCGGCTGGCACCTATACCGGGAGTTATTTTGGCGTACCAGGCAGCCTGAACGTGCGCGGCAGAATTGCGGATACCTATTTCATGGGTTTCCAGCAAATCACCAACTTCGCCACCTATCCAACGCCGGTCAGCGCCAGTTCGAACATCGAGCTGGTCCGCGGCCCACCCTCGCCAATCTATGGTGCCGGACAGATAGGCGGCTATATGAATTTCGTTCCCAAGAGCGCGCTCGGCGGCGATGCGAAATTTGTCACCGATCCGACTGGGGCGATCTCGTTCACTTATGGTAGCTACGATCAAAAGGAAGGCACGCTGGAAGGAGCTGTGCCCGTGACGCTGGGCGACCACCACGCCGGCATCTATGGCTTTCTTTCGGTTGTGGATTCCGACAGCTTTTATATCGGCGAGCATCCGAAGAACCAGACCGCTCAACTAACGTTTAGTTCTGAACTGGGCTCAAACTGGAATCTGACAGCGACCGCGCAATTCATCAATTCCACCGGTTACCTGAAAGACGTCGGCTGGAACCGCGTTACTCAGCAACTGATCGATAACGATGAATATGTGTCCGGAACTGCGATGATGCCGATCGTGCAGTCGGGGCAGAGCTACATCACCCTGGCCGACTACAAAGCGGCTAACGCCAAAGCGGCCGGTGGCATCCAGCAATATGTTCTTCCAGCTTATGGAATTTTCGCGATACCGAATCCGTACACCGAATTGAATCCCGCTACTGTCAGACCAGTGCAACTGTCGCCGCGTCAGACGGAGATCTCAGCGGACGACATCAATAACGCCAACACACCGGTCTTCTATATCGGGCTTACGCGCACCTATACCGATGGAATATTGAAGCTGGAATCATTCAGCCAGTACCTGGACGCTCTTAACTATCAAAGCTCCGGCTTTGCCACCTTGTTCCGCACCACGGTCAACGAGGAGCGGATCACCTATGACGACAAGAGGAATCCCTCCGACAACGTCTTTTTGCAGACGGCCGTCGGCCTCAGTTACCGCTTTACCCACGCCTTGTCCGACCAATACCTGAATTCCGGCGTGAATTCACAGGACCGATGGGACCTGTCGCAGCCTCAGACGGCCGATGAGATATTCAATGCCGTATTCAACACCCCGGGGTTCGGCGGCTACCGCTGGGATAATGCTACGGTCAGCAATCAATCGGACATCGGCATGTTCGCGATAGAAGACGCGCTGCTGTTCCAGCACCTGGATATTACGGCGGGCATTCGCTATGACAATTACTGGCTGAGATCCGCCGACAATGGACCCTATGCGTTCATCAATGGCGTCAATCAATTCCAGCGCTATGCGCAGAGCGCCAATCCGGTAAGCTACAATATCAGCGTCAGCTTTAAGAATCCCTACGTCGTTCCGTATTATACGTTCGCGAAATCCTATTCCCTCAACGTCGATCAGGGCGATGCGATCATACCTTCACTGATCGCGGGCGACTCTGCGATCGGCGGCTCGACACTTTACGAAGCTGGACTGAAGAGCTCACAGTTCAACGGACGTTTGTTTGCCTCGGCGGATGTTTATCGGCAGCGCAATCAGTATCTCGACCCGCGCGACGGCGGGATCGACTCTCAGGAGTCGATGGGCGTTGAAGGCGAGTTACGCTATCTGGTCACCAAAGAACTCGGCGTGACCGGTAGCGTGACATTCCAGGACGTTCGCCAGCTGGCCGAAGGCAATGGCAGCGGGCCATTTCTGGTGATCACGCCCGCCCAGGCGGGAATCACCGGCGTCGAGGGTTACGGAGGCGAGTTCGAGTCCAACGCAAAATTTCTAGGCCTCGCGGGTGGCTACGCGCTTCACACGACGCCGGAGTTCACCACGAGCCTGTTCGCGACCTATGACCGTCATGGGCAGTGGGGTTTGACCGGAGGTTTTACCTATAATTCCTGGACTGGCGGCTCATTACCGGGGAGCATCAGGCTTCCTGCATATACCTTGGTAAAAGCTGGGGCTTACGCCACCTACAAGCGTGTACGGCTGGATCTATACGTCGACAATCTTATGAATCAAAGCTATTTCATCGCGGAGTACGACGTTGACGCAAACGCGAGCGTGTTGCCCGGCCCAGGCCGGGAGGAACACCTCAAGTTGTCGGCGAGATTTTGAGACCGCCGCCTGTGGGCGATATATCCTAGCCATATGACGACCAAGATTGCAGATCGACTGGATGACGCAAAGGCGAAGCCGCGGGTTTTGCAAGCCGAATTCGCCACCGTCGCCCTGCTTTCAGTCAGTTGGGGGCTGGTTATATTGGACATCACCGGCATCAACTATCTCATGCCGTTCATTGCGCCGAGCCTGAAGCTTGACAATACCCATATCGGACTTCTGGAAGCGGCTTATTGGTTGCCGTTCGGGCTGTCGAGCTACCTGACGGGCGAACTGGCGGACCGCTTTGGAAGACGCAAAAC
>Ga0302324_100012725_pt1 | contig 17142 bp, 10 predicted proteins | sample Palsa_T0_1_FD_201949 | JGI IMG/M metagenome (GOLD analysis project Ga0302324, IMG submission 201949) | Peat permafrost microbial communities from Stordalen Mire near Abisko, Sweden - Palsa_T0_1 | ecosystem: Environmental > Terrestrial > Soil > Palsa > Peat permafrost | place: Sweden: Abisko...
CTGAGACCATTCCGGCTTCATCGAGAATGAGGACCTTTCTGCGCAACTGCTGCTGAACGGCGGGGTCCTGCAGAAGGCGCGCCACTGTCATCGCATCGCCCAAACCCACCCTCTGCAATTCCTCCACAGCGCTCATGGTGGGCGCAATCGCAACGACTTCCCGGCCCGCCTCAATCAGGCCGCGCCTGAGCTCCTGCAGGGTCGCCGTCTTGCCTGTACCGGCCGCCCCGGAGATCGCGATCACACGATCGCGCGAGCCGAGCACGAACTCCACTGCACGCTTCTGCTCCGGTCTGAGCCTGTCGGACGCGATGAAGGATTCCGCGGGGCCCAGCCTGTCGCATCGCCCGACGCCCTGATTGACCCGGTCGATCATCTCGCGCTCGCGCAGGAGGCTTTCGGCAGTCGCGATTTCATTGCCATCCCGCACCACCCTGCCTGACGATTCCTGCAGCGCGAGCGAGCCCTTCAGTTCCGAATGGCTGATCTGACCTCGTCCCTGCCGAAGCGCCTCAGTCAGCACTTCGTGATCCCGCGCCACAGAAAGCCTCTCGAACACGTGCTCTTCGGCGTATTGCAGGGAATCCCCCGCGGTCGCCGTCGTCACTTCTCTGCCGCGGGCTGAGTCGCGCAACAATCTGAGCGCGGATGCCTCCTCAGCGTTGACCCGTGCGGTTTGACGGGCACGCACCTCCTCCATTGAAATCTCAATCAGCTTGGCGGCCCGCGACTCCCGGACAAGAACGGCGACTTCGTTGTCCGTCGGCGCTCGTCCGTTCTCCCGAACGAACTCCCTGATCGCCGCATCGCGCTGCAAACATTATTCGCCGCGCTTTTCGATCGGTTTTGAGTTAAGCAAGGTGAATGGCAAAGAGATCGTCGACAAGGTCTTCATGGCGCCCGGACTTGAGTTGTGTCTGGAAGAGCCCGCGATGCACTGCAGCCGCGACGAAGATGTTCCCGACGCGGCATTCCTGCAGAACGCCGCGCGCAATCTTCAGAAGGGGGCCGACCAGATCGAAGAACTCAGGAAGGAGCGCCTTCCGTCCGAGCTGGAGCCCGTCCGGGCGTATCTGGCCGAGAGTCTCAGGCGTTCGCTCCGGATGGAAAGCGCCCGCTATGAATATTTGAAATCGGGAAACCTTGAGCCAATGCGGCAACTGCTGTGCACCGTTTGTACGTGCGCGAACGAGACAAATCTGCTGCAATTGTTGGGCACAGCTACAGACCCGAGGCAAAAGCTGGCGATCGCAAGGTTTAAGTGGCACAACGAAGTGCTGCGCTGCGAGCGGGAAGGGCACGATCCGGCGTATTCCACCAGGTATCCCGTTCCGGCGTGGGAGCGCTTCATCGTAGATTACGGCATTACGGAACATCGTCGATTCCACCACGTTGAGTGATTTTTCGATAGACTGTACTCGCCAGGATGCGTGGACTACAAATTTTCCTCCTCTGCCTGCCAGTGTGCGTCGCGGCTGGTTCGAGATCTGTTTGGGACGGCGCTTATACGAAAGAACAGTCGGCGCGGGGTAAGACTGCCTACCTCGAGGTATGCGCCAAATGCCACGGAGAAACTCTTTCCGGCGGCGAAGGCGCGCCCGCGCTGGCCGGCAAAGACTTCGTGAAGAACTGGAACGGGCGGACCGCGGGCGATCTGCTCGAACTCATTATCAAGACGATGCCGACAGACGACCCCGGCAGTCTGAGCCACCGGCAATACGCGGACATCGAGGCCTATGTATTGAATCAGAACGAATTTCCCGCCGGTGCGAAGGATCTGGACAGCGCTCCGGACGCGTCCAAAGACATCAGAATTGAAGAGAAGAAATGACGCGGCCGAAGATTTTGCCCGCCGCCTTCGTGCTGCTGCTGGCGCTGCCGGCCGGGGCGCAGCGGGGCGCCACCAATGGCGAATGGCGCTATTACGGCGGTGACGCCGGGACCACGAAGTACTCGCCGCTCGACCAGATCAACGCGGGCAACGTGAAAGATCTGAAGATCGTTTGGGAGTGGAAGGCGCAGAATTTCGGGAAGCGCCCGGACTTCAACTGGGAAACGACGCCTCTGGAAGTTGGCGGCGTGCTTTACGTCACGGCGGGGACAAGGCGCGATGCCGTGGCGATCGATGCCGCGACGGGCGAGACGCTGTGGATGTACCGGCTGGATGAGGGCGCGCGGGGCTTGGTGGTGGCGCGGGCGCAGAACCGGGGCCTGGCTTACTGGACGGACGGCAAAGGCGACGAACGCATCCTGATGATTTCACCCGGCTATCAGTTGGTGGGGCTGAACGCGAAGACGGGCCAGGTGGAACCGGGGTTCGGAACGAAGGGGGTCATCGATCTGACGAAGGGGCTGGATCGCGCGGTTGTGAAGCCTGGGCAGATCGGGGCGAGTTCTCCGGCAATCGTGATTCGTGACACGGTGGTGGTGGGCGCCGCGCTGCAATCGGGCAATGCGCCGCCTTCGAAGGAGAATGTGCCCGGGTATATTCGCGGGTTCGATGTGAGATCGGGCAAACTGCTCTGGACCTTCCACACGGTTCCGCAGGCGGGCGAGATGGGAGTGGAAACCTGGGAGAAAGACTCCTGGAAGTATTCGGGCAACACCGGGGCATGGGCTCCGCTGAGCGCCGACGAGGAACTTGGATACGTTTATATTCCGGTGGAAATGCCCACGGGCGATTATTATGGCGGTACGCGGCCTGGGGATAATCTGTTTTCCGACAGCCTGGTGTGTCTGGACGCGCGGACGGGCAAACGGATCTGGCATTATCAGCTGGTTCATCATGACGTGTGGGACATGGATATCACGTCCGCGCCGGTGCTGACCGATATAACGGTGAATGGCAAGAAAATCAAGGCGGTGACCGCAGTGACGAAGCAGGGGTTCACTTATGTGTTCGACCGCGTGACGGGCGAACCGGTCTGGCCGATTGTGGAACGGCCGGTGCCGCAGACGGATGTGCCGGGCGAGAAGACCGCGGCCACACAGCCTATCCCGACGAAGCCACCGGCGTTTGAGCGGCAGGGCACTTCGGTGGACGATGCGCTCGATTTCACGCCCGCGATTAAGGCCGAGGCCCAGAAGATTCTGTCGCAATACAAGTTAGGGCCGCTGTTTACGCCTCCGATTGTCAACGACTCGAACGGGAAAAGGGGAACGCTGCTATCGCCTTCGCATGTGGGCGGGGCGAACTGGCAGGGCGGCGCGTTCGATCCGGAGACCGGGATGCTCTACGTCGCTTCCGTGAATAATCCGGATTCGCTGGGGCTGATAGTGGCGGATCCGAAGCGGTCCGATATGGGGTATGTGGACGGGCGCGGCGGAACGGCTCGCGGCGCCGCTCCGAGCTATGCTCCGGCCGAGGGCGGCGGACCGACCACCGTGCGTACTGCGCCGGAGAAGAACATCGGACCGGATGGTTTGCCGCTGGTGAAACCGCCGTGGGGCACGATTGTCGCGGTCGACCTGAACAAGGGCGAGATTGCGTGGAAGGTCGCGAATGCCGATACGCCGGAGTATGTGAAGGCGCATCCGCTGCTTAAGGGCGTCGATCTCGGGAGAACGGGCAGGCCGTCGCGATCGCCGCTGATGGTGACGAAGACGCTGCTGTTTTCGGCGGATGGCGCGAACCTGTTTAACGCGGTGGCTGGCGGCGGAGGCAATACGTTCCGGGCGCTGGATAAGAAGACCGGGGCAGTGCTGCATGAGATGCAGTTGCCGGCTTATGCGACGGGCATCCCCATGACCTATATGGTGGATGGGCGGCAGTTTATTGTGGTGGCTGTGGGAGCGATTGGCGTGCCCGCGGAGTTGGTGGCGCTGGCGCTTCCGTAGCCATCAGGACCTGCAGCTTGCCGTCGAACTGCATCTCGTCGGTGTAGAAGTACTGAGAGACGACGAGCCGGCCGATCTGGGCTATGAAATCGAGTCCGCCGTCTGCTTTGGTGATTTCGAGGGAACGCGGGAACAGATAGACGACTGTAGCGGAATCCTCGTCTTCTTTATGCAGGATCTCGACCCGTGTTGGCTTTGAGTCTTTCTTTTGGTAGCGCTTCAGCACCGCGAGGCCTTTGAGTTCGTGGGCCAGGTTCCTGTGGTTGGGAAGCGCGATGCCGTAGACCGCGATGGCATAACCATCGGCGGTGAGAACGGGGGCGTCCGTTTCGCCGGCTCTTTGCTCCGCCACGTGGGTGGGAAGCGCACTTTCCCAGCGGACCTGAACGGCGTCTTGCGCGGGCGCGGCGTGGGCGCGTGCGATAGCTTCGGCGGCGCGGCGAGATCCATAGAGCCCAATACCTTCCAGCCCAACGCCTTTGCCCACATTGTCATCCCAGTTTCCGCTGTCCCGTCGTTCGGAAGGACTCATGTCGCGCACTCGCTCCGGCGTCGCGTTTTTCACCCACGGGGAGTCTGTCAGGAGTAGTTTTGCGTCGTTTTCGTCCCATTCCGCGATGGGCTTGGTTCGCCAGGAGGGATCGGCGGCGCTGGCCAGAATCATCGCGGGAAGCAGCAGACAGAGTTTCATCGCCAGCCTGACTTCATTCTAATGAAACCGCGGGTGGTTGTTACACTGATGAGCGTCTGCAAGCGAAATGTCCCGCGCCACTCTGAGCTTCCTTCTACTCGCTGTTTCGATTCTGCTGCTGGCAGGGGCGATGGTTACGCTGATCCCGCATACATCACCGACGGTCAGCGATCTGGGGTACTACACGTTGTGCCCCTTCGCGCCGTGGAGTACGCTGACGCTGCTGTTTTTTGGAGGATTGGCCTGGTTTGTGCGGGCGCATATGAACGCTCAGGTGTCGCCGGCAGCGCGTTCATAAGGCGATAAGTCATGACGGTACCGGCCGACCGGAAACTGGGTCAGACTGACGTAAAATTCCGCGCCGGGCGGAAGCCCGGCGGCAAGGCAGAAGCCTTGGCCCTACGTGGCTGCCCCTGTCTACTGAGCCTTCTTGAACGCTGCCAGTCCCATGGTCCAATCTTTGGCAGATCCCAGCGTAAGACTGGCGGACGCCGTTCCGGCAGTTGTCTGGATCTGATCCTCGGTTGACAGCGCAGTTCCCGGCGCCCGCGGAACGAGTTCTTCAAGCGTATAGCCCGGACCCGCGACAGGGTCCGCATCAGCGGACGCCGATGCCCCCAGAAGCAGATCCCCATTGGCTGTGGTAACGGCGTTACCGCTGTTAGGATAGATGCTGTTGCCTTGAGCGGACGCAGTCACATCGAGTGAGTTGGTTTTCGCCACACCAGAGTATTCGACAATCACGACACGCAGGTAACCGGACGTGTCCGGGACTACTTTGACCGTGTTCGGTCCGCCGTTAATATTCTCGGCATAGTACATTCCCAGCGTGATGTTGTCGTCCGTATTGCCTTGAGTTAACGCCTTTTTATAGGTATTGCCGTTCGAATCGGTAACCGTGAACTGATGCGTGTTGGATTGCCCCCCGAATATCGCCACGCCGATCCAGTTCCCAGCCGTGTTGGGAGATGCGAACCCCAATGACTGGGACTGGATGTTGATCATTGAGTCTATTTGGGCCTGCTGCACCAAGGTGATTGGCGCAACAGGCGCGAGGGCATTTGTCAGGCTGAAGGCGGCCGATGCCGGCACTCCCGCCGCACTCGCGACTACCGTGTACGTGCCAATCTGACCATTGGCAGTCAGCGCCGGGGCGCTGGCTACGCCGCTGGCATTGGTAACCGCGGTGGCTGTGGCCGATCCGGCAAAGGAAGCGCCGGCACCGCCGGAAGGTGCCGTAAAGGTGACCGTCACGCCGCCGAGCGGATTATTGCCCGCGTCACTCACTGTCGCCTGTAACAGAGTCGGAAATACCGTGTTTATGGTCGCGGTCTGAGGCGTCCCGGCGGTTGCGGCGATGCTGGCCGGCGCTCCGGCCAGGTTGGTCAGACTGAAGTTCGCCGTGCCGGCTCCGGGCGCGCTGGCCGTTACGGTATAGGATCCGGCCAGGCCATTAGCGGTAAGCAGCGGCGCGGTTGCGACTCCGCTGGCATTGGTGATGGCTGTCGCTGTTGCTGAACCGCTGAAAGTTGCGCCGGCTCCCGAGCCGGGGGCGGTAAACGTGACCGTCACTCCGCTTGCGGGAAGTGAGTTCGCAGTAACCGTAGCCTGCAGGGCAGCCGCGAACGTGGTCCCGACGGTCACGCTCTGCGGCGTTCCGGCTGTGGCGGCGATGGTCGGGCTTCCGGGCGCAGGCGTTCCACCGGTGAGCGCAGCCCCGTTCAGTGTTACGTTGCCCGCACCGGATGTTGTCACCCAGCTGACAGTCAGGGTCTGTCCGGCCGAGGCCGCTTTGTAGGTGAGCGTGTAGTTTCGGTCGTACTGGCCGCCGGTCGGTGTTGTGCTGTCCGCAAAATCCGCCGCGGACAGATCGGAAAGGTGAGCCGTTAGCGTCCCGCCGCTCATCCACCCGCCGACGTGAACGGTCAGCGTTCTTGTACCAGTGTCTGCGGGCGCCGTAAATGAAAAGCCATTCTGTAGATTATTGATGTAAATACCGTTGTTATTCGTTGCGCTCCCCGTGGGCGTACCGTCAGTCCAGGTGATAGCACGGGGGTCATTGTTGTAAGTGAACACGGTGCCGGCGCCGACAACGGCATAATCGCTCAGCTGCGGAGTGACCCCGGCCTTGCGGGTCAGAGATCCGTCTCCCCAGTGCGCCCAGTCGCTCGTACCCTCGGTGGTCAGATTCGCGGTCGCGGCCGCGCTCGTTCCCGAACCTGTCAAAGCTCCACCTCCGGTAACGACCGGCGCCGTGTTCGTCAGTGTGAAGGCGGCGGAGGCGCTTAAGCCCGCGACGCTCGCGGCCACGGAATAAGATCCGGTCACGTTATTGGCGGTAAGCGCGGGCGCGGCGGCGACGCCGGCAGCATTGGTGGCAGCTGTCGTTGTGGCAGATGCGCCGAAGGACGCGCTGGCACCCGATGCCGGCGCCGTGAAGGTCACATTGACTCCGCTCAGCAGATTATTGCCCGCGTCTTTCACCGTGACCTGCAGCGCGGTGCCGAAGTTGGTGAGCACAGTTGCGCTCTGCGGCGTTCCGGCTGTCGCGGTGACGCTGGCCGGACTTCCCGGCGCGGACGTTCCGCCCGCAAGCGCAGCTCCGTTGAGTGTGACGTTGCCCGCTCCGGATGTGGCTACCCAGCTGACAGTCAGGGTCTGTCCGGCTGAGGCCGCTTTGTAAGTGAGGGTGTAGTTCCGGTCGTACTGGCCATTGGCCGGTGTCGTACTGTCCACAAAATCCGCCGCGGACCAATCGGAAAGGTGAGCCGTCAACGTCCCGCCGCTCAGCCACCCGCCGACGTAAACACTCAGGGTTCTTGTACCGGTATCCGCGGGCGCGGTAAATGAAAAGCCGTTCTGCAGAGAATTGATGTAAAGACCGTTGCTATTCGTCGCGCTCGCGGTGGGCGTACCGTCGGTCCAGCTGAGAGCCCTGGGGTCGTTGTTGTAGGGCAAAGCGGTGCCGAAGCCGACAAGCGTGTAGTTGCTGACCTGCGGAGTCACCCCGGTCTTGCGGGTCAGAGAATTGTCTCCCCAGTGTACCCAGTCGCTGGCGCCTTCGGTGGTCAGATTCGCGGTCGCGCTGGCGCTTGTCCCCGAACCTGTCAGGGCTCCGCCTCCGCTGCCGAGCGGCGCTGTATTCGTCAGTGTGAAGCCGGCCGAGGCGCTCAAACCCGCTATGGTCGCGGTCACCGTGTAAGACCCGATTGCGTTATTGGCGGTAAGCGCGGGCGCGGTAGCGACACCGGCACCATTGGTGGCGGCCGTCGTTGCAGCAGATCCGCCGAAGGACGCACCCGGGCCTGACGCCGGAGCCGTAAACGTCACATTCACTCCGCTAAGCAGATTGTTGCCCGCGTCTTTCACCATAACCTGCAGCGCGGCGCCGAAGTTTGTGAGCACCGTCGCGCTCTGTGGCGTTCCGGCTGTGGCGGTCACACTCGCCGGCGCTCCCGTGAGATTGGTGAGGTTAAATGTAGCCGGAGCCGACACTCCCGCCACACTCGCCGTAACCGCGTAGGCGCCAGCCTGCCCATTGGCAGTCAATGCGGGCGCGGTTGCGACGCCACTGGCATTGCTAATGGCTGTCGTTGTGGAGGATCCGCTGAAGGACGCGCCCGCGCCCGTTGACGGAGCCGTGAAGGTCACATTCACTCCGCTGAGCAGGTTATTGCCTGCATCTTTCACCGTGACCTGCAGCGTGGCGCCAAAGTTTGTGAGCACAGTCGCGCTCTGGGGCGTTCCGGCTGTGGCGGCGATGCTGGCCGGCGCTCCTGGGAGATTGGTCAGGTTGAACGTCGCCGGAGCCGACACTCCCGCCACACTTGCCGTAACGGCATAGGTGCCCGGCTGGCCATTGGCAGTCAACGCCGGTGCGGTTGCGACGCCACTGGCATTGGTAATGGCGGTCGTTGTCGCAGACCCGCTGAAGGACGCGCCCGCGCCCGATGACGGAGCATTGAAGGCCACAGTCACTCCGCTGAGCGGATTATTGCCCGCGTCTTTCACCGTGACCTGCAGCGCGGCGCCGAAGTTTGAGAGTACAGCCGCGCTCTGGGGCGTTCCGGCTGTCGCGGTGATGGTCGGACTTCCCGGCGGAGGCGTTCCCCCGGTAAGGGCAGCCCCGTTCAGAGTCACGTTGCCCGCTCCGGATGTTGTCACCCAGCTGACAGTCAGAGTCTGCCCTGCCGAAGCCGCTTTGTAAGTGAGGGTGTAGTTTCGGTCGTACTGGCCGCCAGTGGGCGTAGTGCTGTCGACATAATCCGCCGCGGACAGATCGGAAAGGTGTGCCGTCAGCGTCCCGCCGCTCATCCATCCGCCGACGTGAACAGTCAGAGTTCTTGTGCCGGTGTCCGCGGGCACCGTAAATGAAAAGCCATTCTGCAGATCGTTGATGTAAATACCGTTGTTATTTGTTGCGCTGCCGGTGGGCGTACCGTCGGTCCAAGTGAGAGCACGGGGGTCGTTGTTGTAAGTGAACACGGTGCCGGAACCGACAACCGTGTAATCGCTCACTTGCGGAGAAACTCCGCTCTTGCGGGTCAGAGATCCGTCTCCCCAGTGTGCCCAGTCGCTGTTTCCTTCCGCGGTCAGATTCGCGGTCGCGGTCGCGCTCGTCCCCGAACCTGTCAAAGTTCCGCCTCCGGCGCCGACCGGTGCGGTATTCGTCAATGTGAACCCTGCAGAAGCGCTTGAGCCCGCTACGCTCGCGGTGACGGTATAAGACCCGGTTACGTTATTGGCGGTCAGAGCGGGCGCTGTGGCAACGCCGGCCGCGTTGGTAGTGGCTGTCGTTGTGGAGGTGGTTGTGGCAGACCCGCTGAAGGACGCGCTGGCGCCCGATGACGGAGTCGTGAAGGTGACAGTCACTCCGCTCAGCAGATTATTGCCCGCGTCTTTCACCATAACCTGCAGCGCGGAGCCGAAGTTGGTAAGCACCGTCGCGCTCTGAGGCGTTCCGGCGGTGGCTGTGACACTCGCAGGCACTCCCTGGAGATTCGTGAGATTAAAGTTTGCAACCGTGCCGAGGCCGTTGACACTCGCCACTACGGCGTACGTGCCGGTCTGTCCATTGGCAGTCAATGCCGGGGCGGTGGCGACGCCGCTGATGTTCGTAACCGCGGCAGCGTTGCCCGATCCGGCAAAAAAGGCTCCGGCTCCGCTGGCAGGCGCCGTGAAAACCACCGTCACACCGCTCAGCGGATTATTGCCCGCGTCTTTCACTGTTGCCTGTAATGCAGTTGCAAATGCCGTGTTCATGGCCGCGCTTTGAGGCGTTCCGGCGCTTGCCGTAATGCTGGCCGGCGCTCCCGCCAGGTTGGTCAGACCGAAATTCGCCGGGGTTACGGCTCCGGGCGTGCTGGCCGTTACGCTGTAGAATCCGGCCATGCCATTGGCGGTAAGCGCGGGCGCGGTTGCTACCCCGCTGGTATTGGTGACGGCTGTCGCAGTTGCCAAACCGCTGAAGGTTGCGCCGGCTCCCGATGCGGGGGCCGTGAACGTTACAGTCACTCCGCTTACGGGAAGCGAGTTTGAAGTAACCGTGGCCTGCAAGGCAGTCGCGAACACGCTGCCGACAGGCGTGCTCTGCAGCGTTCCGGCTGTTGCGGCGATGCTGTTTGGGCCAGTGGAAAGAAGGCCGTACACGTCGACGCTGTTGTCGTATGTCCCGAGGTACACTTTTCCATTCGCGACGACCGGCGGATTCCACTTGGCCCAGTTTCCGACCGCATCCCGGGTACTGTTCTGGTTGCTGTTCCATAACACCTGGCTGACGTCGGCGGCATCGAAAGCGTAAAAGACTCCGGGATGCGCTTTTCCGTCGGCCACACCATCCGCGGAAAATGCCGCCCAGACAATGCCGGTCCCCGGAATCGCGTTGTTCGAAGAAATCGACATTGCCGGGTCGTTGCTGCTGCCGGTCGGCACCGCGAAGGTGCTTTGCGAGACCGGGGTTGTGTTGAATTGCGAGCCGTTGAACGAAAAGGCTTTTAGCGAATCCCGCTCGGCAAAGCCGTAGAGTGTCGAGTTGTAGAAGATAAAGCTGCCGCCAAAGAACCCACCCGGAAGTTGGTCGGAAAAGGCGAAGGTCGCCTGCCACTCCTGGACCACCTGATCGGTTGTGCCGTTGAACTGACCGAGATTTGCGGTGTTAAAAACATAGATCTTTCCGTCTTTTCCACCGGCCACTCCCAAAGACGTGCCCGGAATCAGCAGCGGGCCGCTGCTGCCAAAATCCCAACTCTGCAGATCGTCGACCAGTTGCGAGGAAGGAGCGAAATAGTCGAGCACCGTCAGCCCGGTGCCGGAAGTTCCTACTTTGACAACGCTGTCGCCATAATCTCTTCCTCCCGTGTTGACATCGAACGGGCCGTCGCCTGTTTCAAGGTAGATATTCCCGGAGGCATCGACCGCGGGCGCTGCCCCACCCTGCCAGATGCCGTTCCTTTGGTTGTCGGGAGCTAAGCAGAGAATCCCGGTCTGGGCGAGCGTAGCCGCATTGTAGGAGAAGAGCCAGCCATAAAAAGGCGTAGTATCCTGGTGTGAGCCGAAACCGACATATACATTGCCGTTGGCCAACAACAATCCAGGCCTTTGGTAATGCATCTTCGGTGCGAATGCCAGAATGCCGCTAACGGCGGCGAAACTGTTGCCGGGAACGTTTCCCTGGATCACCACTGGCGTTACGACCTCTTGCCCCGTTGTGGCATCGAGCGCGTGGAGCCGGAAAACCGCCGCATTATTTTCGAGCGACTCCGCCAACACGTAGATGACGCGTGCAGTTGCATCGATTACGGGCGTGCTCGTAATGCCGATTTCCGGCAAGAGATCCTGCTGCATGCAACAGGAGGACCACGGCATGGAAGGGCCCAGGTTCACCTGCCATAGCGGACTGCCCGGCGCGTCGGCATCGAAAGCATAGACGGAATTGTGTTCCGTCGCTACATAGACGACGTTGTGTGTCCCCATTTGAGGGATCGCGACACTAGGAAGATAGAGCGGCTGCGCATATACCTGCCCATCGACGGCGAGTGAGAACACCTTGCCGAAACTGGCCACGTTGACGTTCGACGTCGTAAGCACCGTCTCGTTGGCGGTGGCTCCGGTACGAGCGTTGTTGTAGTGATAGGTGGTCACCTGACCGAGCGCTTGCGCCGGGGTGGAAAGACCCGCGAGACACAACAGGGAATACGTCGTCAGGAACGCAAAAATTCTCGCGGTTACCAGGCGTGTGCGGGATAAAATTGTCATATAAAGAGGCGGTTTTGAATTGGTGAGCAGTTCGTGGTCAACGAATTAGCGAGCTCGGGACTGGAACGGAGGAATAGCCAGGAACGCACGTCTCTCCTGTTTCGATCCAGGGATGTGCATCCGGGTAGCCGCCGTTGCGTATTATCGGTTCACGCACCTTTCCAGTCGCAGTATTGGTGCGTCAGATGTAAAGATACGGAACACTTGATAACGATAAAGTGAAATGCCCGGTTTTGTAAAGTATCGTTTCTGGTCGGAGGCCCCCAGCATGTATGCTTTCGGGTACCATGCTCCGAACAGCGTCCGGAAAGTGCTTTTTCCTAACAACATCTTCTTTCGGACGTTGGAGGGCCGGGGCTTATTTTGCCGATTCCAACGCCATCGCCGCATACGCCGTCGCCGCGTCGCTCATAAACCGGCCCGGATCGGAACTGAGATCCCCCTCCTGGGTGCGCGAAATAGAAGTGATTCGTGGAAGCATTGGCCAATCGACTGAATCCTTGCGCAGGGATACTTCAGGCCGAGCCGCGACTGTGAAGGAGCGGTAACGGCGCGCCGCGATGAGGTACTTCATTACGTTTGCTTGCAACGGTGCGCACCTGCACGACGACGAGGCCGGTTCGGTGGATCGGCGCCACAATGTGCCCGGAACCCGATTGGCGGAAGCCAATTCGGAACGTGTCGCCGTAATGCGGCAACAGATGGACCAACTGCCCTGTTGTCTCGATAAAGACCGCAGAGCGACGGTGCCCGATGCTCTGCGCGAGGTTTGCGTGCATCGTCGCTGGAATCGGCGCTGGGGCCTCCTCGCGGCACATGTGCGAACGAATCACGTTCCTGTCGTTGTGGAAGCGGAGGTTCGTCCCGAGACAATCATGAACACTTTCAAGTCGTATGCCAGCCGAGGCTTAAACCGTCCGGGGCATGATGCACCGGATCGAAAGCGATGGGCGCGCCATGGAAGCACGCGATGGTTATGGAAAGACGACGATGTTCAGGAAGCCACCCGGTACGTTCGTTTCGCGACAAGACGACCCAATCGAAGTTTACCTTCGAGATCAGTTGTAACGTACCGCTCCTTTACAGTCGCGGCTCAGTAGAGTTTTCGACAGACAGTGTTCACTTTGCGTCGCGGACCCCTGCCGATCTTCGACGCGCGCTACTTCTTCGCAATCATCAATCTGACAAACATCTCATCCAATTTCGCTTTGTCTAAATCCATCTGAATCTCGACCCGCTGCGTCCCAGCCCTCGGCTTCTCCTCTTCGCTCCAGGTAAGCGTGTTACCATACCCAGCCCCCCGGTCGATATCCACGCTCAGATACCGGCTCTCAGTCTTCCTAATCACGGCGGGGTCGATCCAGGCGGCCGCCGCCAGTTCATCCCACATAAAGTCATTCCCATTCCCCGGCTGAAAATACCTGGCAATATAGTGCGCAAGAGGCGTTCCGCCATCATCGATGCGCGCGATCGTCTCACGCGTGAGCAGAGTCTTAATCGAAATATCCACCGGTGTGCATACAATTCTTTTCCACGGCGCCCGCAGCGCGATCGTCGCGGCCTCCGGATCGAACCAGAAATTGAATTCGTGACGCGGATTGCTGGCGAATTCCGGATAATCGGTGCTGGGATTCAGGCTGCCGCCCATAAACACAAGTTCGCGCGCGAGTTCCGGAAAACCGGGGTCGATAGAGATGGCCTGCGCGAGGTTGGTCATAGGACCGCCCTCATAAATCGTAACCTCACCTGGATACTTACGGACCATGCGCAGCATAAAATGCGCCGCATCTTCCTCAGCCGGTTTCAGTTTCGGTTTCCCCTCGACAAGCGCGGGGACAACGAAAGGCTCGTGCCACCACCGGTCGTCCCACGCGCCCGCGTAGGCTACCTTCCCATAACGCTCCTGCCAGAGCCGCGCTTCTTGGCGTGTGCGCAATAGAGGAAATGCCGCCCCTTTCATGACGCGGACTTCCGTTCTCCCCATAATCTCGAGCAACCGCAGGGTATGCTCGGTCTCTTCGTCTCGCCACTGATCGCCGCTCACGATCGTGATGCCCAAGACCTCCACGTCGGGCGCCTGCAGCAGCATCGCCACCGTCTGCAGGTTGCTGCCGCCGGGACCGGAACAATCTTCATCGACGATGATCTTCCGCCGCGCCTGTTGGCCCCAGGCGGTGGAACAGACCAGCAGAACAGCAATAGTGAACCGGCTCATTGCTCAAATGTAACCCGCGTCGGCCCCGGCATCTCACACGATCGTGGTATCTTTCCATCCCGGCTTGCAGGTTTTCCCACGCGCGAATTTTGCCACCCCTGAAGGTTTCCTTTCCCGCGCTCAGTAACCTCGCCAACAACCACCTGGCCGTGCCTCTCACGCTCGAGCAATTTCACTACCCGTTTACGAACACTCTCAGCGAAGAAGAGTCGCTCGCGGCTTTCAATTGTTATGCCGTTCCCGGGCCGGACCGTTTGCTATTTCAAGCTGCCTTTGCCAACTTCAGTCCCCACGCCGCTACTGCCGTTGACTTCAATAATGACGACCGTGCGCCACCCCTGCTTGTCGCGGGCGGTCTGGACCATGTCTCTCCGCCGGCCGTCGTTAATTAAAGCGAACTACGAGCTTTATCGAAAGTCGACGGCGCTCACGGAATACAAAGAATACCCCGACCGAACTCACTTCACGCTCGGTCAAGCGGGTTGGGAGCAAGTCGCCGATGACGTGCCGGCGTGGGCGGCAGCTCATGCACACGACGAAATGGCGGCAACGGCCTGGACGGATCGCATAGGGTCAAGGCTGCTACCCCGCCGCCGGGCTTCCGCCTGGCGCCTAATTTACTCACGCGGCCGGTACGAGTATATTGATCGGATGAAAGGTATCCGGTGAACGCTCACAAGGCTGTTCTGATATACAGTTCCCTGCTGTTCCTACGGTGCGATGTTGCGCATCGTCCGGCGGCGCCGTCCATCGAATTCACCAAACTCCCGCCATTCGGCGCCGGAAGTTCCAGCAAGCTCGAAGCGATCGAAGGCCGCGCGACGGGCGTTCGTGCCGGACAGAAAATTGTGTTGTACGCAAGGAGCGGCCAGTGGTGGGTACAACCGCTTGCAGACCATCCTTTCACGGCTGTTCAGGCCGATTTCTCATGGCGGAACAAGACGCACCCCGGGTCGGCCTATGCAGCCTTGCTGGTGACAGATGGCTATCGGCCAGGCATAACAATCGAAACCCTCCCTGAGAAAGGAGGAGCCGTTTTGGCGGTCGTCGCGACGGAGAATTCCGGAGTGGTGGGTACCGGCGAGAAGACGCTTCGTTTCGGTGGTTATCGGTGGCAAATCAGGGACCAGGCTTACGAGCCCGGAGGCAGCAGAAACGATTACGATCCGTCAAACGCCTGGGTGGATCGCGCGGATTATCTTCACCTGCGCATTACCGGCCGGCCGGGCCAATGGAAGAGTGCCGAAGTGAACCTCACCAGGAGCCTTGGTTACGGCGCCTACTGTTTCGTGCTGCGTGGGGTGTCGCATCTGGAGCCTGCGGCAGTCTTTACCATGACGACCCAGGACGACAATTCTCCCTGGCGCGAGATGGATATTGAACTCAGCAGGTGGGGCGAACCGGATGCCCGCAACGCCCAGTTTGTCATTCAGCCCTACTACATTCCCGCTAACACCGTTCGCTTCGAAACACCCGCCGGAGTTGTCACGTTCATGATGCGCTGGGAGCCAGGCCGCGCTTCATTCCGGGCTTTTCGGGGCGCGGTTTCGCGCTGGAACCTCAATCCGGTTCGTGAACACGTTTTCACCTCGGGAGTTCCGGTGCCGGGACACGAGTCGGTGCATCTCAATTTCTATGTCTTCGACCAGGTCAGCGATCCGCTGCGTAGGCCGACGGAGGTAATCGTTGAAAGGTTTGAGTACCTCCCGTAGAGTGGCCAGGATTTGTCGAGCCGGGATTTGTCGAGCAACGATTTGTCCCGCCAGTCTTGCGCTCCTAGTGTGTCTCGCCATAAATCCGCTTTGCTGTTACGCTATCGATCCTCACCGGGAAATGTCGCAGTACGTCCGCACCCGCTGGGGACCGGAACAAGGATTTCCCCGCGGTTCTGTTTATGCGATCGCCCAAACCGCCGATGGTTATTTGTGGATCGGGTCCGAAGCGGGTCTGATCCGTTTCGACGGACTGCATTTCAACGCAATACGCGACGATTCCGCGGCGATTACATTTGGCAGTGTGCTGGGTCTCGCGGCCGACATCGACGGCAGCCTGTGGCTGCGCCTTCGGGATACGACGTTGCTGCGCTACAGGAACGGAAAATTCGAGAATCCGCCATCGAAAAACCAGCCTCTTTCCGACATTACAGCCAACGCCCGGAGCAACAGCGGCGGATTGCTGGCGGCGAGGATCCAATTAGGCGCCTTCACTTACCGGGACAACGGACTGGAGTTAGTTGCCCGCGCCCACGGCGTGCCGCGCTCGCCTGTTATCGCCGTAGCGCAGACGAACAACGGCGACGTCTGGATAGGGACCCGCGGCTCCGGTCTCTTCAGACTGTCGGGAGGAGACACAATAGCCGTGACGCGTGGTCTGCCCGATCCGAAAATCAATTGCCTTCTGCCGGACGGAGACCGAAACGTTTGGGTGGGTACCGATAACGGGCTGGCCCACTGGACCGGCGCGGAACTCACCACTCAAGGGCTGCCCGTGCCGTTACGCGGTTCCCAGATTCTGTCACTGGCCAAAGATCGTGACGCCAATCTTTGGGTGGGAACTGACGGCGGGAACCTGCTGCGCTTCAACAGCGGTGGCGTCGCATCGCTGGGCCGGCCCGAAACCGAGTCGGCAAATGCCATAACCGCCGTGTTCGAAGATAGAGAAGGAAGTGTCTGGATTGGTAGCGACAGCGGACTGGAGCGCCTTCGGGACAGCGCCTTTGTGACGTATTCGCTGCCCGAGGGAGTGTCGACCGATGGCAGCAACCCGGTTTTTGTGGATTCCGATCGTGTTACCTGGTACGCCCCTGTGACCGGCGGACTAGGTTGGTTTCGCGCGGAGCGCCACGGGTTCATCCATGGCGCCGGTCTCGATGAAGACCTGGTCTACTCTATTGCGGGCTCAGCTCACGATTTGTGGCTGGGCCGGCAGCGGGGCGGTCTCACGCACCTTCATTCCGAACAGGGGCGCACCCAGACAAAAACCTACACGAAAACGGATGGTCTTGCGCAGAACAACGTCTACTCTGTCTATCTCGAACGCTCCGGCGCCGTTTGGGCCGGAACTTTGAGCGGCGGTGCGAGCAGGCTCAACCAGGGCCGTTTCACCACCTATACTGTCTCGGACGGCCTTGCGTCCAACACGGTCG
>Ga0302324_100012728_pt1 | contig 17141 bp, 13 predicted proteins | sample Palsa_T0_1_FD_201949 | JGI IMG/M metagenome (GOLD analysis project Ga0302324, IMG submission 201949) | Peat permafrost microbial communities from Stordalen Mire near Abisko, Sweden - Palsa_T0_1 | ecosystem: Environmental > Terrestrial > Soil > Palsa > Peat permafrost | place: Sweden: Abisko...
GACGACCACAGGCGCCCAGTGCCCCACCGGCGACATCGGCGTCAACGGCACCTGCGTTCCCATCGGCCACGCCTGCGGTTCCGAAACCGTCTGGGTGGGGGACACGTGCGTGACGCAGGATTGCGAGTATGACGGATTCCTCCCGTGCCAGACGGCTGACGGGGGATTGGGGCAGTGCGTGAGCGGCGGCTGCTACGACGTCAACTCCGATCCCGAGAACTGCGGGAGCTACAGGAACGTGTGTCCGCCCCCAAGAATCTGCATGTACGGGCAATGCCTGCTGGGGGATGGCGGCCTCGCCGGCTGCACAGCCCCCTATGTTCTCGTCGGTGACTACCTCTGCGCACTGCCGAGCTGTCCGGCTGGGAGCGACAACCAGCGATGCACCAACGTCGAGAGTTTCTGCTGCGGCGGACGTTGCAGCTCATCGGATATCGACGACTGCGGCTCGTGCGGATTGAGATGCAGCGCCGGCGCGGCTTGCGAGAATGACGGCGAAATCGATACCTGCGTACCGGTTGTACCGTCCTGCGCAGACGCGGGCCTTGAAGCCAGTTGCCAGCTCGCCGATGGCTCACTGGGCTTTTGCTGCGGGACCGGCTGCACCGACGTCTCGTCCGATCCCCTCAACTGCGGCAACTGCGGTCAGCTTTGCCCCACCGCCGCCACCTGCGCGAACGGCCGGTGTTCTCTCGAGTGTCAGAACGATCAGGACTGCTCTTCCGGGACCAGTTGCGTGGTCGAGCAAGGAGGGACGATCTGCCTCCGTTCGGCTTGCGACGGCCAACCCGCCGAAGACTATTGCGCCGCGGGGGACGCGGGCTTGGGGGTCTGCTGTGGCGGTGAATGCATCCCGGCCAACTCCACCTGCAACTCATGCCAGGTGTGCGGCCCCGGTCAGCTCTGCGCATCCTTCGGCTGCACGCCCTACGTCGATTGTGCGACGGAACAGCCCGCGGCCATCGACGATAACTTTGACTGGACGTGCCTGACCGACGCGGGAGCTCTCGGGAGTTGCTGCGGGTCGACCTGTCTCGACCTCTCTGACGGCGGACGATGCACCGCTCCGAGCCGCTGCTCTCCATCGCCTCAGCCCCTCGGTGGCTGCCTGCTGGGCCAGAGTGTGTACGGCGCCTGCTGCGGCGATGCCTGCGTCGACCTCGAGCAGGATCCCAACAACTGTGGCAGCTGCGGCAACGTCTGCGCATCGGGCGTGTGCGCGTTCTACCAGCGCGGCGATCTGGCGCCATGTCTGCCGAGCGGCTCGGCGAGCGACTGCCTCGTGGGCTGTCCAGATTGGGCCACCTGCACGCAAGGGCTATGCGTGTTGACAGTCTGTCCAGGCGGCGAGATCTTTCCGTTCACTCCCTGCCGGGCCGAGGACGATACCATCGGCTTTTGCTGCGACGTCGGCATCTGCGCCCATCCGCTCGACGACCCGCAGAACTGCGGGTTCTGCGGCAACGCCTGCGCTCCTGGCCAAGCTTGCGTGAACGGCTCCTGCGCCGGCTTCCCCGGCTGCGGCCTCGGCCACATGTTTTGGTTCTGCGGTGACGCCGGTGACGAAAACCAGATCTGCTGCCCAGGCTCCGGCTGCATCAATCTCCTGGCCGACTCGTCGAACTGCGGCTACTGCGGGGGCGTATGTCGGCCGGGCAACACGTGCTCGGACGGCGGTTGCGTCAACCTGTCTCCCTGAAGGCAATCCCCAAATGTCTCGCCCTTTCTCGACGCTGAGCGACGAGTTTTCCTCATGGCTCGAGCCCCGTGGACCCCCTACATCATGGGTGGTCGCATTTCCCCGAGGTACGCGCCTTGACGATAGAATTGAGAGGCCAGACGTCCACGCCGAACGCGGTCTCTAAGCGAACGGGACCCGCTGGTCGAGCCTCGATCCCTCGCCGCTCCACGTCAGCCCTCTGCCGGAAACTGTCAGCCGGCCCGATGTCGGGAACCTGGATCCAATGGCTTAGCCTGGCGCCTTTCTTGCTCAGCACTCAGCGCCTATGGCCGACATGCCTCGCGGGCTAGCTGGCTTCGCGGCGACGGTGTTCGCCGCGGCGCTGACGACGGCGCCCGCTGGATGCTGCTTGTCGACGGGGATTCAAGGTCGCTCGAATGCCGGCACGCCGAGCGGCGGGACGACAAGCGGCACCGAGTGCCCGACCGGCGACATCCGCGTCAACGGCGTCTGCGTTCCCATCGGCCACGCCTGCGGTTCCGAAACCGTCTGGGTGGGGGACACGTGCGTCACGCAGGATTGCGCGTACTACTTCGGCCTCCCGTGCGAGACGGCCGACGGCGGCCTTGGATCGTGCGTGAGTGGCGGGTGCTATGACATCCGCTCCGATCCCGAGAACTGCGGGAGCTATGGCCTCGTCTGCCCAAGCTACGCCTACTGTGTCGATTGGCGGTGTGTCCTCCCGGATGGTGGCCCCGCGAGCTGCCCACCACCCTACGCGCTGACCGATGGTGTATGCCTTCTGCCCAGCTGCTCGGCAGACGAGAACAACCAGTACTGCGGCTATCCCGACAGCGGAGACATCGGCTTCGGCTTTTGCTGCAACGGCGCCTGCACCTCGGGCGACCAAGCCAACTGCGGTTCGTGCGGAGTGAGATGTAGCGCGGGCGCAGCCTGCGAGAGCGAGATCAACATCGACGTTTGCACGCCGGTTGTGCCGTCCTGCGCGGACGCTGGCTTTGAAGCCAGTTGCCAGCTCGCCGATGGCTACGCTGGTTTTTGCTGCAAGCGCGGCTGCGCAGACCTCTTGTCGGATCCGCTCAACTGCAACGGCTGCGGTGACATCTGTCCCATGGGCGCCACGTGCACGAATGGACGGTGTTCGCCCGAGTGTCAGAACGATCAGGACTGCTCATCCGGGACTGGCTGTACCGAAGGCAAGTGCTTCCCCTCGGCTTGTGACGGGCAACCTGCCGAAGCTCTTTGCGCCGCCGGTGATGGCGGCCTGGGGTTCTGCTGCGGTGGTGAATGCACTCCGACCGACTCGACCTGCGGCTCATGCCAGGTGTGCGGCGTAGGGGAGTTCTGCGGGTCTGCCGGTTGCACGCCTGACCTGGATTGCGCGACGGAACAACCCCCGACCATCGGCGATACCTACGACTGGACGTGCCTGACCGACGCGGGAGTCCCCGGACGTTGCTGCGGATCCGGTTGCGTGGACCTTGACGCCGGTTGCACCGCCCCGAGCCGCTGCTCTTCATCGCCTCAGCCCTTCGGCGGCGGTGGCTGCCTGCTGGGCCAAGGTGTGTACGGAGGTTGCTGCGGCGATGCCTGCGTCGACCTCGACCAGGATCCCCACAACTGCGGCTGGTGCGGCAACGTCTGCGCGTCGGGAGTGTGCGCCTTCTACCAACGCGGCATTCCGGCTCCCTGCCTGCCGAGTGACTCGGGGGGAGACTGCCTCATGAGCTGTCCAGAGTGGGGCACCTGCGCGCAAGGCCTGTGCGTTGTGAAAACCTGTTTCGGGGAAAGCATTCCACTCTCTGCCTGTCGGGCCGAGGACGATACCATCGGCTTTTGCTGCGACGTCGGCATCTGCGCCCATCCGCTCGACGACCCTCAGAACTGCGGGTTCTGCGGCAACGCCTGCGCTCCTGGCCAAGCTTGCGTGAACGGCTCCTGCGCCGGCTTCCCCGGCTGCGGCCTCGGCCACATGTTCTGGTTCTGCGGCGACGCCGGGGACGAAAACCAGATCTGCTGCCCAGGCTCCGGCTGCATCAATCTCCTCACCGACTCGTCGAACTGCGGCTACTGCGGACACGTCTGCCTGCCGGGCAACACTTGCTCGGACGGTGGTTGCGCACCCTGAGCCGCGCTCTCACGACGCCCAGCGACGGGTTGCCCCCATTGCTCGAGCCTCGCGGAGTCCCTACATCAAGAGTGGGCATTCCCGGAGGTACGCACCGGTGACCATGGAATTGAAGACGCTCGCGGCTCACGCTTGTCTCTTGGTGGCGGGTGTTTCCGGGCTGGCACGAGCCGACGATGCCGCCGCCGGCAACGCCCGCGGCACGGCGCCCCTGACGGCTCACGAGAAGGCCCCGGAGGTCACGGTCACGGATGCGGATGACGTGTTCACGACCAACGGAACTGCTGACATCGCCGCACCGCGCAAGACGGTCTTCGCCGTGCTGCTGGACTATGGGCATGCGACGACGTTCATCAAGAGCCTCAATTCGAGCACGGTCACAGCGCACCACGGGAATCAGCTGACCGTCGTGCAGGAGGCGACCGGCAAGGCGGGCATATTCTCGAAGGACGTCCACACCATCCTCGCGGTGACGGCGACACCCAATTCGAAGATCACCTTCGTCGACACGGAGAAGAAGGATTTCTACCAGTATTCAGGGTCGTGGGACCTCAGCCGCGCGGGCAAGATGACGACCGTGCGCTACCAGCTCATCGCCAAGATCAAGGGCATGTCCCCCGAAGGCATCACCGAGGGCGCTTTCAAGGAGAACGTCGGCAAGATGATGTCCGAGGTCAGGACCGAGGCCGAGAGGCGCGCGGCGATTGTCAGCCGCTAAGCGTGCCCTCACCCCGTCGGCCGCTGCCCTGAACCCACCGGCGATCAACACACCCCCTTGAGTAAGAGCGCCCTCGTCCGCCACCACAGCACCGCTTGTCGTCCGTCACCAAGGCGCCCCACCAAGGCGCCACGTGGAGGGTCCACCAGTCGTCGACTGGACCTCGTGTCTCATTCGTGAGACACTCGGCCTATGCTCGCGATTCACCGGGGCTGTCAGCGCGAGCTGGATGACCTCCCACGAGGCATTCGGGAGGATCTAGCGGATGCGGTCGCGAGATTGGAGGAAGGTCACGTGTTGTCGATGCCACTGTCGCGTCCAATGCCGATCATTGGTGCCGGAGCTCACGAGTTGCGCTTCCGCGAACGCTCGGGTTCCTACCGCGTCGCCTATGCCCTGCTGATGAAGGGAAGCGTGGTCCTTCTCCACGCGTTCAAGAAGACGACAGAGGCAACGTCACGTCGCGACATCGAGCTGGCACGAGCGCGATTGAAGGAGATCAAGAAATGAAATCCTCGTCTGGTAGCGAGCTCGCGAAGCGGCTGGGCATCTCGCCTGCCCGCGGAATGGATGCCGTGATGAAGGCACAGCTCATCACCGCCGTGCTCAAAGGGATCGCGGCGCAACACCTCACGCATGCGGAGGTTGCCAAGCGTTCGGGACTTCCCCGAAGTGCGGTGACCGGGATCCTCTCTGGCAGTCTTCAGAAGGTAACGATCGATCGGGTGCTCAAGCTGGTCGATGCGGTCGGCTTGATCGCTGAGGTGCGGGTCCGGCGCGCGCGCGCCGCGTAGGTCCACATCGACCCCAACCGTCCGAGGACCCCCCTCACCCCGTCGGCTGCCTCGAGAGGTTCCAGATGGCCCACAGCCCCAGCGCGGCGGTCAGTGCGATGGGCGCAAAGGCGCTGACACCGGGAGACAGTCTCCCCGCCAGCGAGAGGCTCTTGAAGATCGCCATCGAGGCCCACAGCGCGCCCGCGATGGCGATGCCCTCGACGAGCGTCGGGTTGATGTGCCCGCGCCGGCGGGGCCTCAGCGCCAGCGCGATGGCCACCAGAGCGCCGGCCCAGCCCGCGAACGCCCCGGCCAGACGCGCGCTGGCCTCGTAGCGCTGCTCGCGGCTCGGTAGACCCAGGAGCGTCCGCACCTCCGCCTGCTTATCGAGCTCCGATCGCGAGAGCATCTCGGGGCGCCCCGGCGCGAGCGCGAAGAGCGCCTCGGCCGCCGGCAGCTCCAGATCCAGCGACGCCACGGTCGTGAGCTGCTGGCGCAGATCGTCGAACCGGCGCACGCGCGCCTGCTCGAGCCGGAAGCGCCCTTCCCCGAGCGGCACCATCCGGTCGGCGTCGATGCGTTGCTTCAAAGTGAAGTCGGGCGAGAGCCTGAAGATCGACACGTCGCGGCTCCCGCCGCCGCGCAGGGGCGGCCCGAGGTGCAGGATGGCGTCACCCACCCGCACCCAGCGCTTGGGCTCAAAGTAGGCGGCGTACGATCCCCACAAATGAAAATGCTCGGCCGAGATGTGCTCGGCGCGCAGGGCCGCGGCGCCCGCCAGCTGGTCGTCGAAGACCGCCGTGATCATGCCCAGCGTCAGCGCGGAAGCGGCCAGCGGCGCGATCACGCGCATCGGCGAGAGCCCCGCGGCCTGTAAGGCAACCCACTCGGAGCGGCGGCGCAGGCCCGAGACCACCAGGCCCGCCGCCATCAAGCTGGCGACCGGAGCCAGCAAGGCCGCGACCTTCAGCAGGCGGTTGCCGTAGAGCCGCGCGACCCAGACCAGCCAGGCCCGTCCCCCGTAGGCCGCCGAGCGATCGGCGAAGTCGATGACGGCGTAGAGCAGGCAGCAAGCCGCGAGAATCACGACGAAGGCGCGCAGGTGGCGGATCCAGAGGTGGCGGTCGATGCGCGTCACACCCGTCTTCCGATCCTGATCCAGGCGGCGCTGCCGGCGGCCAGAAAAGCCAGGTTGGGAATCTGGCCGGACAGCCAGGGCCAGACGCGCCCCTCCTGACCCCAGCCGCCTCCCAGCCGCAGCAGCACGAAGTAGCCGATCAGCGAGAGGGCCGCCAAAAGATAGCCGCGTGCCCGTGCCCCGCCCGCCCGCGAGGGCACCAGCGCCAGCGGCACCCCGAACCACACGAAGGCCAGCACCGACAGCACCATCCCGAGGCGGCGATGGAGGGCCACCGCCGTCAAGCGCCAGGCGGCGACTCGCGGCCGGGCGAAGGTCTCGCGCCACAGGCGCAAGAGCGACTTCTCGTCGTCGGGCGAGCGGAGCGTGTTCTTGCGCAAGAGCGAATCCTCGACCGAGATGGCGATCGAGGCCGACTGGAAGCGCAGCGCGGTGTAGTCGTCGTCGGAGCTCTGCTGGCGGTGCCCCTCGCCGCGGCCGAGCTGCAAGACGATGGCATCGTTGCCGGGTTCCGCGATCACGCGCCCGCCCTCGGCCAGGATGAGCAGCGGCGCGCGCGGATCGCGCTCGTCGTTGACCAGAACGTCTCGCCAATCGCCGGTCTCGGGGTCGATCGAGTCCGCGAAGAGCGTGAGGCCGGTGACCTCGTCGTAGAAGACGCCCGGCTTCACGTTGCGCTGTACCTCGAGCTTCAGCAGCGCGTCGAACTTCTGGCGCACCCGCACCAGCCCGCGCGACTCGGGACCGAGGGCCAGGCCGAAGACGACCAGGCCAGCCGAGGCCGCGACGATCCCCGGAGCCACCAGCAGTCTCCAGGGTGAGCTTCCGGCCGAGTACAGGGCGTCGAGCTCGCGGTCCTCGGAGAGCTGCCCCAGCCCCACCAGCACCCCGAGCAGCACCGACACCGGCAGGGCCATCACGAGATAGTGCGGCGTCAGATCCCAGAGCAGCTCGAGGAGATCCCACGGGCGAACCTGCGTCCCGAGGAGGATGTCGACCCGCCGCAGGAGCTGCAGCGCGACCATCAACAAGAAGAGCATCGCCAGCGAGGCCAGCGACGGCGCCGCGATCTCGCGCAGCAGGTATCTGTCGAGGACCCAGCGCTTCAAGACGCCAAGCCGATGTCCCGCCTGACCTGCAAGCCGTCGAAGCGCAGGCTCTCCAGCCCGGCGTAGGCTCGCTCACGGGCGGTTGGAATGTCGTCTCCCACTCCCACCAGGCTCAGCACGCGCCCTCCGGCGGTGACCAGGTCGCGGCCCTCGGCCGCCACCCCCGCCAGGTAGACCGCGTCGCACAGCTCTTCGGCCGCCTCCAGCCCGTGGATGCGGTCGCCCTGGCGCGGGGCCTCGGGATAGCCCTGGGCCGCCGCCACCACGCAGACCGCGGTCCGCCCGCTCGGGCGCAGCGCGCGATCGTCGAGCGCCGACAGCTCGCCGCGGGCGACGGCGAGCAGGGCCTCGCCCAGCGGGCCGTCGAGCGACCACACCAGCGACTGAGTCTCGGGATCCCCGAAGCGGCAGTTGTACTCCAGGACCTTGGGGCCATCCGGCGTCAGCATCAGCCCCGCGTACAGGAGACCGCTGAAGGGCGTGCCGCGCCGCGCCAGCTCGTCGAGCACCGGCCTGATCGAGAGATCGCACAGCGCCTCGGCGGCGGCCGGACCGGCGACTCTCTCGCTGGGGGCGACCGATCCCATGCCGCCCGTGTTCGGGCCGAGGTCGCCGTCGAACATCCGCTTGTAGTCGTGGGCCGCCGGCAGCGGCACCGCGCGCCGCCCGTCGCAGAGCGCCATCAACGACACTTCCGGGCCCTCGAGGAGCTCCTCGACCACCACCTTGCGGCTGGCCTCGCCGAAGACTCCCCGGATCAGGAGGTCCTGGAGCGCCGCCTCGACTTGCGAGGCGCTGGTCGCGATCACCACGCCCTTGCCGCCCGCGATCCCGTCGGCCTTGATCGCGACGCGGTGGTCGAGCGAGCGGGCGAAGGCCAGCGCGGCTACGACCGCCTCGCCCTTTTGGTTCGCCTCGAAGACCGCGTGGGCCGCGGTGGGAACGCGCACGGCGCCCATCAGCTCCTTGGCGAAGGCCTTGCTTCCCTCGATGCGCGCGGCGGCGGCGCTGGGACCGAAGGTGGCAATGCCGGCGGCGCGCAGGGCGTCACCCAGGCCCGCGATGAGGGGCGCCTCGGGACCGACGACGGCCAGGTCCGGCGCGAGGCTCCGCGCGAGGCTCACGCCGACGGCGATGTCGCTCAGCGCGAGGGGAGCACAGGTAAGCTTGCGCGCGATGCCGGCGTTGCCCGGAGCGACGGTGACGGTCCAACCCTCGGCGCTCAGGCGGGCGGCCAGCGCGTGTTCGCGCGCGCCCGCGCCGTAGATCAGGGCCTTCATCGAAGCCGAACTAGTACCTCTGGAGAAGGGTTTTGACCAACGAGAAGCCGAAGCTCACAGGCCTGGTGGCGCCGGCGGCCCTGCCGGCGCATTGCGTCCGACCTCCACCACGACCCCGACCATCGAACCCGAACGCGACCCCGAACCCGAACGCGACCTCGAATGCGCCCGCGACCGCGAACCGCGACCGCGGACCTGGCTCTCAGCTCGTAGAGTGTACCGTCGGCAAGCTCCTGCTGGCCTCTACAAAGAGAGTCGAACCGAGGCCAGCGCCTCGAACTCGTAGGCGCTCCCGGCGTTCTGCGGCCGGAAGCTATCGCTGCCGCTAGGGGCGACGAGGGGGGTTGCGACAGACGAGACCGACCCAATCCCCCGAACCTCGATGCCGATTCGAAACATGGAGACAGCCAGGTCAAGGCCCAAATCTCCTCCGATGCTCCACACGGGGTTATTGAGGAAAACCTCCCCGTTGGCATCGGTGAGGATCGCCGCTTGGCCGAGGAGCCCGAGGTAGGGTTGGAACAATCCGCTGTTTAGCCCGACGCGCAGCCCGAGATCGATCGGTACGTAGCCCGAAGCGATCGTCGTGCCAAATTGGGTCTGCAGATTCATCGGGGTCTGCACGTCTGCCCAAGGGTCGAGGAATAGGTGCCCGATGGGGAACACGTTCTCGATGAGAATCCCGCCGTTGCCTGTCCAAGCCGTGCTCGGGCTGGCGTTGACTCCAGTGGTTGCCGTGAACGTAGCTAACCCCTCGATCCCGAATCCGAGTGCCCGGGCCGGGCTCGACCAGAGAGCTGCGGCCATGGATACGATGATGGCGAGCGCAATCCGGGACACTTACCAAGGAGATTGCGCCGAGCAGCCCAATCCGTCACGGAATAGTCTTGCGCTCCTTCGACCCGGCTCGGCCCCGGCTGGTCGACTCCCCCTCAGCACGCCGATCGGCTCGGCGCGACTGGACCACTGCTCAGACCCCCGGAATTTCAAGATGTGGGCGCACGCCGACCGCTAGCTCACGGAGTCTGAGACGTGAACGAGTCCGGCCGGTCGAACAGTGCGCAAAGCCTGGCCCGGGCACGGGCACGCACACGACGATCGCGAAACGAAGTTGACGAATGGGTAGTTCGTTCCGGCATGCGCCACGGGCGGCTGCCGCCGCCCAACTCCGGCGGGGACGCCGGAGCTACTGCACAGGGACGCCAGCTCTACTAATGTCGGAAGTGTCTCTTCCCGGTAAAAATCATCGCCATGTTCTGCTCGTCTGCGGCCGCGATCACCTCGGCGTCGCGCACCGAGCCCCCCGGCTGGATCACGCAGCTGGCCCCGGCCTTGGCGGCGGCATCGAGTCCGTCGCGGAACGGGAAGAAGGCGTCGGAAGCCACGGCACAGCCCTGGAGACTGGTGGGCCCGGCCTTCTTGGCGGCCAGTTCCACGGCCTCGACGCGACTGGTCTGGCCCCCGCCGATTCCCAGCGTGCGGCCTGGCCGCGCGAACACAATGGCGTTCGACCGCACATGGCGAACCACGCTCCAGGCGAAGAGCAGGGCCCGCCACTCCTCCTCGGTCGCCCGGCGCTTGGTGACGGTCCGGAACTGCGCCGGGTCGTCGTCCAGCACGTCGGCATCCTGAAGAAGGAAACTGTCGCCCAGGCCCCGCAGCTCCCGGGGGGCCACGCTGGGCCGAGGCGCCATGCGGTCTAGGAGCGTCAGCGTGAGCACGCGTAGGCTCTTCTTGGCGCCCAGCGTCGCGAGCGCCTCCTCGGTGTAGCCCGGGGCCACGATGGCTTCCAGAAAGGTCTCGGCCATCGCGGTGGCGGTGGACCCGTCCACCACGCTGTTGCAGGCCACGATGCCGCCGAAGGCGCTGAGCTCGTCCGCCGCCCGCGCCGAGCGGTAGGCCTCGCGCAGGGAGATCTGGCCGGCCGCCACCCCGCAGGGGGTGTTGTGCTTGACCACCACCGCCGCCAGCTCGGTGAATTGCCGCACACAGCTCGCGGCGGCGTGAAGATCGAGCAGGTTGTTGTAGGAGAGCTCCTTGCCCTGCAGCACCTCGACGGTGGCGAGCCAGTCGAGCCGGGCGTCGGCCGCGGCGTGCGATTCGGCCGTGTACCAACCCGCGGCCTGGTGGGGATTCTCGCCATAGCGCAGCATGCCGCGCCGCCGCCCCAGCACGCCGACGTACTCGGGCAACCCCTCGATGGCGGCGCCACGGAAGTCGATGGCCGAGAAGCGCTCGGCGATGGCGGCGTCGTAGGAGGCGGTATGGGCGAAGACTTTCACCATCAAGGCGTGGCGCGCCGCTGGATCGGGACCACCCTTGCGGATCGCCTCCAGCGTGGCCGGATAGTCGGCCGGGTCACACAGCACTGCCACCGACTGGTAGTTCTTGGCCGCGCCCCGCAGCAGCGACGGCCCGCCGATGTCGACGTTCTCGATGAGATGCTCGAGGGTGACCCCCGGCACGGCCGCCGCCTCGCGAAAGGGATAGAGATTCACCACCACCACGTCGATGAGCCCGATGCCCGCGGCGTCGAGGGCCGCCATGTCCTGCACCTCGCCGCGGCGCGCCAGGATTCCCCCGTGGATGGCGGGGTGCAGCGTCTTGACCCGCCCACCCAGCATCTCCGGAAAGCCGGTGACGGCATCGACGGCCGTGACCGGGAGACCGGCACCCTCGAGCACCTTGGCCGTGCCGCCGGTGGAGATCAGCTCGAAGCCCAGCTCCACGAGGCCGCGGGCGAAAGCTACCAGGCCGGTCTTGTCCGAGACCGAGAGAAGGGCGCGACGCATCACGGCTTCCTAGTCGAGGTCGGAGAGCTCCGAGAACCCTCCGAGCTTGTCCACATCGCCGTCCGCGGCTGCCCGCAGCTTGACCAGCCCGCGCGCCTCCACCTGCCGGATGCGCTCGCGGGTGAGGTTCATGATCTGACCGACGTCTTCGAGCGTGATCCCGCCCTGGTCGGCGACGTCCAGGGCGCAGGTGTACTTGAGCTCCCAGATTTCCTTGTCGGGGAAGTTGAGCTTCACCGAGCCGGTGTTGGGGTTCACGTCGAGAAACAGGTGGTGCTTGCACGACACGAAGAGGCACGGGCGCGGCCCGTTCACGCAGTCGGCGCGCGTCTTCGGGCGCAGCCGGTCGATCTCGCGCATCAGCGCAACCTCTTCGGGGTCGACGCCGCCGGCTTGTCGCTGCCGCCGCAAGTCGCGGGCCATCTCCTTGCGGGACATGGTCTTCGCGCGATGACGCTCCTCGCCATCCGGGGGGTCGCCCCCGAACGCATCCAACGGTTGCTTGGGATCGCTCATCGTCAAAAGACCTCCAAAGAGGTGTGTCGCCGGCCAGCCGCTAGAGGATACCTCAAACCTGTCACCACCAGTATCGATTCGAGAGAATCGTCGCACTTTCACCGTGAACCCAGCGAGGTCGTCTCGTCGCTGAGGGTCACGGTCTTGCCCGCGGCGAACCTCACCTCGAAGTGGTGTTCCAGGTGGGCTTCGGGGTTCAGCAAGGTGATCTCGTGGCTGTGGGCCGAGACCGGCCAGCGGCCCGGGCTGAAGCCCCGCGACTTCCCGTCGACCAGCACCTCGACCCAGTGGTGCAGTTGGATGACCGCCAGGGTCGCCGGCGCGGCCCGCACGGACTGTCGATCGGGTGGCGTGACGGCGGCAAGTGCGACGGGCGTCGTTGCCGGCGGGGAAAGCGCCACGGGGATGGGAGAGGCGACGACCTGTGCGGGAGGCGCGGCGGGCGGCATGACTGGGCCCGGCGCAACAGCCAGACTGGAGATGTCGGGGGGTGGCAACGCTGCCCGGCCCACCCGCAGGAACACCACCGCCGCCCCGAGAGTCGCCACGAGAGCGACCGTCGCTGCTCCCACCAGAGCGCCTGCGCGGGGAGTCGGCCGCGCCGCGACCCTGGCGGAAGGCTCCGAAAGCGCGGCGAGCTCGGTGCGCGCCTCGCCGTGACCGTCGACAGTCGAGACCGCGGAGCTCAGGGGACCCATCGACCGTGTGCCGGCGGAAGCATCTCCATCACCGCCGGCTCGCGTCTGCTTGCCGAGCGTGAGCTGGTCGGAGCCCGGCACAGGGACCGGCCGCACCGTTGGGGGCGTCGCAAGCGGGGCGAGCTCCACCGAGCTGGCGAGCCCCAGATGCCTCTCGCTGGCGTTCTCGGGAAACAGCCGTCGAATCTCGGCCGCAACCTCGGCTTCTCCGGCCATCGGCTCGGGGAGACTGTCCAGGGCCTGGGCCATCTCGGCGGCGCTGCCGAAGCGCCGGTCGCGATCGCGGGTCAGCGCGTGCATCACGACCTGGTCGAGCTCCTCGGGCACCTCGGCGTTGAAGGCCGAGGGCGGACGCAGCGGTTTCTCGAGAACCTGGCGGACCACCTCCACGTCGGCCGACCCGGGAAACAGGCGCGCCCCGGTCAGGCACTCCCAGAGCACGATGCCGAGCGAGAACAGGTCGGAACGGGAATCGATGGGCAGATCGGCGATCTGCTCGGGCGAGAGGTAGCCGAGCTTGCCCTTGACCACGCCGACGTGGGTCAGTCGCTCCTGGCGCTTCACGCTGGCGATGCCGAAGTCGGTCAGCTTCACGGCGCCGTCGAATGACAGCATGATGTTCTGCGGGCTGACGTCGCGGTGCACGAGCTGCAACGCCTCGCCCTTGTGGCGGAGCCGGTGGAGGTAGTCGAGCCCCAGGAGCGTCTCGTGCGCGACCCGCACCGCCACCCCGATCGGGAGAGGCGTTCGCGTCTGGCGCCCGCGGGCCAGCACCTTGGCGAGATCGCGCCCCTCCACCAGCTCCATGGCGAGGTAATGCACCTCGCCCTCGCTGCCGAAGTCGTACAGATGGACCAGGTTCTGGTGCGAGAGCAGCGAGGCCACCTTGGCCTCCTCGACGAACATCTCGATGAAGCTCTGGTCCCATTCCGACGCCCGCCGGATGCGCTTGAGGGCCACCACCCGCTCGAACCCACCTGGGCCGACGGCCCGCGCGCGGTAGAGCTCCCCCATTCCCCCTTCGGAGATCTTCTCGAGGAGCTCGTACTTGCCGATCTGTCCGAGCATGGGAGGGTGTACCTCTGAGGGGAGTTTTTGACCAATAACAACAATAAGAAGCCGAGCGCGTACCCGTGCCCGTGCCCGTGGCTATTTCTCAATCTCGTGGTTAAGGGTCGGACGCCGTGCCGCGAGATTTTGAGGGCTTGCGGGTAGCCGTGTCGTCCGACGTGAGGCGCACGCCGGCCGCAAGCTCACGGAACCTGGAGATGGAACGAGTCCGACCCCTGAGGATGATGCGCAAAGCCTGCACGGGCACGGGCACGCACACGCCGATCGCGAAACGGTGTCTCAACCAATCAAGACTCTGCGCCGAGGACCCCTACCCCTTCGGCCCGAACAGCTTCTCCGTGTTCCTCAACGCCGCCGCCCCCACCTCTTCGACCGGCAGCCCTTTCAGCTCGGCGATCTTCGCAGCCGTCAGCGCCACGTAGGCCGGCTCGTTGCGCTTCCCGCGGTGCGGCACCGGGGCGAGGAACGGGGCGTCGGTCTCGATGAGGAGCCGATCGAGAGGGGTCAGCCTTGCCGCCTCCTGGAGAGCGGCCGCGTTCTTGAACGTCACGATCCCCGAGAACGAGAGGTAGAGCCCGAGCTCGAGGTAGCGCTCGGCCGCCCGCGCATCGCCGGAGAAGCAGTGGATGACGCCGCCCCGGGCTTTCCCGACGCCCGAGTTCCGCAGCATCGCGACGCTGTCCTCCTCGGCCTCGCGCAGGTGGACCGACACCGGCTTGCCGACGACCGTGGCCAGCGCGAGCTGTCGCTCGAAGCCGGCCCGCTGGGCCTCGCGGGTCGAATGCAGATAGTGGTAGTCGAGCCCGGTCTCGCCGACGCCGACCACCCGCGGATCGCGGGCCAGCTCGTCGAGATAAAGCCAGTCGGATTCCGGGACGTGCCCCGATTCGTGGGGATGGATGCCGGCGGTGGCCCACAGAAAGGCCGGGTCTTCGGCCGCCAGCTCGAGCGCGCTTCCGAAGTCGCCGGGTTTGCGCCACAGACCGATGAGGATGATGCGCTCGACACCCGCCGCGCGGGCGCGCTCGAGCACCGCCGCGCGGTCGGGCGCGAACTCCGGTCCGTCGAGATGCGCGTGCGAGTCGACCAGGGCCATTGGTCAATGGTCCTATTTCACGAGGCTTCCGGGCCGGACATCCTCGGGCAGGCTCACCAGCCGGACCAAGGCTCCCTCGCCGGACGCGAGCAGCATCCCGCGCGACTCGATGCCCCGGATCTTGCGGGGCTCGAGGTTCGCGACCACCACCACGCGGCGGCCGACCAGACTTTCGGGCGCGAAGCTCTCGGCGATGCCGGAGGCGATGGTGCGTGGGCTCGCCTCACCCAGGTCGACCAGCAGCTTGAGCAGCTTGGTCGCGCCCGCGACCGCCTCGGCGGCCACGATCAAACCGCAGCGCAGCTCCAGTGCCGCGAACTGATCGTAATTCACGAGCCCCTTGGCCGGCGGCTTCGCCGCCTCCGCCGTCGCCGGCCCGATCACCGTAGCGGGCGCGCTCGGAGAAGGTGCGTCGGGGTTCTCCGGAAGCAGCGCGTTGGCCTGGGCGACCTCGACCCGCGCCATCAGCGACTGCGGGCCAGGCGCCAGCACTCCACTCGACATCCAGGGACCTCCGATCAGATCTGCGAAGGTTGCGTCTCGCCGCCCCAGCTGATCGAGCACCGCTTCCGAAAGCCGCGGGGTGATGGGGGAGAGGAGCAGCCCCACCGCGAAGACTCCGCTTGCGCACAGCGACAGATCGCCGTGAGCCGTGCTGCCGAGCTCCCAGGGCTTGCGCTGCTGCAGGAAGAGGTTCCCGGCGTTTCCGATCTCGACCAGGCTCGCCACCGCCTCGCGGATGTTCAATGTCCGATAGCCCTCGATCACCTTCTCGAAGCGCTCGGCCATGCTGCGCCAGGTCGCGCCGGCGGCGGCGTCGGACGAGGGGGGCACCAGCTTCCCCTCGAACCGGCCGCGCAGCAGGCTGAATGTCCGGTGGCAGAAGTTCGCCAGGTTGTTGACCAGCTCGGCGTTGACGCGGTTGCGGAAGTCCTCGACGTTGAGGTCGATGTCGTTGGGCTGCGGCGTGAGATTGGCGGCGTAGTAGTAGCGCAGCTGCTCGGGGTGCAGCCCGGCCTCGAGATAGGAACGGGCATTGAGCGGGCGGCCCCGGCTCTTGGACATCTTCTCGCCCTTGACGCTCAGCATGCCATGGACGACCAGGCGCGAAGGCAGCTTGAAATCCGAGGCCGCCAGCATGGCCGGCCAGAACAGCGCGTGGAAATAGATGATGTCCTTGCCGATGAAGTGCCAGATCTCGGAATCGGCGTCCTTGCCCCAGTAGTCGCTGACGGCGCCGCCGCGCTTCCTGAGCAGGCGCTCGGTGTTGGAGATGTAGCCGATGGGGGCGTCGAGCCAGACGTAGAAGAACTTGCCGGGCGCGTCCGGAATCGGGAAGCCGAAGTAGGGCCCGTCGCGCGAGATGTTCCAGTCCTGGAGCCCCTGCGCGATCCAGCCCTGGAGGAAGCGCTCGATCTGGGGGTCCATGCGCGGCGGCGACTCGCCGAAGGCGATCTTCCTCAGCAGCTCGCCGAAGTCCTTGAGCTTGAAGAAGTAGTTCTCCGATTCGCGCCGCACCGGGGGCGTGCCGCACAGCGCGCAGCGCGCGTCGAGCAGCTCGGTCGGGCTGTAGGTGGACTTGCAAACCTCGCAGACGTCGCCGTACTGGTCGGGCGAGCCGCAGCGCGGGCAGGTGCCGCGCACGAAGCGATCGGGCAGAAAGCGCTTGTCGTTCTCGCAGTAGGTGAGCTCGAGGGTCCGCTTCTCGATGTGCCCACCCTCGCGCAGGCGGGCGTAGATCAGCTCCGAGTAGCGGCGGTTGTCCTCGGTGTGCGTGCTGCCGTACTCGTCGAAGGAGATTTCGAAATCGGCGAAGTCCCGCACGTGCTCCTGGTAGCTGCGGGCGATCAGTTCCTCGGGGGAGATGCCCTGCTTTTGGGCAGAGAGCTCGATGGGCGTACCGTGGGTATCGTCGGCGCACACGTAGATCACGTCGCGGCCGAGCAACCGCTGGGCGCGCACGAAAATGTCGCTCTGGACCGCCTCGAGCATGTGACCGAGGTGAATCGACCCGTTGGCGTAGAACAGCGCGTTGGTGACCAGCAGTTTGGGGGGCATGAGGTTCTAGTGTACCCGTTGGAAACTACGAAATACCTTCGCGCGGTCTGTTCGCCGCG
>Ga0302324_100012729_pt1 | contig 17141 bp, 24 predicted proteins | sample Palsa_T0_1_FD_201949 | JGI IMG/M metagenome (GOLD analysis project Ga0302324, IMG submission 201949) | Peat permafrost microbial communities from Stordalen Mire near Abisko, Sweden - Palsa_T0_1 | ecosystem: Environmental > Terrestrial > Soil > Palsa > Peat permafrost | place: Sweden: Abisko...
CCTGTTCAACATCGAAGTCAAGAGTTTCCCGGATCGCCCCGCACTGGCGCCACCGCCGGAACGTTTCGCCGAGTTGGTTTGTCAGGCGGTCCGGCGGCACAAACTGGAAAAACGGGTGATCGTGCAGTCCTTCGACTTCCGCATCCTGCACGCCATGCGGCAACTGGCGCCGGAGATCCGTCTGGGGGCGCTGTATCTGGGCCGGCCGAAGAGCTTCGTCGCGATCGCGCACGGGGCCGGCGCGGGAATTGTGGCGCCCTATCACGCGCTGGCCTCTGCGCGGCAGGTCCGCGCGGCGCATGCCGCGGGCTTGCATGTGATCGCCTGGACCGCCAATCGCCCCCGCGAGTGGAGGCGGCTGATCGCCGCCGAGGTGGATGCCATCGTCACCGATAACCCCGAGGCGCTGCTCGCCTACTTGAGAGAAATCGGACTGCGGTAGAGTGAGAGTACGTTGAGAATGTTGAGAATGTGCGCCACGATGATTCTTGGAGCGATGTTCCCGCTCGCCATGTGCGCGGAAATCGATCCCGCGGCATTGCTCAACCAGGCCCGCGCGAAAATCGTCGAAAATACCAAGAGATTGCCGAAGTACACGTGCGTCCAGACCGTGCGCCGGTCCAGGTTCGAGGCGATTCCAGCGGTTCGCGCGAACGATTGCGCCTACATGCGGGATGCGGAGATCGAACGGGGACTGATGCTGGCGTGGACAGACCGATTCAAATTGGATGTGACCGTTTCCGAAGGCGCGGAGATCTTTTCCTGGGTGGGCGCGGGGCACTTCCAGTCCGAGGATGTGGACAAAATCGTCGGCGGCGGAATGATGGGCACGGCGATTTTGGTCCATTCCTGATCAGCATCTTTTCAGCCAACGGGTCGGAGTATCGGTATCTCGGCTCCGAGCAAGACCAAGGGCGAACCGTCATTGCGTACCGCTATCGCGTACCGTTGGCGGTTAGTCATTACCAGGTGAAGGTGGGCCCGCGGCTGGAAGACCTGGCGACCATGACTTATGAGGGTACGTTCCGGATCGATCCGGAGAACGCCGAACTCAGCCACATGACGATTGAGGTTCCAAATCCTCCGCGGCATGCGCAAATGTGCCGCGTTGAGACTACCATCGATTATCGGCGGGCCCGGATTGGCGGCTCCGATTTCCTGCTTCCGCGGTTGACGGTTCTGAAAATGTGGGACGCGGAAGCCCAACGCTCCGAAAACCGGATCGAATACTCAGCTTGCCGCGAGTTTCAGACAGAATCGGTTTTTCGGACCGATTCGGAGGCATCCGCCGGCGATTCAGCCGTGCCGCAAAAGCCCGTAGCCATACCGCCCGGAATAACGATTAAGATCGCATTGCGATCGATAATCGACTCCGAGAGTTCGTTTGCCGGCGACGCCATCGAAGGGCAGTTGCTGAACGCGATTCGGGCACATGGAAGCATTCTGGCTCCGGCCGGCGCCATCGCGCACGGGCGGATCGTCCGCTTCGAGCATCAATACCAACCCTCGAAGTACTTCGCCCTGGGTCTGCAATTCCATTCCATTGAGGTGCACGGCAGTGAGGTTCCACTGATCCTGGAAGCGGTGACTCGATCCAAAGGAGATCGGATCTGGACCGGCCCTCTCGATACGCGCGAGGGCGTCGGAACGTTCATGTTCCAAACCGAACGGCTGGCGCTGGACCAGACATTCGTTTCGGAATGGAAGACCCAGAACAGAAGATAGAAGACAAACCTCCGGTTCCGACTTCTGGCTCCTCGACTCCCGTAACGTCGTGGCGCAGACTCTCAGTCTGCCGCGCCGGCACTCATGCCGGCGCTTGCCGGGCACGCCAAGACAAGGGTCTAGAAGAGTCTCGACCCGGCAGGCAAGAGTGCCTGCGCCACGGGGCCGCCAGCGCCGTAGGCGCCTAATACACTTGGAAGCAGAAAACCAGGTTGGAGTCCGCCGGCGACAACGAATACTCGCCATTTTCCAGAATCTCATCCACCTCGATCTTGTACAAATTGTCGCCGACGCCCGTGACGTGCAGCCGGATGGGACGCGCCACCGGCTTGTTCCTGCGGCGAATTAACACTTCGCGCTGGCCGCCCTTGGACTGTAGTTTGAAAAGCTGCAGACGGTCCGCCTGAAGCTGGTCCGTCAGAATCAGAAACGCCGGCGAGGCCAGCGGTGTGCGCACTGGGGAGTTGGCGCCGGGTATAACGTAGTTAACGTCACCCTTCCGGTTGTCCTGCTTGGCTTCCCCGCTCTCGGTTGGTATCAGGTTGTCGGCGTGCATCAGGTAGGGAAGGTCCGGCTTGGCGGGGGGCGATCCGGCATATTTTTGCCCCAGCAAGGGCCACGCGCACAATAAAACGATCGTCAACCATTTCCGCATACGATTACTTTACCGCGCGGACGCTCCGCGGGCATTGTCCCGATGGGCGCTAACGGGAGCCAACCCGGATGGCTTCGAGCACGCGGTCCAATTGCTTTTCGTCCACCGGCTTGGCCAGCACGAAGCGGCGGTCGCCCGCGAAATCGGCCGACAAATCCGCGTTATAAGAATCGGAAAGCAGCACGAATCCGCCCACGCGAGCCTTCACCTGTTCGGCGGTTTCCACCCAATTGATCCCCGGCGCGTGAACCGAGCAGAAGACGGCATCGAAGCGTAGGCGCTGCGCCAGGTCCAGACCCTCGTCGGAGCTGTTCACCGGCACCACGCGATATCCGCGGTCGGCCAGCAGACCGCGCAACTGCGTCTGAATGGCTTCGGCCGGTTCGATCACCAGCGCCGTCAAGGTGTGCGCGCCGTCACGCCCATCCTCCAGCGCGGGTCCGCTGGGCTTTTCCCTCGCCGCGCAGGGCAGCTCTACTTGAAACGCCGGATCGCCCGCCGCCTGCTGTACCAGCCGTATCTCGCCGCCGTGGCCGGTGATCAAACTACGGCAAACACCCAAGCCCGCGCCACCGGACGCTTCGTCCGCCCCCGGCACAAACGGGTCCGCGGCCCCTTTCGGACCGCTGTAGGCGATCTCCACGAGAATACGCCGGGCGACCACGCTGCTCCTGATCGTAATAGATTTCTCGCTCGAATCCGAAAGCGATTGTTCGGCGTGTACCAGCAGGTTGAGGAAGACTTGCTCGAGTTGGCCGTGCGACCCCAGCACTGTGGCCGGCTCGTCGGTCAGCAGACTGCGCGCCCGAATCCCGCGCACTTTCCACTCGCGTTCCCGGAACTCGATCAGGTTGCGCAGCAGGCCGTTCAGATCGACCGGCTGGGTTTGCGCCGGACCCGTGCCCGCAAATCCCACCAGCCGGTCGACGATCTCCGCGGCGCGGCGGGCATCGGCCGCAATGCTTGCCATGTCCGCCGCACGCGGTCCCCACGGCCCGTAGCTGGCCGCCTGCACCAGATTGCCAATGGCCGCCAGCGGCGTCCGCAGATCGTTGACGATTCCCGAGATGAGTTGGCCCACCGCCGCCAGCTTTTCCGTACGGAAGAGCTGCTCGCGGACGGAGCGCTGGTCCAACAGCTTGACCGCCACACCGATTTGGTTGGCCAGATGTTGCGTCAGCGTTTGTTCATCGCGGCTGAAGATTCGGGCGCGATCCCGTTGGTCCATCTGCAGAATGCCCAATACCTCGCCTTGCGCCAGCATGGGAACGAACAACAGCGACCGCGGCGCCTCCGGGGTGCCGTCTGGGCCGGGCTGTCCGGTCACCGGAAATGGGCTGCGGGAGGTGTCGGGAATCGCCAGCAGCGTGCGGTAGTGGAAGCAGGCTACCGCCCCGGCCTGCGGTCCGGCTGAAGGCGCCCCTAGCGGAATGGACGGCTGATCCGCGCTGCGATCCACCGCATCAAGCGTCTTGGCGTGCCGGTTGTACAGGTAAAGTTGCGCGCTGGTGACTCCGAAGATTCCGGGTACCACCATCCTGATCCTGTCGAGGATCTGGTCCGCCGAAGAAGCGCCCAGGATCTCCTCGCCCAGTTCATAGGCCCTGTGCAACAGTTCGCGTTGCCCCCGGAGCCGTTCATCGCGCCGCCAGACCGCGAAAATAAACGCGGCGATCGCGAAAACTCCGAGAGGCAGCGCCACTGGCATCGCCATCTTCAGAAGTGGCCCCATAACGCTCGTTATGACGCCTCCGTGACCTGCGCCCGCAGCCATGCTTCGAGAGCCGGGCCACGGAAATCGTCGATTTCCAGATGCGTGCCAGGCAACTCGCGGTGCGTGGTGCGCACGCCCACGATGCGGGCGCCGGCCGCCTGCGCCGCTGCTACGCCGGAAAAGGAATCTTCAAACACGATGCAGTTTCGCGGCGCCACCGAAAGCAACTCGGCGGCGCGCAGATAGATATCCGGATGCGGCTTGGGATATTGCACCTGGTGGCCATCCACAACCACGCGGAAATACGCGCGCAGGCCGCCCCGATCCAGTATGAAATCCACGTTCGCCGGTTCCGCGTTGGTCGCCAACCCGACCGGTTGTCCCGCATGCCGGCGCAAGAATCCCCGCACGCCAGGCACGAAACTCTCCGCCAGCCTGGGTTCCAGCATTGTCCGGTATAGTTCCTCCTTGGCGGCCCCGTGGACAGCGACCTCTTCCGCGCTCAACCGCGGGCCGAAGAAGTCGCGCACGATCTCGTCGTTGCGCCGCCCGTACATGCGTTCGACAAGGGCTGCGCCGGCGTCGATCCCAAAGCGCCGGTTGTACACCATCCACGCCTCCACGTGCAGCGGATTCGAATCCACGATCACGCCATCCATGTCCAGCGCCATAGCCATACCAGGCCGCAGCCACGAGTCAGTCGCCAAGCTGACCCTCCAGCCAGTTCATGTAGTTGGGGGCAACTTCCACCACCGGTACCGCCAGCACCTCCGGCACATCGTATCCATGCGCTTTTTCCAGAGCCATCCGCAACGGTTCGAAAAGCTGCCGCGACGACTTGATGATCAGCAGACACTCCGCGGCCGACTCGACCGCGCCTTGCCAGCGGTAGACGCTGCGCGCGCCCGGCACCATCGTCACGCACGCCGCCACGCGGGCCTCCACCAGCACCCGCGCCAGCTTGGCGGCCTCCTCTTCCGTCGCGCAGGTACTCAAGACGACAATTTTATCCGTCATAAGCGAAAAATCTCAGAACAAGATTGCGAATCCGATGTTAACATTATGCTATTGGCATGCGGCGATGAAGGAATCATTCACTAGATTCGCGGGCGCTGCGGCGCTGTTGTTGCTCGCGGGTTATGCATTTATTGCATTGCGGGGTCCGCAAGGCGTTCCCGGGCTGATGGAGAAACGCCGCCTGATTCGGGAATACGAAAAGACGAATGCCGACATGGTGCGCAAGATCGAAGAGCAGCGTGCGCGCATCGGCCGGTTCAGCGACAGCCCGGACCAGGAGATCCGGCAGCGTCTGAAACTCGTGAAGCCCGACGAAAAGGTTTTTATCTTGCAGGATCCCCCGTCCCCGCCGCCTTCAGGCTCTCCAGGCCAGCGCCAGTCCCCATAGCGCGCCGCCCAGCGCGAGGTAGTGTTCCGTTAGCTAGGATATGAAATGTGCCAGCCATTGACAATCCGCCGCCAGCGTGCTCCGTGGAAGCCGATGTCATCATCGCCACGCCCTTGGAAATTTGCCAGGCTGTGCATCAGGTGTTGATGGAGTACTTTGAATTTGTCCCGATTGGTGGCCCAATTGGAGTAGCATTTGCGCCAGACGAGGCCGACTCAGTAGGTTTGAACGTAGTTCGTCTTCTGGAGCAGCGTAAAGGGCTGAGTAGTCCATCAAGTTCCGAAATGCCGCAATCAAGCTGTTAGTGTCGGCGAACCGCTCCACAATATGTTCCAGTTCCGGTTTTGAATAACAGTCCGCTCTTTCCATCCAGCCGCTAATGTTCAAAGCCTCCTTCACCCCGATTCTCATTTGGCCGCTCGTTCCCGGTGGAATGTGCGCTACGGACGCCTTCCACCGAAGTGGATCGATTGGATCTACTAGCACCAGGTAATCTGGCGCATTGTCGCAATAGGCCCAAATCCAATGCGCAAACTTATTCCTCTGCTTCTCATCCTCCGCGAACAGCTTTAATAGTGCCTCGAATATTCTATGGTCATGTTCGCTGAGCACTATCTTAGAAGAGGCTCTCAGCGCTTGCGTTTTGGAGTACGACCAGCGGAGAGCATCGTATATTGCAAAAGCAGGCGCGGCTTCCGTCTTGAGCATACCGACAAATGCCAAGCCTAGATTGTAATCTGAGTTGGCGCATAATGCTATAGCCCGAGCGACAAGCGCACCTAACTCAGGTTGTCTAGAGGCTCCGTGGTCTGGAGCTAGTATGATAGACAATCCTGTGCGGACTACTTTTGATAATGGCTGTGGCATCCTATGTCTCCAGTAATGTCCTCTCAGTCCATCGGGCCGCACCGGCTTTCTGCGCGATCTCCTTTCGCTGCTTCCCGCTGATTAAGTGGTCGGGCGGTAGTTTTCATAGATAGCCTTCTCGTCGCGGTCATAATCCCCGAATCGATCCAGCGTGTACGCCCTAAACCCTTCTTTGGTGAGACGGTGAATGTGAATTTCGCCGCCAATATAAATCCTCTCGGCTTCTGGTCGGGATCTCTGGATCGCCCTTTGCTCGTCCATCATTGTCCTGATGTCTTGTGGTAGGCGGTAGGCCTCTGGAACTGTGCATTCTGGCTTTACGCCGAGACCGTATTCGCGCGGCTCAGAGCGGAAGTTGTTAGTTGATCTGTACGCGACGGAGTGAATTAGTCCGGTCTGCTTGGAGAATCCAAAATGATAAACGGTAGCAGTAAGATCACCGTTCGGGTCAGAGAGTCCCTGCGTAAACTCCTTCCAATTAGAGGCAAAATTACGCGGCGCATGATAATCGAGGTTATCAATATCCCTGACGATCATACGATCATTTATGTGTACAAACCACTTGCCAAGAAACCCTCCAGCGCCGGTCCCGGCGATAATCATTCCGAGATGGGGTATGATAAAAGCCTTGGTGGTGAACTTAAAGGGCCGTCCATCTGGTGATGTGGCTAATGTATCTGTTGCTACTAATGCCTCGTGTTCCTCTATGTGGAATATAAGTGACGACATGGTACTGTCAGACTATTGTTGATCCGGGACAAGCGGCCCGCTATTTGTTGCGTTTCGCCCATCGGGCGGTGCTGGCCTTCCGCGCGATCTCTTTCCGGCGTTCCGGGCTGATTTTCTCCAGACGGCGCTTTCCCCCAATCCGCCCGCCACGTGCGCCCATTTCAACAAAAAAGGCTTTTATATCTTCTGGTAGTGCTTGGTTTGCCATAGTTGTTTTCCTCATGCGGCTTTCAATAGTTCCTCAACATCCCACACGCGGTTAGTGATACCGGCTTCCATCGCAGGGGTAACGCGGAGCGGTTTGTGGATGCGGCAGAAGTTGTAGAACGCGAACCAGAGGCAGTAGGCGTACCACAGGTTCTCCCATTTTTTGCTAAACGCATTCGTGAGGCGGGTCATGCGGCGCATGCCCATGCGGATTGAAAGGTTCTGGCGTTCGATATGCGATGTGCAGATCTTGTCCTTGTCGGGGTTGCCTATTATCACCACCGGCTTTGCGTCAACCACCTCAGCGGGACTGTAGCGGCGTTCGCCTTCGGTGGATTCGGCGTAGCTTTTGACGAGCATTGCGTAGTCCACACGATCTCCAAGCGTCGTTTCGATTGAGGACTTGTAAGGCTGAAAGCCATCTGTCGTGATTTGAAACCGTTGCGGAGCGGTCGCGCCGCGCAACCCTTCGATGAAGGCGTCCGTCGTGGCCTGATCGCGCCGCCCAAGGGCGAAATTCAAAACCAGCTTGGAGCCGCGCTCGATTGCCACAAAGCAGTAGGCATCCCCGATGCTGTTATCGTGAGCTTCAAACGGAAACTTGTGCGCTTCCTTCTTTCGGACATATCCCCAGATTTCATCGCATTGAACGTCTTTTACGGGGATGTTCACCAGCAGCTTGCCCATGATGCGTTCGCAATTCTTGCCAGCGTGTTCCAGCATCGCAAGCACGGTCTTTGGGTCAACATCGCACAGGCGTGCCGTGGAGCGCACGCTACTGCCCTCTAAGAGGCATTTCAGAATCATGAGCACGGTGGCCTTTTCCTTCCGTACGTCCTCTCCAAAAGGCTTCTCTTGCGGCTCAGTGAACCGCTTGCCGCATTGTTGGCACTTGTATCGCTGGACGGCGTTCCAGCCCTTACCGGCCTTCACCATGTCGATTTTGCAGTTGTGGCACGTCACACGAATCTCCTTGATTCGCGCAACCAAAAGCCGGATAATGGACTTGGACAGTCTGTGCGGCTTCGGTCGCGCGGATTTCGGCCCCGGTAGCGATTAGCGTCGTTACTGGGGCTTTTTCTTTCACGACTCCATTATGCTATACCCCCTATAGCAGTGTCAAGCGGTTTGGCAAAAAAAGATTTAGCAGATTGCAATATCCCGGCTAAAGGAACACTACCCAGCGCGAGCCAACCCGCATTCACGCGATAGCGAAACGACAGCACGAGCATGTCAGAGCCGTCGCGATAGTAAGGACGTCGATCAGCGCCGTGCGTGCCAACTCCCACGTTACCAAAGCCATGAGCGCCAACGACGCCACGTTCACGCCATCTAGAAATGCGCCGGCCAGCCGCGATCTCCGCAGCCAAGGCACCACCGGTCCGCTGACCGCGCAGAAAACGAAGGCCGGAAGGAAGATGCCGACCGTCGCAGCCACGGCGCCCGGCGCGCCCTTCAAAACGTAGCCGATGAAAGTAGCGGTGGTGAACAACGGCCCCGGGGTAATCTGACCGACCGCCACTGCGTCCAGCAATTGTTTGGAAGTCAACCAGCGCCAGTTGCCCACCAGATCCTGCTCCAGGAATGCCAGCAGCACGTAGCCGCTGCCATAGAGCACCGAACCGATCTTCACGAAGTACAGGAACAAAGCGCCCAGTCCCATGGCCCTTGGTCTTGGGGGCGCGGCTGCGAATCGCGCGAACTGCCCGGCCAGCACCGCGCCGGCGGCGATCAGCAGCACAGCCAGCGGCTTCAGACCCCGCTGGCTGGACTTCCACCATTCGCGCAGAGCCGCTACCACTCCGGCGCCGGCCAGCACGATCAGCGCGCCGCCGCCAGCCACGGCCGCGCCGATGGATGCAATGCCAGCCGCCCCCAGGAATCGCGTTTTTGCCGCCGTCCGGCCAAGCTTCCACAGCGCCTGCGCGACGATCGCGATCACCACCGGTTTTAGCCCGTAGAGGAACCGTCCTACACCCGGCAAGCTGCCGAAGCGCACGTAAGCCCATGCGAAAAACGCCACCATAACCGCGGACGGGACGATGAAGCATATTCCAGCCACGGCCAAGCCCGGCCAGCCAGCCCGCAGGTAGCCGAGGTAGATGACCATTTCGGTCGAAGTGGGCCCCGGAATCAGGCTGGCCGCTCCCAGACGGTCGAGGAAATCCTCCCGGCCGATCCAGCGGCGCCGCGTGACGACTTCGTCCTCCAGCATGGCGATGTACGCGGCCGGACCGCCAAACGCAGTCACGCCCAGACGCAGGAACACCCGGGCGACTTCGGCAACTGCAGCGGGTGTTGCTCGCTTGGACGGGGGACTGAGGGGGGAAGCGGGCGTGCTTGGTATCTGCGGAAATGGTTCTGCCATCGACTCTTCGCGATGATAGCAAAGGAAAGGGCCGGGTGGCAGGGCTAATCCAATGTGCGAATGCACCAAAACTTAAGGCAAGCGTAACATTATCAATATGTTGGGCTTTATTTGTCCGGCGCCGCGCCTGCCGGACAGCAACTCCGCCCGGAGCCGAAATCGGATTAAAATAACAGAAAGACCCCCGGCCAACCCATGTGGATAGTCCGCCTAGCCCTTCGCCGCCCCTATACCTTCGTGGTCATGTCGATCATGATCGTCATCCTCGGCGTCCTCGCCACCTTCCGCATGCCCACCGACATCTTCCCCGAAATCGACATCCCCGTCGTCAGCGTCATCTGGTCCTACGCCGGCATCTCCCCCGAGGAAATGGCCGAAGTGGTCACCATCCGCTGCGAGCGCTCTTTCACCACCTCGGTCAACGACATCGAGCACATGGAGTCGCAATCCCTCCCCGGTCTCTCCATCACCACTTTCTCCCTGTCCTCGAGCGGACGTGGTCGGCAAACTGGACGAGGAAGTCTTTAGCACGCGCCATTTTGAGGATGACCTCCTTGTCCTCCGCCAAAAAAGTGACGACATGCTCGCAGAGAGACCAGGCAATCGCCTCCTGAAAGCTGGCCTCCGAGATCCCGAGGCAGTTGAGGAGGCGTGGGATGAGTTCTTCATAGTCATCGCCGTTCGACTGAGTCGACATACCGTGATCTTGGAGTGCCTCGTCCCGGGGACGCAAGACTCGCCCCTGCTGCATCATACCAGTTTAAGCAGCCATTTTTTCGGCCCAAGGCCGCGATCCTGATCCTGCCGACTTTAATTTCTCGTCGGCCTCCATATATGCGCTCTCTCTGCGCCCTTCCCTGCTTTCTTCGGCCGGCCTGGCCCCATCGCCCTGCAGGCCGTTGACGTTTCCTCAGAACAGGCGCCACAGCAGCACGGGCCGGACTCCTCTAATCACAAAATTCCTGTGGGGTCGTGGGCAGCGGGTTCGGTCCATCGGATACACATCAGCCTCGATACCCGGCTGTCGATCAGCTCGAGAGGCCAGCCATCGTAGTCCGCCAAGCGCTCTATCGCCTCCCGTACGAGGGTACGTGTGGTCGCTACCGCGGTCGGCCGTCAAGTCGTGCAAGCTTGGCTTTCAGCTCGGGTTCAAGATTTATTTCCATGCCCCAAAGGTAAGGGCAGAGGCGGCTCGTGTCAAGCGCGGCGGCGCTGTCCCGTGCGGTCGTAGCCGCATCCCTCGCCGTTCCCCTGCGCCCCACTGCTTTCCATGAGGTCAATGCGGGGAGATGCTCTGACGGCGTCCGTGCCGGATATGCAGGATAGAAACCATATCACGTTTGATGGTGAACAGAATCCGGTATACATTGGGCCGACGGCCATAGAGCAGGTGCCGCACCTCAAAAGGGAAATCGGCATTCTCAGGAGCAAGCGGACAGCGGGCTGGCGCGATGGCAAGCGATGCAATTGCGTCTTCCAGTGCCAGAAACCACCGAATGCCGGTATCGCCTGCATCCTGGGAATACAACCACTCGAGAATGGCTTGCGCGTCGCGTTCGGCTTCCGGCGTTGTCTCAACCAGGAAGGCCATATTTTCGGCGCATCTCGCTAAGGAACTCGGAGGCAGGGCGAGTGCGTCCCGCCTTCACGTCTTCACAGCCCTGCCGGATGCCTTTAATGGCCTCCTGATAATCGGTGCGCTCCCATTCGAGATACGCAGCCAGAGCCTCATCGAGCGCATCGGTAACGCTCTGTCCGTACCGTTGGGCATAGTTGTCCAGTTCGGCCTTACGTTCCGGTTTGATGGGTATTGCTTCCATGCCCCAAGGGTACGGGTAGAGCCGCTTTGTGTCAAGCTCGGCTCCCCGCCGGCTGACCACCACGCGGTCATGGGAACGCAAAACCGCCCGAGTCCATCTCGCTAACAGGCCTCAGAAACCGTAGCCATTCTCCGTTCATCCCTCTCATGATCACAAGCTGGGGCACGCCCGGATCTTCTTGTAAACAGGCCTGAACTGCCAACTCATCAGCCAAAATGATCGAACAGCCGTGGTCGTGTGATCCTGTTAAGGGAAGACCGGCGACCTGACACATCCAGGCGCAGCGAGACGCCGCTATCGGCTCCCTCTGAAGATTTCCATTTACCCAATCGGACATACCGGGAACGGTACGCGGGACCCATGAAAATGGATGTGTTATCGAAAATTGGCTTTGATCAGCAGAAAGACCCTGAGCGGACCGCCGGAACCACGCAGACATTTATTATCAATACGTTGGGCTTTGTTTGTCCCACCCGCTGGCGACCGGCGAGCGGTCCTCGCCTCGCCGCCTGCACAAATCGGATTAAAATAACAGAAAGACCCCCGGCCAACCCATGTGGATAGTCCGCCTAGCCCGCCGCCGCCCCTACACATTCGTGGTCATGTCCATCATGATCGTCATCCTGGGCGTCCTCGCCACCTTCCGCATGCCCACCGACATCTTCCCTGAAATCGACATCCCCGTCGTCAGCGTCATCTGGTCCTACGCCGGCATCTCCCCCGAGGAAATGGCCGAAGTCGTCACCATCCGCTGCGAGCGCTCCTTCACCACCTCGGTCAACGACATCGAGCACATGGAGTCGCAATCCCTCCCCGGCCTTTCCATCATCAAAGTCTTTTTTCATGCCGGCGCCAAAGTGGACGCGGCCGTCGCGCAGTTGGCCGCCGCCTCCCAAGCCGTGCTGCACTCCCTGCCCACCGGCATGACACCGCCCTCCATCCTGCGCTATAACGCCTCCAGCGTTCCCATCCTGCAACTAAGCATTTCGTCCGACACCATGAGCGAGTCGTCGCTCTACGATTACGGCTACAACTTCATCCGCACTCAGATGGCTACCGTGCAAGGCGCTAGCTGTCCCTTACCCTACGGCGGACGCCCCCGCCAGATCATGGTGGATATCGATCTCAAGGCGCTCTACGCGCAAGGGCTCTCGGCCAACGACGTGGTCAATGCCATCAACGCGCAAAGCCTGATCATCCCGTCCGGCACCGCCAAAATCGGCCCCAACGAATTCGTGGTGCGGCCGAATAGCCTACAGGCAGTGCGGTCATAGCGGGGACATAGGGCTGACAAAAACGCCGTCGCGCGCATCGCAACTGGCGCTGGGCTTAGGTTCTTAGCCCCTGTGCTTCGCTGCTGAACCCCAAGATCCGTTCGTCCGTCCAGTATGCGTCTGAGGGCCGAACGCTATCGACAAGGGGAGCAAGATATGTCCCGAAGAACTCACTGTTCTCTCGGATCATTTCCGGGTTTTCACAAAACCACCGGCGCAGCGCTAACGCCGCGTCAGTGAAGTGTACTGGATATTTTGCGTGGCTTATCGCGAGCTTAAGGCCGTCTAGCTCGCGGACCATTGTGTCGAAGTGTTCGCGGCGTTGCTCTTCGATTTGTAACCTCACTTGGCGAGATGTAGCCCAGATTGAGCACGCCCCTCCGATAACCGCTCCCACCAAGCCCGCTAGGGCTGGGATCAAAACAGCGGGATCAGTCCAATGTTCTGGCGCTATGGTCACCTTCCCGTATGGCCTGGTAGCATGGAGGTGCCCGCCGCGTCGGTTGCCGCGTCGGTACAGCCCCCCGAAGTCACCACTGCGGAGAAGGTGCCAGTCATGGGGAGCCCGGACCCCAAGAAAATCTGCGCGTCACACATTGAGCGCCTTTTCCACCCGAATGGGCGTGCACCGCATGACCCGGCTCACAAACGCCCTCTCAAAAATGAATAATCTCTGGCGCGCGGATTGCCTCTGGCTCGCCTACTGCAACTCCCGTTCCCACAGCGGCTCTCCCTCCACGCCGGCCCGCTCGACTTGCCCTTGCGTTGCGGGTAGACGTAACGGGCGAAGGGGGGCGTGGCGGGTCATTTCGTGGGGTATCCCTTCGCACCGATAGGCTGCCAGCCCCAGCGCTGATATGTTCCGACTTTGCCAGCGGGAAACTTAAAAGCGTCGTCAGGTGGAAGCCCTAGACCAAGCCTGACGGTGACATGCTCTGTGGCGAGCAGCTCGATGACGACCGGAACGTTGTAGAGGCGCCCATTCTCGACTTTTAGGGGCAACCAAGTAACGTCCAGCGTTACCTCCGTAATGGTCCAGCCCGGCAACCCGTTGTATATGTCGCAAATCAGTGAACCGCGCGTATCGTCGGGGCCGCATACTCCCCCGATCCTTTCCGCCTCGGGACCGTCTTTGACGAAGCCGCCGAACGTCAGCGGCAGGGCTTGCACCCGCTTCACCTCGTCGTGAGACGGAGGGGCGCCCTGGCTTCCGCAGCCGCAGGAGGCGACAATCGTTAGCATCGAAAGCAGCAGGGGGCCTGCCTTAGTATCGAGCACGGGCGCGTCCTTTTTCGGCACTATTCTACCTTAAACCAGTTGTCCGTTTGGGCCTGCGCGGCAGCCTGAGCCTTTCCCGCCCTCAGAGAATTGCGGTACAGGCCTACCCGGAGCCTGTCGAGAGTCGCGAGGCATCCATGGCATTCCCCGCCCTCCTACCGCAGCCGGGTTCTTGCCAGTGTAGGGGTCCTCCAAGGGAGTGCCGTCCAGGTGCTCCCCAATGGCTTGCTCCACCACGGGCTACCGTCATGAAGTCGTGGTCTTTGCTTGAACGGCTAGGCATGGTATAGTTGTGGCATGAAGTCGAAAATATTGGGAATGGTCTCTCCGAGTGGGTTTACGCTGTCTTCACGTCCCGGCGTTATATTTTTCGAGGACGCGCTACGTGAAGAATTGGCAGATTCAGGGATGACACAAATGATGATGGACAGGTGGATCGGTCGAGCTAAACAAATGCGAGCGCCCGCGGCCTTCAGCAAGACGCTCTTTCAGCAGGTAAATTGACCCCTGATGTTTGCCGTATACGTGACGGAGTACTATGGCCCCGGCCATCGCGGCGAGTGGAAACCACGAAGATTCACCAGCTTGCCGAGAGCGAAGGAATATGCCGACCGAGAGGTCGAGAGGCTCAAAACCGGGCGCGGCACGCTAGTTGTTGAGGTTGTTCTTGGGGTCCGTACTTCGGGCCGCAGCGGAAGAACCAAATCGCGTGGAACGAGATCCAGTCGGGCGAATTACGCGTGTTGCGCCCATCTGAACTCGCCCAAACTGATACAATACCGGATTTTCTGAAAGCCACTTGTCACTTCATCGCGCTCACGCACCACGGCACGTAGCTCGTGAAGATGGGCCTTCGCCGAAATTGGTTTCGTACTTCTTATTACGTATAAGTAAACAAGTGACTTGTCGGCTTCGAGCGTAAGAAAAAGTATGATTGCCCTCTTCTCATCTCGCAAGGCCGAGCGCAGGAGGCCCCCCATCACCGAACCTTCGGATCCCGGCCCGAAACTCTCGCGGCCAGCGATCCGCAGAGGTAGCGTTTGTTATCAATACGTTGGGCTCTGTTTGTCCAATTCGCACCCACTCGCGCGGCCTTCCCCCAGCCCCGGCGCGCGAAGCGCGCCTCAAAATCGGATTAAAATATCAGAAAGAGATCTTCCTGACCATCGCCCATTTGGATAGTCCGCCTAGCCCTTTGCCGCCCCTACACCTTCGTCGTCATGTCCCTCATGATCGTCATCCTCGGCGTCCTCGCCACCTTCCGCATGCCCACCGACATCTTCCCTGAAATCGACATCCCCGTCGTCAGCGTCATCTGGTCCTACGCCGGCATCTCCCCCGAGGAAATGGCCGGAGTCGTCACCATCCGCTGCGAGCGCTCCTTCACCACCTCGGTCAACGACATCGAGCACATGGAGTCGCAATCCCTCCCCGGCCTTTCCATCATCAAAGTCTTTTTTCATGCCGGCGCCAAAGTCGAGGCCGCCGTCGCGCAGTTGGCCGCCGCCTCACAAGCCGTCCTGCACTCGCTGCCCACCGGCATGACGCCGCCCTCCATCCTGCGCTACAACGCTTCCAGCGTCCCCATCCTGCAATTGAGCATCTCAAGCGACACCATGAGCGAGTCCTCGCTCTACGATCCCGGTTACAACTTCATCCGCACCCAGATGGCTACCGTGCAAGGCGCCAGCTTCCCCTTGCCCTATGGCGGCCGGCCCAGCCAGATCATGGTGGATATCGACCTCAAATCGCACTACGCGCAAGGTCTCTCGGCCAACGATGTGGTCAACGCCATCAGCGCGCAAAGCCTGATCATCCCCTCCGGCAGCGCCAAAATCGGACCCAATGAATTCGTGGTGCGGCCTAATGCGTTCGTTTAAGGCCATTTCTGCGCGCCGTGGAGAATCCGGTCGAGCACGATGACATCCTCGCGGACCCGATAAACCGTCAGAAACGGAATTCCGGTAAACACCAGCTCGCGAGTTCCTGGTTTGCGCCCTGGCCGGCCACGGCGTGGAAACTGCGTGAGAGTGCCGACGCCCTCGTAGATTCGGAGCGCGGCGCGGCGGGCGGCTATTGGGCCGTCATGCTCCTCGGTGTAATCGCAGATGTTTGTGAGGTCGCGGGCGGCGGGTTCCGTCCATCGGATACGCATCAGCCGCGATACCGGCCCTCAATCAACTTTCCGATGTCCTCATGGTCGATGAGTTCGCCACGGTCGGCGGAGGCCATACCCTTCTCCACTTCCCGGAGAAACCACTCGTCGTAGTCCACCATGCGCTCTATCGCCTCTTGCACAAGGGCTTCGGGCTCGCTGCCGCGCTCGGCGGCAAGCCGCGTAAGCTTGGCTTGCAGCTCCGGGGCAAGATTTACTTCCATGCTCCAAGCGTAAGGGCAGAGGCGGCCCGTGTCAAGTGCGGCCGTATGCAGCGACCATGCGCCAAAATTGCATCCGCGGCGACGAAAGCGACAAGGTCTCGTCAAGAAAAAGACTCGGTCCCTCCTTGGAAGGACCGAGCCACATGGGCCAAGTGTAAAGGCGCGCTTGCAAAGGCCCTGGCTTGAAGCGCGTGACTTTAGAGAGTCAGTCCGCGATAAGTATCCTTCCACTCCAGCCGACTCGTGGTCCCGTTAAAGAACCGCCGGAATGTGTCATAAACGAGCCTGCGGATAGCCTTTCCGCGAGACGACTTGACGTCGGCAATTGTCCGCTGATACTCACCGAGATTCATGGGGTCGTCTCCCCCGAGCTCGATCAGTTTGTCCAGGCGCAGCAGCGCGCCGTCGAGATGAGCCATGTTTGCGTCGCTACGCAACTTGCCGCAGGCGGCCGCGAAGCTCAGGAGGAACATCCCGCCGTTGGAGAGAATGTATTGGTGCGTCGGATTGTCGGCGTACGCCTGTATGATCCTTCCGTGAACGTCGGTAGTGATTTTCTTGAGCGTCTGTACTACATCGTTAATGTCGCCGACGTCGAAAGTGCTATCGAGTTCCGCGTACCCCTCGTCGGCCTCGAGCAGTTCCTCAGTCTGATCCTGTTTCTTCACCTGGGGATTGCTGGTGATAAACGCCCGTGCAGATATGATGAGATCCGACGCG
>Ga0302324_100012730_pt1 | contig 17141 bp, 15 predicted proteins | sample Palsa_T0_1_FD_201949 | JGI IMG/M metagenome (GOLD analysis project Ga0302324, IMG submission 201949) | Peat permafrost microbial communities from Stordalen Mire near Abisko, Sweden - Palsa_T0_1 | ecosystem: Environmental > Terrestrial > Soil > Palsa > Peat permafrost | place: Sweden: Abisko...
CCGTGAGGCAGGCCGGCGGCCGAGTATCGGTCCGCCAGAAATTCAACGCACGCCTTGAACCAAGCCAGCCCTTCCGGTGTCCCGGTATTGAAGGCGCTCATATTTTCCGGACAAGCGGGATCGTAACGCGGGTGCTGCAAAATCCGGTTCGCGGCCGTACCAGCATGCACGTAATTGAGCAGGATCAATGTGACCGTTGCGCCGCTGTCGGACATGGCCTTGACCTCGTGGTCGATGCCAAGGATGTAACCGCGATTGAACCAGAAGGCGCGGCCATCCATTTCCCAGCGAAGATCATCCGGTTTCGGCTCCGGCTGGACTGCCTCGCCGAAATCGAAATTGAAGGCTGCATGTTTGACACCCAGGGCGATGGCGTCGTCGGGCATTTGCACTTGCAGCCCCTTTTTGCTGGAGGACTTAGGGTAAGCGCCGGGGTATTTGGAGAGGTTTCGACGGAGTTCGACAAAGCGCATCGGCCCTTCGGGTGTCCCGTTTTCCAGCGCCACGAAACCGGAATAAATCCGGTCTCGCGCACCGTCAAATCTGGGAAGTGAAACTTTTTTGCGGTGGGCATCCACGCGGATCACTGCCGTGGTTCGGGCGGTGGAGTAGTCTTCATAGGGCGCCAGTTCAACCAGGGTTCGATTGCTCCGCGCGGTGTCAAAAGTGAAAAGCAACTCCGTTTTAGTCGCGGTGACGGTGAACGCGGCCAGGCAGGCGGAGCCGAGGAAAAGAAACAGAAGGCCGAACAGGCATGCGAATTTTCCAAGCACAGCTTAATTCTGCGAGGACGCCGGCGCCCAGGCCAACCCGTCCGCAACTGGTCCCGCGGAGATCAAAGTGCGCACGGTCCAATTTTGGGTGTCAATCACCGCGACCTTTTTGCTGGCGTCGCAGGAAACATAAGCCTCCCCTCCGTCTGGTCGCACCAGCGCCTCTTGCGGCGCACGCGGCATATCCAACGTGTGGGCCACCTTCATTTCGCGCAAGTCAATCACGGCCACTTTGTTGATGCGGGGGAGCGGCACCACCAACCATAAGCCGTCGGGCGTGGCCGCGACGCCGTAGCCCGTGCCAGGCATGGGAATCCAACGCACCACCGCGTTCTTGGTGGTGTCTATCACAGCCAGCCTGGGAGCGTCCTGGTCCGAGGTAAAAACCCACCGGTCATCGGCTGAGACGCAGATGCGTTGCGTCACTTTGCAGACTGGAATGACAGTCAAGAGTTTTTTTGCTTCCAGATCCAGCACCGAAACCGTACCCGGGGCGACATTGGCGGTGTATCCGCGGCGGCCATCGTGGGTGATCGCCAGCATGTGCGATTCGGGCTGGCCGGTGGGGACGCTCCCCACAATTTTGAGCGTGGCCGGATCAATGATGGTGATCGAATTCTCCAATTCCGTGGTTACATAGAGCAATCCGTTTTTGGGGCCAATGACCGCGCAGTGAGGCCTCACGCCCTTGCCAAAATCCACCGTGCCCGTGATTTGCCGCGTCGCCAGATTGATCACACGCAGCAAGCTGCCGTCGGTGCCGGGCGAGCCTACACCCGCATTGCCGTAAATGGGCACGTAGGCAAATTTTCCGTCAGGAGAAGCCGCCAGTTCGTGCCCGGTGACGCCGTCCTCCGCCACTGTGGCCAATTGCTGTCCGGCGGATGGATCGATAATGCCCATCGTCTGGTCCCCCTTATTGGCGACTAAAAGAAATCCGCCAGCATGCACGGAATACGGGTTGAACAACACGACCATTGCGGCCAAAAACATCGAAACAGGCTTTATCATGCCGTCGAGATTAACCGATTCACGCGGACGAGGTCAATTGTGAACCAAAATAACCCATTTGCGCCGGGAGGGGAGAGCGCCGCTAGTCTTCCTTCTTGGATTTCACCACTGCTTTTTTCTTATACGGCGAATGCAAGTTGAAATAGATGCCGCAGAGCGGCCGGTCATTCTCGGTCTGGCTGAGGATGATCGTCACCTGTTTGTCCAGCGCGATGCCGTGCCGCAAATGCGGGCCGCGGCTGATATAAGCGCGAATGGCCTTGTCCATCAGGGAGACCAACGCGTCTTTGCACTCTTCGGGAATCTTGTCAATGCAGACGATGTGCCTGTCGTAGGCCCGCAGGGCCTCAACGATCTCGGCTTGAAATGTTTCGACAGTTAACTCCATACACTACGGGTCGCCGGCCGCCGGTTTGAGGGCGGCGCGCGGTCCCAACACGGCGCTGCCGAGCCGTATCATAGTCGCTCCCTCTTCCACCGCCACTTCAAAATCGCCGCTCATGCCCATGCTCAAATGCGGGAGGGGAGCGCCCAAAAGCTCTTCGCACTGTCCTTTCAGTTCCCGCAGCCTCCGAAACACCGGACGAACCTTCTCCGCATCCTGCGCGAAAGGCGCCACCGTCATCAGCCCATGCACTTCAATCTTCGGCAACGCGTTGATTTCTGCAAGCTCGGCCAGGACTTTTTCCGGCGCGTAACCAAACTTGCTCGCTTCGCCAGCCACGTTGACTTCGATGAGCACAGGCATCGTCTTGGCGGATGATTCGGCCCATTTATTGATCTCCCGCGCCAGTGAAAGACTATCAACACTTTGGATCATGGCAAAGAAATGGACGGCATCGCGGCACTTGTTGGATTGCAGATGGCCGATCAAATGCCAGCGGAGGCGGCCGGGGCAGAGGCCGATCTTGGCCCTGGCCTCCTGCACTCGATTTTCACCAAACACCGAAAGACCCAGTTCAGCCGCGGCGCGAACCACATCCGCCGGATGCCCTTTTGAAACCGTCAGCAACTCAACCGAGGCGGCATCGCGTCCCGACCGGGCGCACGCGGCGGCGATGCGCTGCCGGACGTGATTCAGATTGGCGGCTATGTCCACGGCTTCAGCCCAAGCCGGCGGTTTCCGGGAAGCCGCGCAGGATGTTCATGCTCTGGACGGCCTGGCCGCTGGCTCCCTTGGTGATATTATCGAGCGCGCTGAGGACGATGAGCCGTCCGGTGCGCGGGTCCAGACGCCAGGCAATTTCGATGACGTTGGCGCCGACGACGTTCTTGGTGTCGGGAAGCGCGGGACCGTCCAAGAGCCGGACGAACGGCTCCTGTCCGTAAGCGGCTTGATAACATTGCGCAATCTGCTCCCGCAACGCCGCCATCTGTTGCTCATTTTCAAACTGCTTTTCCGGCGTCAGGTAAAGAGTGGCCAGTATCCCGCGGTTGAGCGGAATCAAATGCGGTGAAAACTGAATGACCACCGATTCGGCCGCCGCCACGCTCAACTGCTCCTCGATTTCCGACAAGTGCCGGTGCTTGGGAATGCCGTAAGGCCGCGCGCTTTCGTTGCATTCGGCGAACAGATACTCCAATTCCACTTTGCGTCCGGCTCCGGTGACGCCGCTTAGGGCATCGGCAATGATCCCGGTGCTCTTGACCAGTCGCGCTTTGAGCAAGGGAAGCAAGGGAAGCAGGATGCTTGTCGGATAGCATCCGGGGGAAGCGATCAGGGAGGCGTTTTTGATTTCAGCGCGATAGATCTCGGGCAAGCCATAGACCGCTTTCGGCAGCAACTCGGGCGCGGGATGGTCGTGTCCATAATATTCCTTGTAGAGCGCCGGGCTTTTGAGCCGAAAATCCGCGCTCAGATCAATGACTTGACAACCAAGATCGAGCAGGGGCACGGCGAATTCCGCCGCCACGCCGTGCGGCAGCGCCAGGAAAACCACGTCGGCCATTTTGGCCAGCCACTCCGGCTGGGGTTCGCTGAAGCGCAGGGTTTGGGCGCGCGGTTCATGGCCGAATTTGGGAAAAACGCGGGCCACCGTCTGCCCCGCGTACTGCCGCGAAGTCACCGCCGCCAGTTCGGCCTGCGGGTGCCGCAAGAGCAGGCGCACCAGTTCCTCGCCCGAATAACCCGACGCGCCTACGATGGCGGTCTTCATCGGATCACCGTTTGCTGTATTGGAAGCGTTTGCGCGCGCCCGGCTGGCCGTATTTCTTGCGTTCCCTCATGCGCGGGTCGCGAGTCAACAAGCCCGCCGTCTTCAAGGTCGGACGCAACGCCGCGTCCACGGTCAGCAACGCTCGCGCGATGCCGTGGCGCATGGCGCCTGCCTGGCCCATGGGGCCTCCGCCGTCGAGGTTGACGCGGATGTCATACTTGGCGGCGCTTTCCGTCACAGCCAGCGGCGTGGTCGCCAGCGTGCGCAGCGTATCGGTAGGGAAATAAGTTTCGAAGGGACGACCATTGACCACGATTTTGCCGGAACCCACCGCCAGGCGGACCCGAGCGACGGCCGTCTTGCGGCGTCCAGTACCAAGAAATTCTTTTGTGTCTGCCATAAATATAAATACTTGCTATTTGACTGCGGCCAACGTGGCGGGCTGCTGCGCCGCATGAGGATGCTGGGTGCCCTTATAGACTTTGAGTTTGGTCATGATGACGCGGCCCAGACGGTTCTTGGGCACCATGCCGCGCACCGCGTGCATGATCAGCTTTTCCGGGTGCTTGGCGCGAACCTGCGCCACCGAGGCGTATTTCTCGCCGCCTTTCCAGCCGGAATAGGACATGAATTCCTTGTCCGTCTCTTTCTTCCCCGTGACCTTCACCTTTTCGGCATTGATCACGACCACGAAATCGCCGGTATCCATGTGGGGCGTATAAATAGGTTTGTTTCTTCCGCGCAAAATATTGGCGACTTGGACCGCCAGACGGCCCAGAATGGCTCCGTCGGCGTCCACGACGTGCCATTTGCGCTGTTCCAAATGATTCTTAGGCAAATGCGTTTTCATCAAAATCCCTCTTAGAGGAGGGGCGGTGAACTTACCAAAGAACCGCCTGATGTCAACAGCCAATTCCATATTTGCGTTTTCCCGCCCCCAAACCCTAAAATCCCCCGATGGGCAACTCTTTTGGACATCTGTTTCGCATTACCACCTGGGGCGAATCTCATGGGGGGGGCGTCGGCGTCGTCATTGACGGCTGCCCGCCGCGCCTGGCGCTGACCGAGGCGGACATCCAGCCCGATCTTGACCGCCGGCGGCCCGGCCAATCGGCCATCGTCAGTCCTCGGCAGGAGGCGGACCGCGTACAGATTCTTTCCGGCACGTTCGAGGGCCAGACGCTCGGCACGCCGATTTCGATGTGGGTCAAGAACGAAGACGCCCGACCTGAGGCATACAGCGAAATGGCATCGAAGTTCCGGCCATCCCACGCCGATTACACTTATCAGGCCAAGTTCGGCATCCGCAATTGGCAGGGCGGGGGTCGCACCAGCGCCCGTGAAACCATCGGACGTGTCGCCGCCGGCGCGGTCGCCAAGAAGATTCTGCGCGAACAGTTCGGCGTCGTCATCCTCGCCTACGTCACGCAGGTCCAGCGTATCGCGGCACAGATCGACCGGGAGGCGGTCACTTTCAAACAAATCGAAAGCAACATCGTCCGCTGTCCCGACGAGGCCACGGCGCAAAAAATGATCCGACTCATTGAACGAATGCGGAGGGCGGGCGACAGCGTGGGGGGGCTGATCGAGTGCGTGGCGCGCGGCGTGCCGCCGGGCTGGGGCGAGCCGGTCTTCGACCGCCTGGAAGCGGACCTAGGCAAGGCTATGTTGAGCCTGCCGGCCTCCAAAGGTTTCGAGATTGGTTCCGGCTTCGGCGGAATCTTATTGACTGGTCTGGCGCACAACGACGCCTTTCGCATGAAAGGCGGCAAGGTGCGTACTGTCACCAATAATTCCGGTGGAGTGCAGGGGGGGATTTCCAACGGGGAGACAATTTATTTCAAGGTGGCCTTCAAGCCGGTGGCGACGGTCATGCGGGAGCAGCCCACAGTGGACATCCATTTCAAAAACACAACCCTCCAGGCCCGCGGGCGGCACGACCCATGTGTGTTGCCCAGAGCCGTGCCGATAGTGGAAGCGATGGCGGCTTTGGTGCTCGCCGATCACGCTTTGCGCCAGCGCGCCCAATGCGGCTGATCTTGCCACGATAGCCTAATGGACGTTTGGAGGTCACGGGCCGGGGACTTGGTTGAGTGCCCCATCAGCGCGTGGTGAAGCATGGCTCTCCACCCAATCAATGTCCACTTTAGGGCCTACCACGGTAAAAGGCAGCCAACTGTCGTTGCCTTCAATGACATGAGCGGTTTTGGGGTTCATCCATTTGTGGATTTCTGAATGACCGTCGGCAAAGGCAAAGCCGGCCGCTCCGTTGTGATACGAGGCCGGCATGTCGCCCCATTGATCGTCTTCTCCGTCCGTGGTCGGCGTGTATTGGATACCGTCGTTAATGCTGTCGGGATGCTCGTCAGAGAAAACCCAAGTCTTGGTCGCTATCTTGAAATCACTCGTCCTGAAGAAATCGGGCCAGTAGTTGTCATATCCCGAGGGTGTCTCCGAATCGGTCGATTTGCTGCCACAAGTAAAATCCATCGAATAGCTCCGCACCCTCGCCACACCGTAACCTGGAGCAATGATCGGGTCGGCGGGACACTGATAGATGCCGGGGCTTTTGGTGTAAGCCCCAATGGTGGTGGAGGTGGCACGAATGTCACCGGTGGCGCCACCCATCATAAGAATGTAATTGGTGTTGTCGGTGTTGCCGGCCACCTCAGTCAACCAGCCCTGACTCCAACCGCCTAGGGCGCCTTGACCTCCAATATTATTCGGCAGAACTTCCCTATTGTCGCTGGCATACATAGTCCACGCCAATATGAGTTCATGCCCGTTGCTCAAACACTTGGCGCCTTGGGATTGTTGTTTGGCTTTGGTCAGGGCCGGGAGCAGCAAGGAGGCCAGGATGGCGATGATCGCAATGACCACCAGTAACTCGATCAAAGTGAAGCCTGCGGATGCGGCGGCCTTAAAAGGCCATTCTGAATCCGACGGCGCTCGCATAACCAAATTAACCTTACTCGATCTTGGGGGCATAATGTTTTTAAATGACCGCACTAATTCCTCATTCTTTATTTAGTCTCACCCACGACCCGCTCCATCGCAACCTGAGAATACTTGTTCCAAGACTAGACAAGTCTTGGCGATGGCCCAATGGTTGCGCCCGCCTTGTATTCAAGGCGCACGCGGATCGACGGCCCGATAACACGGCCGGTCTGCACTAATTCCATGACGCGCTTGCGAAGGTGGTGGGAGAAGAGATGGGAATTGTTCACATAGTGGCAGACCGGCGGGTACAACTCCTGGAACCAACTGTCGCTCGGAATGCAAACCACTGAAACATCGGCCGGCACGGCGATTCCATTTGAGATCAACCACGAAAAACACGTCAGCAAGTGGCTCGAACTGCAAAAGACCAGGGCAGTCGGCCTTTTCTCGGCCCGGAAAGCGGCCTCCAATGTGTGGGCCACGGACTGCGGCGAACCGTTTTCCGTCAAGACGAGCAACTCGGCCTCTGGCTTGGCGGTGGCCAGCGCGCGGCGCAATCCCCGTTCCGTGGACGCCACGCCGGGCACAGGTTTGGCATAGGCCAGCATCGCGATCATGCGGTGCCCATGCCGCCCCAATTGCAATCCGGCGTGGAAAGCCGCCGACTCCCAATCGTTGACAACGTAAGACAGGTTTACTCCCGGGTACGGGCTGCCGTAGAGAAAAGCCGGGATGCCCTGCTGCTCGAACCACCGCTGGATGGGCTCGGAGACAAAGTGCAGAATCCATGCGGCCGAGGGATTCTCTTTGACCAGCCGTTTGAGATGCCGCTCGGGCCTTTTGAGATTGAAAATATTGGGGGCGATAAATCGCAGTTCGCGTCCTTGCTCCGCCAGATGCATCTGCAAATCCTCCATTTCCAAAAGAATGATGCGGTCCACCGTCGGAAAAGGTGACAAAAAAGTGACCGGCAGACGGCGGTCCGAGGCCAGGTGCAGCGGCGGAAGACGGTTCTTCTGCACGTGGCGCTGCTTGCCTTGGGCGGTGGACGAAAGCCAACGCTCGTTTGCGAGCACTTTTAACGCCAGACGCAACGTATTACGGCTCACGCCCAGAAGGGCTTTCAACCGCAATTCTCCGGGCAGCATTTCACTCAGGTCGCCGTCAACAATCCATTTCTTGAGGGTCTCGGCGGTTTCGGTGACCAAACTGGTCCTTTTGGGCAGCAATGGCATACCGCGCTTAAAATGACTCTATCTTCCCGCGAAGACCAGCCCGAATGCCATTAAATCCCGCTGGCGGAAGTCACGCGTGGTGTTTAGCATCCCCGTGACATGCGTCCCAAGTTTGATCTCCTTGCCTTGGGTGCGGTGGCGGTTGATGACCTTTTTTACATCGGCTCCTATCCCGGCCCCGATGAAAAAACGCCCGTCCTGCGCCGCGAACGGCATTGCGGCGGGATGTCGGCCATCGCGGCCATCGCCGCCAGTCGTCTCGGTTGCAAATGCGCTTACGCGGGCGTGCTGGGCCGGGATGAATTGTCGGATTTCGCCATCGGCCAGATGCGCCGGGAGGGAGTGAACATTCGGCATCTCGCCCGCCGCGCCGGCGTCCGCGTGATTCACTCGATCATAATAATTGACTCGAAGACCGGCACGCGCAACATCTTCTACGACTTGCGCGGCGTCCTGGGCGCGGCCCGCGATTGGCCGCCTGCCGAGGCGATCCGCTCCGCGCGCGTCCTGTTCGTGGACTGGTTCAGCGTGCCGGGCATGATTCGCGCCGCCCGCGTGGCGCGCGAGGCTGGCATTCCCATCGTGGCCGATTTCGAGCAGAGCGGATTGCCCGGTTTTGCCACGCTGCTGCCGTTGGCGGACCATTTGATAATTTCGGAAGCATTCGCCGCGAAATTGACCGGCCTTTCCGATCCGCGTCGCGCCGTGGTGAAGCTGTGGACCGGTCAACAACAACTGGCCGCCGTCACTTGCGGCGCGAATGGATGCTTTTTCGTGACCGCCGACAACCCTTCTGCGGCGCGCCATCAACCCGCTTTCAAGGTAAAGGCTGTTGATACCACCGGTTGTGGCGACGTTTTTCACGGCGCTTACGCGGCAGCGCTGGCGCGCGGCCTGAGCGCCCCCGACCGTATCCGTTTTGCCGCTGCGGCTGCGGCGCTGAAAGCGGGCAAATCCGGCGGCGCGCAACGCGGCATTCCGAGTTTGGCCCGGACGATGCGAATGATGCGTTCAGTTTGAAGTGCTTTTCCTTGGAGAATCTTGATTTAGCTGATACAAATGGAGGCCAGCAACGTCTAACGTCTCAATCGCGATGAGTTTTCTGTTACGATCTGTAGTGCGGATGGCCGCGGTGGTCGGGTTGTTCCCGATTTCCGAGGCAGTTGCTTCGCCCGATCAGCCGGCCAAGCCGCCGCATTGGGCCTTCGTGCCTCCTGTCAGGCCGGCCTTGCCCAATACGCCTCATTCTTTATGGATCAAGACGCCCATCGACGCCTTCGTTCTGGCCAAATTGAACACCGAAAAACTCCAACCAGCGCCGGAAGCGGAGAAAACGACGCTGTTACGCCGCTTGAGCCTGGACTTGATCGGCCTTCCGCCCACCATCGAGGAAACGGACGCGTTTTTGGCCGACCACCGCCCCGACGCTTATGCGCGACAGGTCGAGCGGCTCCTGGCCTCGCCCCACTACGGCGAACGGTGGGGGCGAATTTGGCTGGATGCGGCGCGGTATGCCGATTCCGACGGGTTTGAAAAGGACAAACCCCGCTTCATCTGGCATTACCGCGATTGGGTCGTCAACGCCTTCAACGCCGATTTGCCTTACGACCAGTTTGTCATCTGCCAGATGGCCGGCGACGAATTTCCCCATCCAACCCAGGACAACTTGGTCGCCACCGGCTTCTTGCGCAACTCGATGGTGAACGAGGAAGGCGGCATTGACCCGGAACAATTTCGCATGGAGGAGATCGTTGACCGGATGGACGCTGTTGGCAAAAGCATCCTTGGCCTGACGGTCCAATGCGCCCAGTGCCATGATCACAAATTCGACCCGATCAGCCGTGAAGATTATTATCGCATGTTCGCCTTTCTCAACAACGATCATGAAGCGTCGATGGTGGTCTATACGCCGGAGCAGCAAAAACTGCGGGGCGATTTGCGCGCGCAAATGCAGCATCTGGAGGCGGAGCTTCAGCGAACCAATGCCAATTGGGCCGCGCGCATGGCGGCTTGGGAAGATTCGGTGCGGAAAGATCAGCCGGATTGGGTTCCATTGCACTGCAAATATGCTGGCGACGGCGGCGAACGCTTCTACTTTTACACGGACGATTCCATTCGGGCCGCCGGCTATTAACCGACCCCGAGTTGCCTTGCAACGGACCGGGCCGCTCCATCAAAGGAATGGCGGCCTTGACGGAGTTTGAGGTGACCGCCGTGCCGATCAACGACCCCACGAACGAAGTCAAGGTGAAGTTTGTCCAAGCCACGGCGGATTATGCGAATGCGGAGAAGGAACTGGAGGCGGAATTCAACGACAAATCGGACCAAAAGCGGGTCTATGGGCCTGTCGCTTTCGCCATTGATGGCAAGGACAACACGGCTTGGGGCATTGACGCGGGGCCGGGCCGGCGCAATCAATCGCGCAAAGCGGTGTTCATCCCGGAAAAACCCCTGGCCTTCACCAACGGCGCAGTCCTGACTTTTAAATTGCAGCAAAACCACGGCGGCAACAACTCCGACGACAATGAGAATCACAACCTGGGCCGTTTTCGGCTCAGCGTTACCAGCGCCACTAACGCCGTTGCTGACCCTGTGCCGGCGGAGGTGCGGGAGATTTTCCAGACGCCCGCCTCCTCGCGCACTCCGGCGCAAGCGGCGGCGGTCTTTTCCGCCTGGCGCGCGACCGCGCCGGAATTCAAAGATGTCAACGATAAGATTGAAGCTCTTTGGCGCCAGTATCCCGAGGGCACGCCGTCCCTGGTCTTGCGGGCGCTTCACGACCACGGACCGGGCGATGAAAAACGCGTGACGCATGCGCTCGCGCGGGGCGATTGGTTGAAGCCGGAAAAAGCGGTCACTCCAGGGGTGCCGAAAATCCTACCTCCGCTGTCGCCGGAGGCGGACGACAGCCGCCTGACTTTCGCCCGCTGGTTGGTGGATCCTCATTCGCCGACGACCGCGCGCGTTTTCGTCAACCGTTTGTGGCAGGCCTATTTTGGCATCGGCTTGCTGGAAACTCCGGAAGATTTTGGCGTGCGGGCGCCGGCTGTGTCGCATCCGCAATTGCTCGATTGGCTGGCCGTGGAATTCATGCGCCCTTCCATCATCGCGCCCGGCGAAAGCTCAATCGCGCCGCCTTGGGACATCAAGCATATTCACCGGCTGATCGTCAACAGCGCGACCTATCAGGAGTCATCGCGCACGCCGCCGGAGCTTGCCCAGCGAGACCCGAATAACCGGCTGCTGGCGCGCGGCCCGCGTCTGAGGGTGGACGCGGAAATCGTGCGTGACATAGCACTGGACGCGTCCGGTCTTTTGGACGAGCAAATCGGCGGGGCGCCCGTGACGCCGCCGGCGCCGGCTTTTCTTTTTCAGCCGCCCGCCAGTTACGGACCCAAAACGTGGCGCGACGAAACGGGGCCGGAGCGCTATCGTCGGGCGATCTACACGTTTCGCTTCCGTTCCGTGCCGTATCCGGCTCTGCAAACGTTTGACGCGCCCAACGGCGACGGCGCCTGCGTCCGCCGATTGCGTTCCAACACGCCGCTACAGGCGCTGGTGTCGTTGAACGAACCGATTTTCGTCGAGTGCGCCCAGGCGCTGGCGCGGCTTTGCCTGGAGCAGGGCGGCAACGACGCGGAACGAATCCGCTACGGATTTCGCCGCTGCCTCGGACGTCCGCCCGAAGCGCGGGAGATGAGGGAGTTGACGAGCCTGCTGCGGCGCGAAAAAAATTATATCAGGGACGGCTGGGTGGACACAGCGGCGCTGGGCGACAAGGACAAAGCGCTCTTTCCGCCCAAGGGCACGACCCCCACGGAATTGGCCGCCTACACCGTCGTGGCCAGGGTCCTGCTCAACCTCGACGAAACGATCACCAAGGAGTAATCCCGCGCATGAACTGTCAAACCCATTTATATCGAAACGAAAGTCCGCTGGCCCTGACGCGGCGCTGGTTCTTGAAGGACTGCGCCGTCGGCCTCGGCGCGCTGGCCCTGCACACACTGGTGGGCGATTCCGCGGCCGCCGCGCCGGAGCCGAAGGACCCGCTGGCGCCCAGGCCGCCGCAGTTTCCGCCGCGCGCCAAACGCGTGATCTATTTGTTCATGGCCGGCGCGCCCAGCCACCTGGATTTGTTCGATTACAAGCCGCAATTGGCCAAATTCAACGGCACGCTGCCTCCGCCCGAATTGCTCCAAGGCTACCGCGCGGCCTTCATCAACCCGAATTCCACCCTGCTGGGGCCGAAGTTCAAATTCGCCAAATATGGCCGCAGCGGCGCGGAATTGTCCGAGCTGCTGCCGCGCCTGGCCGAGGTGGTGGATGACATCGCCATTGTCAAGTCGATGTACACCGATTCGTTCAATCACGCCCCGGCGCAAATCATGATGCACACCGGCTCGCCTCTCTTTGGCCGTCCCAGCGTCGGCGCCTGGACGCTATATGGGTTGGGGGCCGAATCGCGCAATCTGCCGGGCTTTGTCGTCTTCAGTTCCGGCAGCAAGGGGCCGAGCGGCGGCGCGTCCAATTGGGGCGCGGGCTTTCTGCCCAGCGTCTATAACGGCGTCATGTTCCGCAGCCAGGGCGATCCTATTCTTTACCTGTCCAACCCCAAAGGAGTGGATGAACACATCCAGCAAGACACGCTCGCGGCTGTGCGCCGAATGGACCAGATGCACTTGGAGGAGGAGAAAGACCCGGAAATCTCGACGCGCATCGCATCCTACGAGATGGCCTGCCGCATGCAGACCAGCGGGCCGGAATTGATGGACATTTCCAAGGAGCCAAAACATATTCTTGACATGTACGGCGTCGAGCCGGGCAAACCTTCCTTCGCCCTCAATTGCCTGCTGGCGCGGCGCCTGGCCGAACGAGGGGTGCGTTTTGTCGAATTATTTCACGAAGCGTGGGACCAGCATGGCAACCTGACCCATGACCTGCGCCAGAATTGTGAACACACGGATCGGGCCTGCGCGGCGCTCGTCAAGGACCTCAAGCAACGCGGCATGTTGGAAGACACGCTGGTGATTTGGGGCGGGGAATTCGGGCGCACGCCGATGGTCCAGGGCGGCGACGACGGTCGGGACCACCATCCGAACTGTTTCACAATGTGGCTGGCGGGCGGGGGCATCAAACCCGGCCTCACACTCGGGGAATCCGACGATTTTGGTTTCAACGCGACGACCGACAAAGTGCATGTGCATGACCTCAACGCGACGATATTGCGCCTGCTCGGTTTCGACCACACCAAGCTGACCTATCGTTTCCAGGGCCGCGACTTCCGCCTGACCGATGTGCATGGAGAGCCGGTGGTGAAGTTGCTGGCCTGAGCCAGTTTTTCTGAACAAGGCCGGGGCGGCGTAATGGTTGGCAGAAATCTGCCTGGATGTTTGAAACCGAAACAAAAGGCTGAATAAGTTGTTCAATGAATCATGAACGTCATGCACGAGGAAAATTAACTCTGCGCGATTATACACCGTGAAACCCAAAATCATCCTCTGCCTCGCGCTCGTTTGGAGCGCTGTTTTAACTGGTTGCGCCAGTGGCGTTCGCGCCATTACCATCAAAATGCCCGATTTGAATGAACCGATTTATTTGACTGAGCAGCCGACGCAGATCACAGTGCAGATGCCCGTGACCAGTTTTCGCGTTGAGGAAAAACATATATATTCCAAGGCGAGCGATCTGCATCGGCAGGTTTGCCTCTTGCGGGCGGACGGCAGTTCGATTCCTCAATTGCACGAGCCGGACGTAATCGGCATCAGCAACGGAGGATATGTGGGCGAGTATTTGTTTTTTTCATTCCAAAAGAAATCAAAATCAATGAATGAAGTTGCTCGCATCATTGTGAGTATGGATGGCAAAACGCATTGCATGGAACTTGAAGGAAATTCAGACAAACCATGAAACCAAATCTCATCCTCTGCCTCGCGCTGGTTTTGAATGGCGTTCAGATCTCCAACAATATCCTTGCAGGATTTTCGATCATCTCCTTGATTCGGACCAGGAATGTCACCGCCTCGCGGCCATCCACCAGACGGTGATCGTAGCTCAAGGCGACGTACATCATCGGTCGGATGACGATGTTGCCGGCCAGCGCAATGGGGCGCTGCTGGATGGTGTGCATGCCGAGAATGCCGCTTTGCGGGGGATTAACGATTGGGGTCGAAAGCAGCGAGCCATACACGCCACCATTGGTGATGGTGAAGGTGCCGCCCTGCAATTCGTCGGGCTTGAGCTTGTTTTCTTTGGCCCGCGCCGCGAAATCGGCCACCGCCTTCTCCACCTCCGCGAAACCAAGTTGCTCGGCGTTACGCAGGACCGGAACGGCCAAGCCCTTGCCGGAGCCGATGGCGATGCCAATGTCAAAATAATTATGATAAACAATGTCCTCGCCCTGGATGGAGGCGTTGAGTTGCGGAATGGCTTTCAGGCCCTCGATGGCGGCTTTGACGAAGAAGGACATGAAGCCGAGTTTGACGCCGTGTTTGGCGGTGAATTTTTCCTGTGTTTCCTGACGCAACGCGATCACGGCGGAAAGATCGATCTCGTTGAAAGTAGTCAGCACGGCCATGTTTTGTTGCGCCTCTACTAGCCGGCGCGCGACGGTGCGGCGCAACGGCGTCATGCGCACGACTTCCTCCTCCCGTCCCGGAGCCAGCGGCGTGCGAGGGGCCGCCGGCCTGATGATTTCCGTCATAAAATCCGGCTGCGGCACAACCGGCGCGGGCGCGGGCGCCGCCAGGGTTGGCGGAACGGCCACGCTCACCGGTGCAGGGGCGGGGGAGGGTTCAGGCGTGGGCGCAGGTTGAGGCGGCGCTTTTTCCGCTTTGCGGATAACGCGGGCTTCGTCCTTGGACTTTTGTCCCGGCTCGAGATAGGCGATGACTTCGCCCACCTGGGCCTTTTCTCCTTTGCGTTTGACGATTCGGCTCAAGCTGCCGGACACGGGCGCGGGCAACTCGACCGTCGCCTTTTCGGATTCGAGCGCGACGATGTTCTCGTCTTTGTTCACGGCGTCGCCTTCCGCCTTGAGCCACTGGCCGATTTCAATCTCGGTGATGGACTCACCGACCGGGGGAACTTTCAATTCAACTTCCATGGGATTATTGTCAATGAAAAGCGGAGATTTGCAATCGCTCATTAAGTATCGGCGAAGGCCTGCGCGATGAGAAATTTCTGGTCCCTCTTGTGGATGCGAGCCGATCCGGTGGCCGGACTGGCGGAAGCGGGGCGCCGGATGCCCGCAAAGGGAAACTTGCCGTAAAGAGTCTCGCCAAGATGCACGCGCAAGAATCGCCACGCGCCCATGTTCTCCGGCTCCTCCTGCACCCACACCGCCGGCGTGTCCGCCGCGTAGGGCGCGAGGGCCGCTTGCAGGAGACGGTCGGGAAACGGGTAAAGCTGTTCCAGGCGCAGAATGGCCACATCGTCGCGTTGGAGGGTTTCGCGCTGTTGGAGAAGTTCGTAATAAATTTTTCCCGCGCACAACAAAATGCGGCGGACTTTTTCCGGTTGGATCGTCGCTTCGGCTATCACCCGCTGGAATGTTCCCTCGGCGCAGTCGGCCAGCGACGAGACGGCGCGCGGATCGCGCAGGAGGCTCTTGGGCGTCATCACGATCAGCGGTTTGCGCCAGGGCCGGACGACTTGGCGCCGCAAACAGTGGAAATACTGCGCCGGCGAGCTCGGGTTCACCACCTGGATGTTATCCTGCGCGCCCAAATTCAGGAAGCGTTCCAGGCGGGCGCTGGAATGCTCCGGACCTTGTCCCTCGAATCCGTGCGGCAGCAGCAAAACGAGTCCGCTCAACCGATTCCACTTGTCCTCCGCGCTGGCGATGAATTGATCAATGATGACCTGGGCCGCGTTGACAAAGTCGCCGAATTGCGCCTCCCAGCAGATCAAGCCGTCCGGGCAATCCAGGCTGTAGCCGTAATCAAAACCGAGCACGCCCGCCTCCGAGAGAGGGCTGTTGATCATATCCACGGGAGCCTGCTCGCCGCCCAGATGCCGCAAAGGCACGTAAGGTTCGCCGGTCTCATAATCGTAAAGAATCGAGTGGCGCTGGCTGAAAGTGCCGCGCGCGCTGTCCTGGCCGCTCAACCGCACGCGGAAGCCCTCCGCGCTCAGACTGGCGAAAGCCAGCGCCTCACCCGCCGCCCAATCCAAAGGCTCCGCGCCGTCGGCCATCTGGCGGCGGGATTCCAGGAACTTCTTGATCTTGGGATGCGGATGAAAAGTTTCCGGCAGCTCCGTCTGCTTGCGCAGCAATTCCGACAATCGCTTTGCTTCGACGCCGGTGTGGGTTTCCTCGGCCTCATTCTCCGGGCCGCCGGTATAGCGGCCGCCCGACCAGACGCCCTGGGTTTTTTCCGCGGGCGGGAGAAAGGCTTCGTTTTGAGCCTGCGACAATTCCCGTTCGAGAGCTTCGTGGCGGCGGCGGGCGATTTCCCCGGCTTCCTCGCGCGTCAATCCACCCAGGGCCAGCAGATGGTCCAGGTAGCCCTCGCGGACGGATTTGCGGCGTTGAATGGCTTTGTATAAAACGGGCTGGGTGAAGGACGGTTCGTCGCCCTCGTTGTGTCCCAGGCGCCGGTAGCCAAACATGTCAATCACAACGTCGCGCTGAAACTTCTGGCGGAAGTCCATGGCCAGCCGCACGACCTGTGCCACCGCCTCCGGGTCCTCGCCGTTGACGTGAAAAATGGGGATTTGCAACATGCGCGCCACGTCGGTCGCATAAGTGCAGGAGCGCGCCTCGGAAGGAGGGGTGGTGAAGCCGATTTGATTATTGACAACAACATGGACCGTCCCGCCCACGCCGTAACCGGGCAATTGGCTCAAATTCAACGTTTCCTGCACAACACCCTCGCCGGCAAAACTGGCGTCGCCGTGAATGAGCAGCGCCATGCACGGGGCGGCTTCGGCTCCCGGCGTGGCCTCGCCCGCGGCGGCCCGAAAACGATCCTGCTTGACCCGCACCCGGCCCTGGACAACCGGATTGACGAATTCCAGGTGGCTGG
>Ga0302324_100012732_pt1 | contig 17139 bp, 15 predicted proteins | sample Palsa_T0_1_FD_201949 | JGI IMG/M metagenome (GOLD analysis project Ga0302324, IMG submission 201949) | Peat permafrost microbial communities from Stordalen Mire near Abisko, Sweden - Palsa_T0_1 | ecosystem: Environmental > Terrestrial > Soil > Palsa > Peat permafrost | place: Sweden: Abisko...
TGGGTTCGCCAAGACGGCGGTACATAATTTCCAGTTGTTGCATCAATTGGACCTTTTCCGGATCTGCGGCAAACCACTGCTCCTGGGAGTCTCCCGTAAGTCCACTATTTACCGGACGCTGGGGGTCAGCCCGGAGGAAGCGCTAAACGGAACGACCGTTCTTCATACGCTCGGTCTGCTGCATGGGGCGGACATCCTCCGGGTACACGATCCAAAGGAGGCCAGGGAGGTCATATTGTTACTGGAGGCTTACCGGCAGGCACAAGAAAAAACGCGCTGATGGTTGTCAGCGCGTTTTTATTTCTCACGTCGTATTGTCTTTGCTATAACGTTGTGTTGCCTTATTTATGCGGCTGCTGCTGTGGCTGGACCTGCTGTTGTCCTGGGCGAACTGGCATCTGACCGGGGCGCATCGGCATCTGACCGGGACGCATCGGCATCTGCATCCTGGGCTGTTGTGCCGAAGGTGGCGGCGCGTCCGTCACATCGACAATCTCTATGTCGAAGATCAGGCTTTCAAAAGGCTTGTGACCGGGGCCGGGCTGCTGATCGTAGGCCATAAAACCAGGGATGTATAAAGTACCTTTCCCGCCTTTTTTGAATTTACGTATCCCGTCGTCCCAACCAGGGATGATCTGGTGTGAAGCGACGACGAATTTTAATGGCTCGTTGCCGGGACCCGACATATTGGATTCGAATACTTTTCCGGATGGGAAAAACCTACCGGTATACCGCACGGACACCTGTTTGCCGGAGTCGGCCTGCACGCCATCGCCGGGCGACTTTACGACTACATAGGTTCCTTTCTCGGTTTTTTCCGCCGTGATATTGCTGTCAGCAAGGTACTTTTCCATGGCTTTGACTTCCCGGTCTTTTTCTTTCGCCAATTCCTGGTTTCTATCGGTCATCAGCAGATCCTGGGAGGTGAAAATATCCAGTACCTTGAAAGAGAAAATGAGCTTGTCTTTCTTCCTCATGAAGGGTGGTAACTGACCGTGGGATTTGCTTTGCAGGCTGTCGGCCAGCAGTATCACTACGGCGCTGTCGCCTTTGCGCAGGAGGGAAAAGATCTCTATCGGGCTATAGATCGGCCGGGGGCTGTCTACCGGAAGGTAGAAGGGAAATCCTCCATAGGTGGTATTGAGGGTGGAATCACGCAATTTCTCCAGGAGGTTCATTTTCAGGAACTGACCTTTTTTGGCCGGGTCTCCTTTCCCGTCCGAATAAATTTTATACTGCAAGCCGCTCTTGGTCTTTTTAAACTCTGAATTAGTACAGGCAACCGCTCCCAGCAGAGCCAGGCTAATCAGTAAATACGACGAGATGGTTTTCATTCTTATGAAATTATTGTAGTTGTGAAGAATTCTCTTTTAATGCGTTGACAAATCGCTGTACTGTCAGTTCAAGTGTTTCGTTGCTCCGGCCGCCGGCGGCATTGACATGACCACCGCCCTCAAAATATTTCCGGGCAAAGATATTGACATCGAAGTTGCCCTTGCTGCGGAAAGAACATTTGACTTCCTCATCGCGGTCGATGATCAGCGCCGCCATCCGGATCCCCTGTATGGACAAAGGAAAATTCACCAGCCCTTCGGTATCGCCTGTTTTGATCTCATAACGGACAAGATCTTTCCAGGGAATGGCGATCAGAGCCGCGTTGTGTTCGTAAAAGATCTCCATCCGGTTCTGCAGCACAAATCCCGTGAAGCGCAACCGGTTTTCCAGGAAATTGTCGAACAGGTCTTCATGGATCTGCGTATGGTTAATCCCCGTATCCTTCAAGGCAGCGACCATCCGGTGGACGGCCGCCGAGGCGCCGGGAAAGCGGAAAGACCCGGTATCGCTCATTACGCCGGCGTAGAGACAGGCAGCCATATCGATATCGATCAGCCCGGCATGTCCGGAATCGACGATCAGGTCATAGACCATTTCGCTGGTCGAACTTTTTCGCGTGTCGCTTACGCCATAATCGAAATAAGCCGCTTCAGGCTGCTGGTGATGATCGATCAGTACTTTTGTCGCCGTGACCTTCCTCAACCGCGCGGCCATATTCCGCGTCCGCGCTAAAGTGTTGAAATCCAGGCAAAACACACATTCCGCCTGATCCAGGGCCGCCATTCCCTTTTCAGGGCTGTACTCATAGTCGATCACGCCGGTACAGCCAGGCATCCACTTGAGCCATTCCGCCCAGTTGGTTGGCGAAATAACAGTAGGATCATGTCCCAGTTGCCGGAGGAAATGGAACAAACCCAGGGAAGACCCCATTGCATCGGCATCAGGCTTCTGATGCATGATGATAACCACTTTGCGGGGCTGGCTCAGTAATGGATATATTTCTTCTATTGGTGCCATGCGGGCGGCTGCAAAGTTGCAGAATTAAATCTCAAATCCCAAGTTTTAGTTGGTTGCAGCCGCCGGCGGGCCAAATTTCGAAACAATGTACTACATTTGCGAGCCAAAAAAGGCAAGGAATTATGAGCAATCGAACTTTTACCATGATCAAACCGGATGCTTTTGGCAAGGGCCATTCCGGCGCCATCATCGACAAGATCCAAAAAAGCGGCTTTGCTATCGTGGCCCTCAAACTAACCCGGCTGTCCCCGGAGAAAGCCGGAGAATTCTACGCCGTTCACAAAGCACGGCCTTTTTATGGCGAACTGGTTGATTTTATGAGCAGCGGTCCCATTATCGCGGCTATCCTGGAAAAAGAGAATGCCGTGGCCGATTTCCGCCAGCTGATCGGTGCAACAGATCCATCAAAGGCAGCGGAAGGAACGATACGTAAACTATATGCGGCTTCTGTCGGCGAAAACGCCGTCCATGGCAGTGACAGCGATGAGAATGCCGGGATCGAAGCGGATTTCTTTTTTAGCGGACTCGAAAGGATTTAACGGTTGTTGATTCGGCGGTTCCTGGCCGGAAATTAGCGGTTGTTGACCGGGTCTACGGTATAGCCTTCCTTTCTCAACAATTCAATCACACCTTGCTGGCCCGGTAAGTGGCCGGCTCCGACCGCTATCAGCAACGATTTGCCGGGCAGCAGCCCGTCAAGCTCCTTTGCCCATTTCCTATTTCGGTTATAGAGCAGCAGGTCCATATAGCCATTCATTTCCGGATCATCCTTATCGCTTAGCGCCTGGATGCCATCGAGATCCTGACTGGTATAAAGCACTGCCAGCTGCTGGGTTATCTTTTTGTTCTGGTCCATGCTGTCGAGATAATCGACCAGCTCTTTCGCCTGCTTTTCATAAGGGATGCTGTCGAATAGTCCTGCCTGGAAGGCGGCTGTTTCCAATCCTTTGACCGGTTTTTTGGGCTCCTGTTCCTTCAGTGCTTTCATGATCTGCAGCTCCACCCCGTCTGTCGTCTGGCAGCCCAGGCCCTGTTCTTCTATCAATCCGCTGATCAGCATTGGTTTAAATCGCTCCAGCATCCCAAAAGGCAGCATACTGGCGTGCTCGGTGAAATAGTCTTTTACCCGGGCGTAGTCCTTTGGCTTCAGCAGATCCGATAATTTCTCATCCCCATTCATCCGCATATACTGGATGGCATTCATCATATCGGACATATCGCTTAGGTTGATCTCAAAATAAACCTCGTCGCAGGCGGCGATCACGGCCTTCAGGCTGTCGCTGAGCGCCGCATCGTCGGCACAAAGGATATGCATCGTGCCAAAAAGAAAGGAAGGGCGGGTGATCCCTTTTCCGGAGATCCGCCATAGCAGCGTGTGCGGTGTCCGGGACGCCGGAGCTGTCTGAGAGAAAGCCAGGGTTGCGGTCAGCAGCCCTGCGGTGAGTAAAAAAGATGTTTTTGTCATGATACAACGGCTTCCCCGCCGTAGGGTTGATTAGTTTTTGCCGTCTTATCGCCGGCGAAATCGGTTACCACGGCCTCCTCTCCATATACCTGGTCTTTGAATTTCAGGGAAGGCGAAGGCAGAAAGGCCCCAATGCCCAATGCCGCCCATTTTTCATCGACGGCACGGATGGTAGCATCTGCCGCAACGATAATATTTGGCCAATCCCGCTGAAAGTTATCCAATTCTTTTGTCTTTCGGGTACCGTCCAGGCCAAGGCAAGCTATTTCCTGCTGCGGATCGGTCCGCGATTTTTTCCGGACCAGCAAATGGTCACGCCGCGGATCAAGGTTATTGCAAAAACGCCAGAGGGCTACCGACAAGTCCCCTGCGTCAACGGTATGCTCGACATACAGGATCATTTTGATGCCCTCCATTTCTGTCCTATCGCATAAGGCTTCGTGCAATTCGCGGATATGCCCGTAGCGATCTTTTTTTACGGCCAGGATAACGCAGGGGATCTGCTGTGCGGGCAGGGACAGGTTGACAGAAGTGATTTCCGGCCAGCGCTCCATCAGCGCAGCCGCCGACAGCCGGTCGGGAACGGCGAGCTTTGGGGACTGCGCGGCATCGGTCTCTTCCCCGGCCGTTCCGGTTATCGCTTCCCCGACCGTTCCGGTTATCTCTTCCTCGGTCTTGCCGGTCCCGTCGATGCACATTTTTCCGCCAAACCCCAATTTGCTGCAGCTATGGTCCAGCACGTCCATCGGACCTTGCGAGAAATATACATCAGTCGCCGGGTTCCAATGGCGAAAGACATAGCGGGCCAGCTGCCGGTAGTCCCGGATATCCGCCGGTTCATCCGTAATGACCAATATTTTATTAAACATCATCTGCCCTGCACCCCACATCGCATTCATCACCTTCAGCCCTTGTCCGGCATATTCTTTGCGGATCTGTGCAATGACCAGGTTATGAAAGACGCCTTCGACGGGCATTTCCATATCGATGATCTCGGGCACCAGGGTCATTTTGATGGGCGCGAGGAAAATGCGTTCCGTCGCTTTTCCCAGCCACGCATCTTCCTGTGGCGGGATGCCGACGATCGTTGCCGGGTATACCGCATTTTTCCGGTGGGTGATGGCGGTGAGATGGAAGCGGGGGTACCAGTCGGGGAGAGAATAATAGCCGGTATGATCGCCAAAGGGCCCTTCCCAGATGAGGTCTTCGTCCGGATCGACATATCCTTCGATAATAAAATCCGCATCCGCGGGCACTTCGATCTCCGGTTGCGTTATACATTTCACCAACTCTACCTTTTTCTTCCGGAGAAATCCCGCCAGCATATATTCGTCTACATTTTCGGGCAGGGGGGCGGTAGCGCTATAGGCATAAACAGGATCTCCGCCGAGGGCCACGGCTACCGGCATACGCTGACCGGCTTTTTTATACGCAGCGAAATGTTTGGCGCTGACTTTGTGCTTATGCCAATGCATACCCGTCAGGGTGGGGCCGAAAACCTGCATCCGGTACATGCCCACATTGCGGGTCCCGGTGTGCAGATCTTTTGTATGGATAATGGGCAAGGTAAGAAAGGGGCCTCCGTCCTTGGGCCAGCAGGTGATGACCGGGAGCCGGCCGATGTCCGGGTCTTTCATGATCACCTCCTGGCATTCGCCGCGGCCGCTCTTTACGGCGGGCATCCAGGAAGCAAATTGTCCTAATTTGGGAAGAAGCCGTAATTTATCCAATAGACCTTCCTTTGGGGCGGACAGCAGCCGGAACAATCCTTCGATTTCGCGGGTGGTATCATCGAGCTGCCGGACGCCAAGAGCCATGCACATCCTTTTTTCGCTGCCATAGGCATTCATGAGAACAGGGAATTCGGTGCCGGTATTTTCGAACAGCAGGGCCAATCCGCCGTTACCGCTCTTGCTGATGCGGTCGGTGATCTCGGCTATTTCCAGTTTGGGGTCGACAAATGTCCGGATGCGCACCAATTCTCCTGCTGCTTCGAGGGCATGGATGAACTCCTGCTGGTTCTTATAAGCCATGGTGGGTATGTTTCACTTTTTGTTGACTGACCAGCGCATGGCCGGTCCGTTCGGCAAAAGTAAACACAAAATGAAGGGATAAGTTGAAGCCGCCGCTTAATTAATATACTTTTTTGGGACAGTCGAGGATACCATTGTGACGGCGGTGCGCTTCGGCGCCAGTGGTATTCAGGGCGATCGTCACCCGGAGACCAGACATATAATACCAGTCCTTACGCTTTGGATCGCCGCGGACGGTGCCTGCCGGCGGGTAACCGGCGCCGCCCTTTATTTCATTGCCGCGATAGGCCATCTCTACTGCTTCCGGGCCTTTGGCTGCCAGCAGGATCGCTTCACCGACATATCTGCCGCTAACGTCGTCGAGGTAATCGGTGAACAATTTCCGCAGTCCGATCTCATACGCCAGCACTATCCTGTCGGAGATGCGGAATTTGATCCCGCCGCCAAAAGGTATGGCCAGCTGGGTCAGGGCATAGGGCTTGCTGTTTGGATATTGCGGCAGTCCCTCCCCTTCCGTACTCAACGGGCGGAGATATACCTTTTTCCCGGTTGTATCGTATGCATAAGGATTGAAATGGTAGACGGCTATGCCGGCAAAAGCATAAGGTGTGATCCGATGGCTGCGCAAATCGAGCAGGTTATATTCGGCCAGCAGGTTCCATTCGCCGATATTGGTCTGGAAGCTCAGGTTGCGGGCCCTGAGGTCTGGCTGGGTAGCGTATGCATCGGATGCCCCCACCTTGCCATAGGTCAGATTCGAGAGCAGCGAAAAATGGTTGCTGAGATCGTACTGGATGCCCGCGCCTAAAGCAAAATGCGCCTGCTGGGTCGTATAGGGGCTGGATTGCAGGTCACCGATATAGTTTGCAAAACCGCCGAATAGGTTAACATTCCATTGGGCCTGGGTAAATAGCGGGAATAGCACCACTGCTAACAAGAGCTTTTTCATTCCTGTCTGGGATTTATTGGTAATAGCGAATAAAAGGCGGTTTGCCGCAGGGTGATGGATTATGGTCGGTCTAAGATTATTGGGAAGCTAATTCGTAAGTAGATTTTTACTATAGATGGGATTTGACGTTAAAAGTTTAACGCAATTTTTAAGCCAAATATTTGAAAAGGGAATGTCAAAAAAAAGTTAAAGGCTTCAAAACCAAATATCGCGGATTTTTCCTACCTTCGCACCCCACCGAATTTCGGGACGTAGCGCAGCCCGGTAGCGCACTTGCATGGGGTGCAAGGGGTCGCAAGTTCGAATCTTGTCGTCCCGACGAACAAGAGGCCCGCAGCTATCGCTGCGGGTTTTGTTTTTTCGGTAGCATGGAAAGCTTGCTTTCCAAAGCGGACGAAGAAACAAAACGGTCCCGACAAAGTCGGGATGGGGCTTCTTGGGTAAGAAGGAGGGCTGCAAGATCACCGCAGGTAATCTTGTCGTCCCGACGAAATGAGAAGTCAAATTCGATTAAAGCCTGTAGATACTCAATGTTTACAGGATTTTTCATTTTCATTTCGAATGGGACGCTGATGAGAACGCATCACATTGATCTTACATGTATTAAGTAAGGTCAAGATCACTCCGCCCGCAAGCTGTTCACCGGATTGGCCGTTGCTGCGCGAATAGCCTGAAAACTGACCGTTATCAGCGCGAGCCCGATCGCTCCTAATCCCGCCAGCACAAAGACCCACCCTTGAACTCCCACCCGGTACGCAAAGTCCTGCAGCCAACGATGCGCTACTATCCACGCGATAGGTGAAGCGATCGCAAGCGCCAGCAGCACCAACCGGACAAAATCCTTGTTCAGCATCAATCCGATTTCACCCGTCGTCGCACCCAACACCTTCCGGATCGCGATCTCATTCGCCCGCCGCTCCGCCGTGAAAAGGGATAGTCCGAACAAACCCATACAAGAGATAAAGACGGCCAGCCCCATCGCCACCCTCACCAGCGAAGCCGTCTTTTGCTCGGTCTGATAAAGCTCGCGGATATGATCGTCCATGAATTCGAAGCCCGAATGCATCCGCGTGCCATATACACCGTTATATACTTTGTACATGGCGTCCAGGATCGCCTTTACCCGATCCACGCCCAGGCCCGCGCTCGCAAGCCTGACCCCAACGAAGCGTTCGGCCGCCGGATTATGACCGATGACTACGGGCCTGATTGCCTCGCGAAAGGAAACCATATGAAAATCGTCAACAACGCCAACGATCGGCAGCGGCTTTTTCTCAAAATAGATTACCTGCCCGACAGCCGCCGAAGGGTCCTTAAATCCGAATTGTCTTGACGCGGTCTCATTGATGACGACCTCTATCAGGCTGTCGCTATTCCGGATATTTCTTCCTGCCAGCACCCGCATCCCATAGAACGGTATAAAATGCTCATCCCCGAAACTAAAATTCCCGGTGACCTCTTTCGGATGCTGACCTCTGTATTCAAAAGTCTGTATCCACGTATTGCCTCCGATCGGTGGTGAAAATTCCCTGGCGACATCGGCGACCCCTGCCAGCTGGCTAAACCCCTGTTCGAGCAATTTAAGGTCCCTTGTCGTCGTATCCTGGAAACCGCCCTGGCCCTGCACCGTTACGAGCGCGTCGGTCCGGAAGCCATAATCGGTGTTCAGCATGTAACGGATCTGATTGCCGATCACCAGGGTGACAATAATAAATATCAGCGAGATCGAAAATTGAAAGACGATCAGGCTTCGCCGCAGCCACCATTTTTCACCGCCTTTTATCGTTCCCGACCCCTTAAGCGAAATTACCGGCTGATACCCCGCCAGCACCCGCGCCGGATAAAAACCCGCTAAGATCGTTACCACGACAGTGGTACCGGCCAGGAACAGCAGGTTGGCAGGCGCGAACGGGAAAAAGTGAACGCCCGCGGGTATGTATTCCCGAAAAAAGCCCATCACCGGACGGACGAAGACCGCCGCGATCATCATCGCAAACGTTGTAAGGAGCCCCGTTTCGATCAGGAACTGGAGCACGAGCCCGCGCCTTCCGCTGCCCAGCACCTTGCGTACCCCGATCTCTTTCGCCCGCTGCAAGGACTGCGCTGTAGCCAGGTTAATGAAATTCACCGCCGCCAGGATAAGAATAAAGAGCGCTATCCCCGCCAACCCATATAAGGTTGGCAGATGGGCCTTCCTGCGACCGTCGTCCGCGTATTCGCTATTGAAATGCACCTCCCGCAGCGGTTGGAGCGCCTGCAAGCGGGGATGCCTTCGATCGGAAACGACGTGCTCTGCCAAAATCCGGTTCATTTGGGCCTCCACCGGCGCGGGTCTCGAACCTTTGGCCAGTTTGACATAAACAAACGGTAAAGTATACCTGAACCCAACCGGGCGCAATACCCAATCATTCAAACGCCCTTGTTTGAGCGAGGTCGCCGCAATGGTCGGAAAGGAAATGATATCCGTGTAGGCAAGGTCTGATTGCGTAGTCCAATCCCGGACCACGCCGGACACATGAAGCCGCAGAGAATCGCCATAGATCAATTCTCTACCGATCACAGCCGTAGGGGGAATATCCCCAAAATATAGTTTTGCGCGCTTTTCCGTCAATACCACCTGAAAAGGCTCGTTGAGCGCCCCTGTCGGGCTTCCGGCAAGCCAGCTATACGAAAAGATATGAAACCATTCCGCATCCGCAATGATGACCCCGGTCTCCCGATCCTCACCCTCCATTTTGCAGGGGAATGTTGCCGCAGGCTTCCCCACCGTTGGAACCTTCACCTCGCTCATCCTATATTCATCGTAATACGCCGTCACCGCTTCTATTCCCGGAATAGTTGTACGGATCGCCTGCGCCATCGGCGAAAGGACGGACGTACTTTTTCGTTCTCCTGGCTTTCCGCCGTCGACTACCCGATAAATACGGTCGCCATCCGGATGGAACCGGTCAAAGCTCAGCTCGTAGCTGCCCACCAGCCAGATGATCATACAACCGCAAATGCCAAGCGCAAGGCCCAGAACATTAATGGTCGTATACAGCTTATTCCGGGCGAGGATGCGCGTGGCGACCCTGAAATAGTTTTTAAGCATAAGAAGTTGTTTAGTCAATGTCGGCGGAATACCTACCAAGAGAATACCAAAATCGCACGTTTTTGGGAATCAGCCATTTATCTCAAAATGCAGGCATCAATCGTCCGGTTTTGATACCGGTGTGTCCGCTTTCGGTCAGGCGGTGTTCGAATCCGTCTACGTCAGCCTTATTTCACTTCATACTATTTAATCCAATTCTTTATCTATTTGCTCCATTATTTCATTTACCTTATCAATTCCTGCTGAATAAGCTTTGATATTATCAGTGATCCCGTTTTCATGAGACAATAACAGTCGCGTTTTTGGCATCTGCAAAATTTCCTGCCAATTAGTACCTTCACCTTTTATATTCAATTGCAAATGGTCATCGATAAAGGGGGTTACAAAGTTTTCTCTTAGCGAGTTAAAGCGTTGATTTTTCATCATAATCAGCGGAAAATTTTCTTGATATAAATCAGTTATATTCTTCAACAATTCACTATTTTCGACAATATCAAGTTTCCCACTGCCCTTTAGTGCTTCATATCTGCTAATTCTTGGATTAATTTGAGCGCTGCCAAAAAAACACCATTGGTATTTGTTTAAGCTGTCTTTGTCTAAAGTCTGACCTTGTCCTATCTTCTGAAAATAATAAATACCCTTCAACACCTGTTCAAATCCGCTAGTGTCATTGATCATCTCATTCTTGTCATCTTGCAAGTCTTTTCTCAAAGAAGCCAAAAATTTCTTTTCTTCCGTGCGATCTTTAAGCCTTTCACTCCAGTTGTGAAACCAAATGGAAATACTTACCGCAAAGACAATAATTATTATTTCAAGCATTATTTCTTTCAGCTTATGTTTCCAATTCATTTTCTGCGTTTTCAATGTGTCGTACGCAGCTTTAGTATGCTTCATCACCATTTCTTCGTCTGCCATATTGAATATTTATTACCTGATTTATCGAATTATCGCCCTGAATCGCGCAGGCTGTACACCATATACAGCCTTAAATGCACGGCAGAAAGCGCTCACATCTTCAAACCCGCACATCCAGGTAATTTCCTGCACCGGATTTTCCGTCGATCCTAGTAATTCCGCCGCGTGTCCGAGTCTTACCTTATTAAGATACTGATGTGGCGTCGTGTTGAAAGCGGCTTTAAATTGCCTGACCAGCTGCGGGACCGATAAACAGGCTAGCCTGCCAATCGTATTCAGGTCGGGATTGTCCATGTAGGAAGAATGAAGGATATCCCTGGCAATACATAAGCGTCTGTAGATCTCAGCCCTGGTGGTGGATTTAACGGCGTTCACGTTTTCTGCACGGTATAATTCTGTCCGCTGTACACCGATCAAATGCCGCAACAGGAAAACAAGCTGTTCGTCAACCATGCAGTTGTTGTATCCGTGTTTGTCCAAGGAAGCAATAAGGTTTGTCAACTGCCCTTGCAATCGGGACTCGATGGGAAGCAGCGTCTGGAAAAACTCGGGCAGTTTTTCGTCTGTATGGCAGGGGTCGTCCAGTAATTTCCCTTCGCTGCTCAACGTGTCGTGGAATACAGCGGATGCAAATTCTTTTTTGAAAAAAACGGACACTCCCCTTACGTTTTCATTAAAATTTATCCGGAAGGAGTAGGGTTGATCATCATTTAATACCAGGAATTGGCGTGGCCTTACAGCAACCTGGCGGTTACCAAAACCATACCACTCTTCGCCATTTAATACAGTTTTAAAGGAAAGACAACCAACATGCTTTTCGCAGTAACTATTAGCACTGGACGCATTAAATATCACATTGCATTCCCTGAATTTGGTAAAGTGCAGGCGCTCGTCAAAGCCTGGTTTTTTATGGTCCGGCAACTGCGTAAAATACATATAACCCTGCCTCCGGGTTCGACTTATGAACGGGGTGGTTTATACAAGATAGCATTAATTTGGGATGCATTAAAAATGCGAAGACTGATTTTTGAGCATTTCTGCACATTTCCTGTCTCCACGAACGTATACCTTTGTAACTTTCTGAAAAAGATCTAAATATGAAACTAAACAATATCCCGGTCTTTGCCTTGGCTATTGGACTGTTAGGCGTCGGTCGGCCAAAGCAACCAACAAATGATGCAGAAAAATTGAAACAGGTGCTAACCGGTTATTTCGAAGGAATCGAAACCAAAGACACTGTAAAAATGAAGGCATTGACCACTGATGATTTTATCCTTTACGAAAACGGAGCTGTTTGGAATAACGACAGCGCTTTTATGAACATAAGGCGCCATATGCCCTTTACCGTGAAATATACATTCGCAAACTTTAAAATACACGTAGACAGCGCATCAGGCGACATGACCTATACGAACCATGCTGATTTTGTATTCAAGGTTACAAATAAGGTAGCCCTCGACTGGATAGAAAGCGCTACTTTCAGAAAGATCGCCGGGGAATGGAAAATGAATTTCTTACAAGCCACGTTGCGGCAACCATAATTTTATGAAAACAATACTAGCAGGACTTCTTTTCTGTCTCGTATCCCTTACGTCGCGGAGCCAAACAGCGACAAACGACACAACAAAATACTCGACGGGCCATTACCGGCAAAGAACAGCGGCTTTTAAAAACGAGCCTGTCATCACAGGCAGGGTCATCTTCTTAGGAAACAGCATCACGGAGTTTGGCGACTGGCAAAAATTGCTGAATGATCCATCCGTCATCAACAGGGGCATCGCCGGTGACAATACTTACGGCGTTTTGGCGCGGCTAAAAGACATCACCACACGCAAACCGGCAAAGCTTTTTATCGAGGTCGGAATAAACGATTTTTCACTGCATGATTCTTTAGGGGTTATAGTCAAAAATATGTTGACCATTGTAAAACAGGTGCATAAAGCATCGCCGGCAACAGCCGTTTACCTCATGGGCATTTTACCAACCAACGATAATGTAAAAAACGATTACCCATTTGCGCTAAACAAAGGCAGGGAAACAACCATTATCAACGATCGGCTGGCGGGTGCAGCTACGATGAACAACTATATTTATATCGGTCTCGGCAGCCTCCTGAAAGATAAAAATGGCAAACTCGATACAAAATATGCCGAGCCGGATGGAATTCACCTCAATGACAAGGGCTACCAGCTATGGATCAATTTTCTCCGATCAAAAAAATATATTTAAAGGCATATCCCGGGGCCGGGGCCGGCCTGCGGCTATTTAACCGATCGGTCGAAGGCAGCCGTCAGTACCCGGCCGTTACGTCTGACCTGCACCCAGATCCGATATGCTCCCGGTTGTGGGAAAGAGTAGGGAAAGCTGACCATACTGCCCATTTTCATCCCGCCTGTCGTGTCCATAGCCGGCATATTCATCTGCTGCATCAGAAAGGTATTCCGGTCGCCGTCGGACATTCCTTTGATGCGGCTGATCAATTGGTCGATACTGTCCCTGAAAGCTGTCCGATCGGGATAGCGGAATTCATTCCGGCCCAGGCTGTTGGCCAACTCCTGCTGGGCGGCGACGGAATAGGTGCCAACCGGGTGCAGGTGGATATAGGTACTGCCATCGTCTTTAATAATCGCGGCATGAGCCATCATACCCAGGTAAGGCTGCAATGAGGCAGGCTTGCCGTCGGAGCCCAGCACGGAGAAACGGAGATCGTACAATTGCCCCGACTCGAATGACTGATCGACCGATCCTCCGACCGGTCCTTCCATGACCATGGTGGAACCATCCTGCATCCGTACACCGACGCCCGGCTTGCCGCAAACGATGGCATGATCGTCGCCCCGAAAAGGGTTGTCGATGATATCGTTTGGTAATGCATAGGCATATGCGTCATCCGGGTCCAGCCGGTGCAGGCTATCGGAAAGATTGTCGTCGATGTTAAAGGTATCTTTTAGCGTCTCGGTGAAACCGGATAAATAGACGACGTCGGCAAAGGCCAGGTAGCGCCCTTTTGGCAGGGGTGGCAGGATCGTTCGGAAGGTGGCGGAGTCCTCCCGTACCGGATGCAAGTGGGCGAAGGCATCCATTGCAGGGATCCGCAGGACGAACAAATGCATCAGCTTGCCATGATCGGGAACAAGGTAGGGTAAAGACCATACCCGCTGCCCCAGGGTATCGATATGGATAGTCAGCGCATTCCCACTGCTATCGTGCTGCAATTGGTAAGAGGCGTGCATGGGCTTGAACATAAAGCGCCGGTACCGGTTTGCCCAATGCATCCACCAGGAATTACCACCAAAGACGATCAGTGAGGAAAAGACAGCCGCCACTACGATGGCGATCCGTTTTACCCGGCGCCGGTGCGCGGTCAGGTCTTGCCCTTTTTGCGTAAGTCCCTCCGCGACGCTGGCGCCGATAATGGTCGACAGTAATACAAACAGTAAGATGCCGAGAGCTACCAGGATATACCCGGTAACGGCGGGCAGCTTCTTTTCCGCTGTCGAGACAGCCACGATCGGTACGATCAGTTCTCCTTTACCCGCAGCACCCTGTACTTGCAGCAGGATGCTGGAGGAGCCATCCCTCATCAGCCAGACCTTGCCGCTGAACTGCCCGGGGTGGCCCGCGACCGGCTGTAACGGATCGGCGGAGGGCGCACCCTGACGACCGGAATAGAAATAGATCGGCTGAGCGGCGATGCTGATCCTGGCGGGGTTGTCGAGGTAGACGGTGACCATCGCTGTTCCGGGGATAACATCGGGCGGCTTGACGCTGACCATCAGGTGATAGGGGCCGGCCATGCCTTCCATGGCTACGTCCGGGCTACCTACATGCGCAAAAATAGGAGCAGTAGCTATCACAGCCGCCAGCAACAAGACGATTCTCTTCATGAAAGGGGTATTAACGTTGAACGCTTTGTAACCAGTTGCCCCAACGAAGGCTGATCCGGGCGCAAAGCAAGCCGGCCCCGGCCGCGATCAGCAATCCTTTTAGCATATCATAGAAGGAGGCAATATTACCTGGCCAGAACTTGTGCCGGTAGGGCGCATCCGGTGAATTTGCAAAATACCAGGCGTCGGACCCGAAAAACCAGTTACGGGCGCCGGGCGATTCCAGGAGGAAGCCGCTAAAGGGATATTGTACAGCCAACAGTAATCCGATAAAAACAACGCTCAGCAAGAGCGCTTTCACCCAATCGCCGATCATCGATCGTTGCATGATGAGGTCCATAGCGATCGCCGGCACCACGATCAGCAAGGGAAAAGGCCCCGGCTGAAAATGCGTGGTATGCGTAAGGATAGGTCCCAGTTTAGGTTCTGCCGGGAATAGTTGGAATATCCAATTGCAAATAGCAATGATCAGAAAATAACCCAGCGCAACAGCCGTCATGCCCCATTTCACCCGGAGCGCGCGACCAAAGGCGGGCAGGAATAACAATGCGGCGACCGACGCAATGCCGTAAAATAGCGGGTCCCTCATCAGCCCCATACGAACATAGTCTGAAACCAGGGTATAGATCATGCATAATAGGCTGGAGGCGCCGATGATAAACAGCAGCCGGAGCCCTGCCCCTTCGCCCTGCATGTTCAGGTATTTAGAGATGCTCACGCAGGCGCCAAATTGCAGAAAGATCATACCCATCGCCAGTAAAGTATGAGGGGGTGAAAGGATGACCACGTCCAGCCCGTAAGCGCTATGCCACCAATCGTCAAAAGGCGCGGAGGTCAGCATGGCAATGGCGCCCCAGATACAGAACAGTGCTCCCAGTGAACTATAGAAGACCCCCCAGACTTTTATATCGGTGGATTTCGAAACTTCCTTGCGGTAAAAAGAGTTCCACAAAACCTGGATGCCGGAAAACAAGCCCGCGAAAATGGCGCCCAGGTAAATAAGGATATGGGGTGGAGAAAGGAACTTGTCCCGGCCGATGGACTGGTGCCAGGAGATATCCCACAAGACCCCGATGATGGTGAACAAGGAAGCCAGGGATACGGCATAGAGGTAAACAGGCAGAACGGTATTCCCTGTCGCTGCCCGGGATTTTACAGGCATAGCCGACTGGGCCAGCGGAGAGGGAATAGTGATCGACATAAAGCTGGGAGTTGTATGATGTAATAAAGATAGCAATACTCCCCGATTCGATAAGCCCCCAGGGCCTTTTAAAATAGGTGCTTGCACCTATGGTCTCAATAAAATGATCTTGATCAAAAAAACTAGCTGTTCAGCACAGGAGACTGCGCCAGGTATTTTTTGGAAGGATAATAGATGAAGAAACAGCTCCCGTTCTTTACGACCGGGATGATCTGTGAGGTCATTTCATCAGGAATGGCCGGGCAACCAAACGTGGTACCCATCACTCCATATTTATTCAATATCCGGCGGCTGACATAAGTGGCGCCGTGGATGACGACAGCCCTGCGGGCGGCGTTATCGTTAAACCCCCTGTCTACCCCTTCGATACGCAGGGAAAGACCATTAAAACCGGTATAAGTGCTGGTCGTTATATAAAATCCGAGGCTGCTCTTACCGGACTCCATTTTGTTGGAAAAGGAATTGGCGAATTCTTCACCGGAATTTATCCCGTGCGCTACAAAAGTGCGGTAAAGAAGCCGGCGGTTGCGAACATCGATCACATACATCCGCTCTTTGCTGGAAGATTGGCTGAAATCGCAGATAGACAGGATACCCGTCCGGCGCAAAAGACCCTTTTTCTTCAGCTTGTAATAGCCTGTCCAGGCATATTCGAAAGCCGTCCGGCTAAGGCCCGAATCTTCAAGATCCATCTCCTGATATATACTTCCGGCTGTCGCCAGGATCATTCTTTTTTCAGCCCGGAGGGCAGCGGACTTTTGGTCTTTTACCGTCATGGCCGTACGGTTAGTGGCGGCGGTGCGGCTGCTGGCGGAAGAAACTGAATAAATGGGAGCAGCTACAGCAGATGATACAGTATAAAAACAAAGGGTCAATAAGACAATCAGTTTGCAGGAGTTCAAGGGTAACGATTTCATAATACGGTCGAATTTCGTTTGTAAATGCCAACCCTTATACCAAAATACAATTGTTTGATAACCAAAAGAATACGATCGATTGAATTTACCTTCCTTTCCCGTTTCGGGAAGGCAGTCCCTAAATTAGGAAGAAGTCGCAAAATTGGCCTGCTGTCCCTTGGGAAGAAGCAAACAAAAAAACCGGGAGATGACTCTCTCTTGAGCATCTTATTATATTGTAGAAATTAGGCCCCAACCACCTCCCCCTTTTCCGGCCAAGTTTCTGGCATACAATTTTACCTTATAAGTGAATGAGGTTCTTCTTTCTACGCATTTACGATACCTACCGG
>Ga0302324_100012733_pt1 | contig 17138 bp, 14 predicted proteins | sample Palsa_T0_1_FD_201949 | JGI IMG/M metagenome (GOLD analysis project Ga0302324, IMG submission 201949) | Peat permafrost microbial communities from Stordalen Mire near Abisko, Sweden - Palsa_T0_1 | ecosystem: Environmental > Terrestrial > Soil > Palsa > Peat permafrost | place: Sweden: Abisko...
GCGGGCCAGGTTGTCCCAGCCGGTCAGGAAGGGATAAAACCCGGGCCCTTCGACCAGCGAGCCGACGCGGGGCAGCACCTGCACGGCACCCGACGGCATCGGCACGCCCAGCATCTCCGCGCGGCCGCTGGTCGGCAAGGCCAGGCCGAGCAGCATCCTGATCGTGGTGGTCTTCCCGGACCCGTTAGGGCCGAGAAAGCCGTACACGCAGCCTCGCGGGACGGCCAGATCGACGTGGTCCACGGCCACCTGGCCGCTGCCGAACCGTTTGGTGAGACCGCTGCTCGCCACGGCCAGGACGGCCGGCGCAGCCGCTCCGGCGGTCTCAGCGGCTGGCTCCGAGATAGCTACCAGGCCGGCCGCGCTCGGTGGCTCGTCCCGGATCCGGGTGCCGGTCACCTGGACGCCACCGGAACGGCCGCGTGGTGCCGTTGAGCCGTCGGCGCTTGGCCCTGCTGGGTAACCGCCTGGTAGAGGACGTTCGGCGTGACCGCCCCGATCAGGACCCGGCCGTTGCTTGTGACCAGCATCGAAACCAGGCTGGTCTGCATCAGGCGCCCGCTGCCCCACGGTCCGCTGACGTGCTCAGCCGTCTTCATGAAGACGGTCAACATCGAACCGGTGTCCACACCGAGCGCCGCCAGGCCGCCGGAGCCGCCGGCTCCCGGGCCGGCCTGCGTGCTCGAGCTGCCGACCAGTCCGGGCGGCTTGGAGCTCGAGCTCGCCGCGCCGGACGGCGCCGTTCCGGTCAGCGCTGCCTCGGGCAGGTCGAGGACGGTCAGCCAGTCGCTGCCGATCACCTTGGCGCCGTTCGCCAGGCTATTACCCAACGCTGTGGCCGCGGCCTTTCCGCCCGATCCCCGGCTCTCCTGGACGACCGCCGCCCCAGCGGGCGGGGTGAACGTGACGTTCTGCGCGGCGGGCTGGCCGAACGACACGGAGCTGAAGCCGACCTGAATGGCGGGGCCGGCCGCGTCCTTGGCGACTACCTGCACCCGCAGCGGCACGTTGTGCCGGGCATCGATGGCCACGCGCACCTGGCTGATCAGCGAACCGGCGCTCTTCGGTGCGAGCACCAGCTGGTAAGCGGCCTGACCAGCCACGGTCACGTTGTCGTCCACGCTGACCGTCGTGGCCGGGCCGACCCTGGCCAGCACCTGGTCCGCCGCCTGCTGCGGGGTCAACGGCAGGGACGCCGCCGGCGACGCCCCGGCCGGAATCGCCATGTGCTCCACCATGTTGACCGAGCTCCCCCACAGCCAGACGTTGCTGCCGTCCCTGACCAGGTCGCTCTCGGTGTCGGTCTGCGGTACCGCGATCCGGTAATGCGCCGGATCCGCGTACCAGACCTTGATCACGTGCGAGCCCGCCAGGAACGACGATAGCGAGAGCGGGCCGACGATCGACGGCAGCGCGGGCAGCCCCAGCGACGCAGTTTCCACCACCGTCCCGCTCAGCGCCGGCCCCGACGGGTTCGCGGCCAGCGCGGTAAGGAGCTGCGCAGGCGTCCGCGGCGGCAGCGGCGGCGACGGCTGAGCCAGGGAGATCATCGATGTCGTCAGCACCCCCCCGACCGCCGCCATGATCCCGGCGGGTACCGCCCACCTCATCCGGCGGGAGAGCTTCCCTCGTTGCTTCATGATGTGTCGTCCGTCCTTTCCTTCACTGTTCTGCGGAATGAGGGTCTGGCCGCTCACGCGTCACGCATCCGGAGCAGCCACCCGCCTACGAAAAGCGCCCGCCGCGGCCAGGCCTTCAGCCGGGCACCTTCTCAAGTCCGGCTTGCGCGAGGACCTCATCGGCTCACCTGACGTCAGGCCCGGTGAGTTGGCCAGCCACAGCAGGTGATTGCGGGGCGGGACGGCTGGGCTGCAGCGCGGCCGCGTACGATGCCCCCGACATGACTCAGCGGACGCCGCAGCTTCACATACGGGATGCCGTCGAGCAGCGCGGAGCCCGCATCGGCCGCATCCAGGCCGAGGACCGCGCGCATCGTTGCGGACCTTCTTGCCCCGTTGGACCTGACAAACCTTGGTGACCTGCCCACGCCGGATGGCCAAGGTCATCTCATCGAGCGCGATCGTCGGCCCGGCACCGGTTACGTAGCCTTTTGCTTCAACGGTTGCTTCCATGCCGGCAACGCTACGGAACCACGGTAGGACCGGTCGTCACGCAGGCGAGCGGTCTTTACCGTCCCTGGCATGAGGGACATCCGTGCCGTCTATCCCTCCTAAGAGAGGAGACGTCCCGCCACCCCAAAGGCCGACGACCCGGACCTGCGGCCCTTCACCACGTGGAAGAACGCCCCTGGGCCCGCGGGCCATCGGCACCTCCTGCGGCGGCTGGCTGACGAGGTCCAGCGCCGCTTCTTCGACTGCCATGACGCAGGTCATACCGGCGGTGCCCGGCGCGATCCTCGGCATCCCATTGGGCCTCGCTCTGTTCAAGGTCGCGGGCCATCACCTCAGTGGCCTGCCGCCAGTTCTCTGGCTGGTCGCCGCGGTGCTCGGAACCGTGGTCGTTGTGGCGGCGCTCACCAGCGTTCCGGCACGGATCGGCCTCCGGCGACCCGTTGCTGAGATGCTTCATAGCGAAGCGACGTGATGCCTTGCCGGTGGCAACCGCTGGCGACTACCACCGGACCGGACCTGGTTCGGTAGCGCGGAACACGTCGGCTACGTTGCGTGAGGCACATTTGACCTGAGTTAGGCCACGATTTGGCCTTGATGGACTCGACGGTTCGCTAACCTGCGGTTCCGCTCCCCAGCAGACCGTAAAAATCACAGGTCAAGCCCGAACTGCTGCGCGAGGATCGCGTCTCTGTGCGGGCACTGTGCGGATGTGGCGGTCCCCCGTGCACCGAATCCACCGCCAAGCCCGGATCCGCGATTATCAGTATTGCGTTAGTCGCCATGGGAGGTGAGGATCGTCGTCCTGCCCGGGCGGTCTAGGACGGCCCGATGGTGATCGTCGGTCCGAGTGTGACCTTCGTGGCGGCACCGGTCGAGGCGAGGTTGCCGTCGCAGTTGCTGCAGGACCGGTCAGACTCGGAAGGCCGGGGAAACAATGGCACTGACGTGTCCGCGTCGAACGGCCCCGGCATCTGACCGGCAGGCGCTCGCCCGGCTGACTCCATGGCCAGCAGCGCCGCCCCGTAGGCACCGGTGATCTGCGGGCGGGCCGGTACCTGGACCTTGGTGCCCAGCGCTTCGGCCAGGAAGTGCACCGCCGCGCGGTTGCGCGCGACGCCTCCGGTCAGCACGACCGGAGTCCGCTTGCCGACCTGGGCGACCAGCGCGAGGGTGCGGGCCGCGACGGCCCGGTGGACCGACGAGGCGATGTCGGGCGCGGGCAGGCCCTGAGCGAGCAGCGAGACGATCTCGGTCTCCGCGAACGTCGCGCACATGCTGCTGACCTCCAGGTCCTGGCCGCCGCGCAGGGCCAGGTCCGCGAGCTCGCGGAGATCGCACTCCAGGGCCCGGGCCAGCACCTCGTAGAACCGGCCGGTGCCGCTGGCGCAGCGGTCGTTCATCGCGAAATCCTCCACCAGGCCGCTCTCGTCGACGGTGATGGCCTTGCTGTCCTGGCCGCCGATGTCGATGACGAGGCGGACGCCGGGGCACATCGCGGCCGTGCCGCGGGCGTGGCAGGTGATCTCGGTATAGGTCCGCGCCGCGCCGGGTACCAGGCGGCGGCCGTAGCCGGTCGCCACCGTGCCTTCCAGGTCCCCGGCCGCTACCCCCGCCTCGGCCAGCGCGGCGTCAACCGCCCGCTGCATGCCCCGCTGGCTGACCGCCCCCATCTGCACCGTGCTGGCGCCCAGGATCATGCCGCCGGCGTCGGTGACCACCGCCTTCGCCGTCGTCGAGCCGAGGTCCACACCGAGGTAGCGCCCGGTCATGAAACTGCCGCCGCCAGCGGAACGCCACGCGAACGGCGCACGTCGATAGCCTCCAGCATCGCGGCGAGGCGGCTCTCCAGGATCTCCTCCTTATAGAAGGAGGCGTCGGCGACGTCTCCTTCGAAGAAGATCGACGGTATGCCGAGCTTGTCCTGGGCGGACCTGGCGAGCAGCCGCTGCGGTCCGGTGAACGCACGGCACGTCCGGGTGGAGTGGAAGACGATGCCGTCGACGTCGTACTCCCGGCAGTCCCGCAGGGTGAGGTAGTCCAGGGTCTTCGCACCGTGGTTGGTCGGGCAGAGCAGGTAGTGCTTGGCCATCCCGAGGAGCGGATCCGCGGTGTCGATGAGCTGCGGCTCCTGCCAGAACGCGTTGTGGATATACCGGCCGCACAGCACGGCGGCGCCGTGCTCGGCGAATTTCCTGGACAGGAAGCCGAGCTTGTTCCAGTTCATGATGCCGTCGAAGTACAGCCGGTACTTCTCATCCCGCACCCCGGAGACGCCGGCCGCCAGGCGCCCGGCGATCTCGTCCCGGACGCCGGCGAAGTAGTCGACCAACCCCTGGTCGCCGGGCAGGAAGTTGATCGGCGCGACGCACGCGATCCAGTCCCAGAAGGTAGCCGGCGCGGGCTTGGCCTTGCACAGGTCAAGGCCCTCGCGGCGCAGCTCCGCGGCGCGCTTGATATAGGTCATGGCCTCGCTCAGGGCGTCGTAGTCGAACGGCCGTCCCGTCTGGGCCTCCAGGAACGAGACGAGCTCTCGCAGCTGGCCGGCCACGTACCGGGAGGCAGACTCCCATTCCTCGCCGCGCAGGTAGCCCGCATCCGGCTTGTTGCCCCACAGGAAGGGGTGCGAGATGCCGAAGATCGGCAGCTGCTTGCCGAACACCCGGAACGAGATCCCGTCCCACTGCTGACCGGTGCTGCAGCCGGCGTAGTTGTTGACGAAGAAGTCGGGTGACGGCAGCCGGGCCGCCAGCTGCTGAGAATCGTTGATCCCGACGACGCCGGTGTGCTCGCCCTCGGTGCCCTGCAGGGCCTGCCCCTGATTCCCCAGGGTCAGCACCGAGCAGCCCAGGTGCGTCCGGGCGTAGGAGCACAGTTCGGCGTTGTACCCGTACTCGGCGCCGGCTAGCTGAGCCGGGCCCTCGAGCCGCTGCGCCGCGAGCCGGGCCGCGAACGCCTCGCCGTGGCACCAGGCCAGGCCGGCCGCCTGGAAGATGGGGTTCAGGGCGCCGCCGTTGTACCAGACGATCTGCTGGCCGCGCTCTCTGGCCGTGAACAGGTCCTCCCAGTAGTCCGTGATCAGCTGCCCGCCCGCACGGGTGACGGATAGCCGGTTGGACCGGTCCTGCGTGGCGTCCATGTTCGGCTCCTTAAAGTAACGATGTCAGGCGGGTACCGGCCGCTTGCGCCGGACGCGTTCGACCAGCGCCTCCACCCGGGTCCGGAAAGACTCGGCCGGCAGGCCCTCATGCTCGGTCTCGAGCAGCAACTGGGGGATACCCGCCGCGTCCAGGCCCTTGCGGAGCTCGGGGTAGTAGAGCATGTGCGGCTCGCAGAACTTGGGCAGCAGGTGGATGACCGCCTCCGCCCCGCTGCTGCGCACGGCGCCGACCAGGTAGGCGTCCCAGTCGACGTCCTGCTGGACCCGGGTGGGACACGGGATGTTGACGTTGCGCTGCGCGTACCAGCGGGCGATGGCCTCGATCGGGTCGCCGGTCTCGTCCACGTCCGTGGATACGTACCGCCGGCCGTGAAAGAGGTCGTCGTCCACCACGATGACTCCGCTGTCCTCGATCAGGTCGAGCAGCTCTCGTCTCGGCGCGTGACACAGGTGGGCCGACAGGTGGACCCGGACCCGGTCGTCTCGCGGAGCGTCCCGCACGGCCGAGACGGCCTCGGCCAGCAGCGCGTGGTGCTCCACCGGGTCCATGATCATGCTGGCGCCGACGATGTCCTGAAGCTGCCCCGGGGTGAAGGCCGCGTTACCCGAGCTGCGCTCGTCAAAGAGCCCGCGGATCAGCTGCCGGTCCCGGTTGTGCGCCCTGATGCTGGCGGCCAGGGCCTCGCCGGTGACCGGGTGACCGGTGAAGGATCCGAACTCCGCCCTGAACTCGCCCATCATCTCGGTGATCTTGCCCGGCGCCCAGGTGTCGCTCATCGAGCTGATGAGCATCCCGAAGAACACCGGGGTATCCGGCAGCACCGCGCGTACGACGTCGGCCGCGCCGATCAGCTGGATGCAGTGGTCCGCCAGGAACAAGGCGTCGTAACCGTCCAGCCGGCCGGTCGCAGCCTGGTCGGCGAGATTGCGGGTGTATCCGCAGTAGAACTCGGCCAGCAGCGAGCGGCCCTCCGTCACCGGCTGCTGGTCGTCCTGGACGACCACCGGGAGAGTGCCGGCGGCATAAGCGATCTCGCGCGGGAAGTTGATCGGCAGGACTCCGACGACCGGCCGGCCGGGATGGGCGGACCGCCAGCGCTCAATGTACCCCCGCGGGTCGCGGGCCACCTGGCCGAGCCGTGCCAGCGGCGCCGTCGCGTCCGGCATCTGCGGTTCCCCTGCCTGTCATACTCTACGGATCTGGAAAACGAGTTACCAAGAGCGTAAAACATTATCCAGGTGCCGGGAAGAAGTGCCGGGAAGAACGGGAAGAAGTGACGGGAACAACTAGCCGGGAGTCATCGTGCCGCCGATCGTGAACCGCTACACCCGCCTGGTCGGTATCGACCACCCGATCGTGCAGGAGGGCCTGGGCCCGTTCCGCACGCCCAAGCTCGCCGCGGCCGTATCGAACGCGGGCGGCCTCGGGACGGTCTCGATGCCCGGTATGCCGGACGACCTCGCCGCGGGCGCGCGGACCTTCCGGCAGCACATCGAGGAATGCGCCGCGCTGACCGACCGGCCGTTCGCGGTCAATATCCCAGTCGGCGTGGATGCCAACGGCCAGGTGCTGCCGTTCACCGACGTCTACCTGCGCGCGGCCCTGGCGGCGCGTGAGTCGGACGCCGCCATCGCCCGCCGGCTCACCGTCCTGACCACCTCGGCCGGGTTCCCGGGCGGATACGTCGCGATGATCAAGGACGCCGGCCTGGTCCACCAGCACAAGGTCGGGTCGACCCGGCAGGCGGTGAAGGCAGCCCAGGCCGGCGTCGACGTCGTGATCGCCGCGGGCTTCGAGATGGGCGGGCATGCTCCCAGCAAGGCCGTGCATACCTATGTCCTGGTGCCGAGCGTGACCGAGGCCGTGACCATCCCGGTCCTGCTCACCGGCGGCGCCCGGGACGGCCGTGGCCTCGCCGCCGCGCTCGCCATGGGCGCTGACGGCGTGGCGATGGGGACCCGGTTCATCCTCAGCCACGACAACTCCGACTGGCATCCGGCCTACCTGCAGGCGATCCTGGACGCGCGGGAAGGCGACGATGTCGCCTTCAACGGCGTTTACGGCCCCTGCCGCGGCCTGCGCAACGCGGCGTCTGAGGAACTTCTCGCCGGCAGCCACCCCGGCGACACGGTGCCGGACCCGGTCGAGCTGACCCGCTGGAAGATCGAATCGATGCACCGGGCCCAGACCGACGGTGACGTGACCAATGGCCTGGTCCTGGCGGGTCAGGTGGCCTCGGCGATCGGCGACCTTATCAGCGTGGCCGAATTCGTGCCGCGGATGGCCGACGAGGCCGCCGCCATCCTGCGCTCGCTGGCCGCGAGCGTGACAGCAAGCGTGACAGGGCCGCGAGCGTGACAGCAAGTGTGGCAGCGAACCCAACAGCAAGCGTGACAGCAAACGCGACGGCACCGGACAGCCGCGCGAGCAGGCTACTCGTTGACAAGCAGATGCTCTAGCGTCCTATTATCTAGCCATGGAGAAATCTGTGGTGGTGGTCAGTGCCGCGCGCACCACGGTCGGCCGCCGGAACGGAGCCTGGTCCGCGGTCCATCCGGCCCGGCTGCTCGGCGCCGCGCAACGCGCCGTCCTGGACCGGGCCGGGCCCCAGGGGATGGATCCGGCCATGGTCGGCCAGGTGATCGGCGGGACCGTCACCGAGGTGGGGGAGCAGTCGTTCAACCTGACCCGCACCGCCTGGCTGGCCGAGGGCCTGCCGCATGAGGTGCCGGCCACCACGGTCGACGCGCAGTGCGGTTCCTCGCAGCAGGCGTTCACGCTGGCCGCCGCGCTGGTCGGCGCCGGCCTCACCGACATCGCGGTCGCCTGCGGGGTGGAGTCGATGACCAGGATCCCGATCGGCGCGAACTACGGCAGGCAACTCGGCCTGGGCCGGCCGGTGCCCCGGGCCTACCAGCGGCACTACGAGTTCCTCAATCAGTTCCAGGCCGCCGAGCGGATCGCGCAGCGCTACGGCATCGGCCGGGACCGCGCCGACGAGTTCGGGTACCAGTCCCAGCGGCGGGCGGCGGCGGCCTGGGCCGAGGGCCGTTTCGACGGCCAGGTGATCAGCGGACCGGTGGAAACCGAGGACGGCGAGCCGGCGTCGCTGGCCAGGGACGAAGGCCTGCGGGAAACCAGCCTGGATAAGCTCGCCGAGCTCAAGCCGGTGCTGCCGGACGGCATTCACACGGCCGGCACGAGCTCGCAGATCTCCGACGGGGCCAGCGCCGTCTTGCTGATGACCGAGGAACGCGCCGCCCACCAGAACCTGGCACCGCTCGCCCGCGTGGTGGATTCGCTGCTGGTCGGCGTGGACCCGGTGATGATGCTGCTGGGCCCGCACGCGGCGGTGCCCGCACTGCTCGAGCGCAACGGCCGCGCGCTCGACGACATCGGCGTGATCGAGATCAACGAGGCCTTCGCCTCCGTCGTCTTGTCCTTCGCCGACGAGCTGAAGGCCGACCCGGACACGATCAACCCGAACGGGGGCGCGATCGCGTTCGGGCACCCGCTGGGCGCCACCGGCTGCGTGCTGGTCACCAAGGCCGTGCCCGAACTGATCCGCACCGGGGCCAGGTACGCCCTGGTCACCATGTGCTGCGGCGGGGGCCTGGGCACGGCCACCCTGCTCGAACGGCTCTAGCCGCCGGACCCCCCCAAAAGCCCCCAAGCCCCGAAGACCCCGAAGGAGCATGACGCGATGAGCATCTCGATCGACCTGTCCGGCGACGTGGCGGTCGTCACCGGGGGAGGCAGCGGCATCGGCGAGGCCACCGCCAAGACCCTGGCCCGGGCCGGGGCCGCGGTCGCCGTCGCGGACCTGTCACCGGAGTCGGCACAGCGGGTCGCCAAGCAGATCGAGGCCGACGGCGGCCGCGCCCTGGCGGTGGTGCTCGACATCGCCGACCGGGCCTCGGTGGAGGCGGGCCTGGCCGCGGTCCGCAGCGAGCTCGGGCCCGTGACGCACCTGGTGAACAACGCCGCCACCTGGGAGGTGAAGTCGTTCGCCGACCACACGGCGGCCGAGATCGACCGGATCGTCGGCATCACGCTGACCGGCGCGATGACCGTCACCCAGGCGGCCCTGCCGGACATCATCGAACAGCGCGGCACGATCGTGGTGATCAGCTCGGACAGCGCCCGGATCGGCGAGCGGTACATGAGCGTGTACGCCGCGGCCAAAGCCGGCCTGCTCGGCTTCACCAAGAGCGTGGCCAGGGAAGTCGGCCGCAAGGGCGTCCGGGTCAACGCCATCGCGCCGGGGACGACGAACACGCCCGGCGGCTCCGGCTTCATCGAGCAGGCCGGCGGCGCGGAGAAGCTGGCCCGGGCCTACCCGCTCGGGCGCATCGGCGAGCCGCAGGACATCGCCAACGCGGCCCTGTTCCTGGTGTCCCCGCTCTCGTCGTGGATGACCGGGCAGGTCCTGTCGGTCAGCGGCGGCTTCACGATGGTCTAGGCATGACCAGCCCGGACTTCGAAGCGGAACTGCGCTTCAACGGCGAGGTCGCTCTCGTCACCGGCGCGGGCCGGGGCATCGGCCGCGGCCACGCGCTCGAGCTCGCCCGCCGCGGCGCCCGGGTCGTCGTCAACGACGCCGGCGGGGCCGTGGACGGCGCCGCGGGCGGGCCGGGAGCACCGGCCCGGCAGGTAGCCGACGAGATCAACGCGGCGGGCGGCACGGCGGTGGCCAATCACGACTCGGTCGCCACCCCGGCCGGCGGGGCGGCCATCGTGGCCCAGGCCCTGGAAACGTTCGGCCAGCTGGACATCGTCGTCAACAACGCCGGCATCCTGCGGGACAAGAGCTTCGGCCAGCTCACCCCCGAGCTGGTGGACTCCGTCCTGGACGTGCACCTGCGCGGTGCCTTCCACGTGCTGATCCCGGCGTGGCGGCACATGCGGCAGCGCGGTTACGGCCGGGTCGTCAACACCACCAGCGCCTCAGGGCTGTTCGGCAACTTCGGCCAGGCGAACTACGGCGCGGCCAAGGCCGGCCTGGTCGGGCTCACCCGGGTGCTGGCCGTAGAAGGCCGCAAGGCCGGCATCAACGTCAACGCCGTCGCCCCGGCCGCCGCCACCCGGATGAACGCGGACATGCTCGGCGACCGGGCCGCGCTGCTGTCGCCCGGCGCGATCGCCCCGGTCGTGGCCTTCCTCGCGCACCGCGCGTGCACCCTGTCCGGCCAGATCCTGTCGGCCGGAGGCGGCCACGTCTCCGCGGTCCTGCTGTCGGTGACCCGCGGCATCACCGATCCGAAGCTGACCGCGGAGACCGTGCGGGACCGGCTTGAGGACATATTCAGCGCCGCGGATGCCTTCGTCCCCCGGCACATCGGCGACGACCTCAGGCAGCTGCTGGCCGCGATCGAAACCGGGCCGGACCTGCCGTGACCAAGGTCGTGTCGTGATCAAGGTCGGCATCTCCGTGCACGACAGCCTGATGACCGGCGACCGGGCCCGGCGGCAGGCGCTGCTGAGCCAGATCGAGGCGGCCGGCCTGGATTATGTGTGCGTCGGCGATCACGTCAGTTTTCACGACGGCACCGGCTTTGACGGGCTCACCGCCGCGACCGCCGCGCTGTCGGGCAGTGACCGGCTCCCGGTGCTGGTGGGCGTGTACCTGCTGGCGCTGCGCCATCCGCTGCTGACGGCACGCCAGCTCGCCTCGATCAGCCAGCTGGCCCCCGGACGCCTGGTGCTCGGCGCCGGGGCGGGCGGCGAGGACCGCAGCGAGGTCGCCAACAGCGGGGTCGATCCGGCCACCCGCGGCCGCCGCCTGGACGAGTGCCTGCACGTGCTGCGCGCGCTGGCCAGCGGTGAAGCCATCGACCACCAGGGCGAGTTCTTCGAGCTCAAATCCGCGCGGATCAAGCCGGCGCCGGACCCGCCGGTCCCGGTCGTCATCGGCGGGAAGGGGGAGGCGGCCGTGCGGCGGGCCGCCCGCTACGGCGACGGCTGGCTGGCGATCTTCTGCTCGGCCCGCCGCTTCGCCCAGACCAAGGAGCAGATCGCGGTGGCGGCCGCCGACGCCGGCCGGCCGGTCCCGCCCTGGTACGGCATCAACGTATGGTGCGGGCTCGACGCCGACGCCGCGCGGGCCCGCAAGCTGCTGGCCGTGCAGCTCGAGAGCTTGTACCACCTGCCGTTCGGGAAATTCGAGCGGCTGGCGCCGGCCGGCACCCCCGCCCAGGTGGCCGAGGAGCTGGCGCCCTACGTTGCCGCGGGCGCCGACCAGATCACGCTGGTTCCCGCGGCCTGCTCACCCGAGGCCGGCGTGGAGCACGTCGCGTCCGTCCGCGCCCGGCTGGCCGGGATGTGACCGGACAGGACGCGACGTCACCGCCTGGTCACGCGGGTCTGGAATACTCGGATGGCAGATTATCCAGTACCGGAGTTGTTATCCGGTCCCGGCGTCACCGGGCGCGGGCCGGCCAGCCAGGAGGTCTCATGCCGGCCAGGGAGCAGCCAGATTCGGTCGAGTGGATGCGGCAGCAATGGCTGGAGCACCATGCCCCCAAGGCCGAGCACTTCGCCGCGATGGCCTCGCTGCTGCGCACGACGGTCGTCATGACCGAGGAACTCGACCGGGTCCTGAAGGAGTGCCAGCTCTCCCGGACCGGATACCTGATTCTCATCACCCTGCAGATGTCGCGCGAGGAAACCAGGCCGCTCGGCCAGCTCAGCAAGGCGCTGCTGGTTCACCCCACCACGGTCACGATGGCCATCGACCAGCTGGAAAAGGCCGGCCTGGTGCGCCGGGTCCCGCATCCGTCTGATCGCCGGACCATCTTGGCCCAGCTGACCCCGGCAGGACATGAAATGACGGAACGGGCCACCCTTTCCCTGTCCGAGATAGGCTTCGGCCTCCACGGCATCTCCGCGACCACCGCCACCAGGGTCACCGCTGACCTGCGCAAGGTCCGCGAGGCCCTAGGCGATCCGGGCTGACCGGCATTCCCATCGATACCGCGGCGGCGGGGCGAAGGTGAGCGCTGATCCGGGGACGGTCCCCGGGCCTGGCGCGGCGGTGCTCCGTCTGCATCGCTGGAACGACCGCGCCGTGGTCGCGGTGGCCATCGCCGCGTTCGCCTCGGGGTTCGCCCAGTTCGGCGTGGTCGCCGCCCTCGGCGACGTGGCCCGGGGGTTCGGCCAGGTGAACCTGGGCGCGACCCTGGCCGACCAGGCCGGGTTGTCCGGCACCTCCCTGGGCATCGGGCTGGCCATCATGCGGCTGGCGTCACTGGGCGCCCTGCCCATCACCGGCCTGGCCGACCGCTTCGGCCGCCGCAGGATGCTGCTCGTCACGGTCGGCCTGGGGCTGGCCATGACGGCGGCCGCCGCGGCCAGCCCCAGCTACTGGTGGTTCGTGGCCATCTTCGCCAGCGGGCGTCCCCTGCTCAGCGCCACGAATGCGCTGGCGCAGGTCACCGCGGCCGAGCAGACCGGCTCGGCCGACCGGGCCAAGGCGGTGGCGCTCATCGCCGCCGGGTACGGCACCGGCGCCGGGGTCGTCGCCATCGTGCACAGCCTGGCCGAACGCGCGATCGGGTTCCGCGGCGTCTTCGTCCTGGCGCTGATCCCGCTGGCTTTGCTGCCCCTGCTGTCGCGCTGGATCTCCGAACCCGACCGGTTCGCCGTGGCCGCGGCGGAAGGCGAGCATCCGATGCCGGTGCTTGGCGCCGTGGCGCCCCGTTTCCGGCGGCGCCTGCTGGTGGTCGCGGTCCTGGCCTTCGCCGTCTCGGTGATCACGGGACCGGCTAACAGCTTCGTCTTCCTGTTCGCGCAGAACTTCCTCCACCAGCGCGGCATCGTGACGGCCGCCATGGTCGTCGGCGCCGGCGCCGCCGGACTCGTCGGGCTCCTGGCCGGGCGGTGGCTGGCGGACCGGGTGGGCCGGCGCCTGACCGGGGCGCTGGCCATGGTGGCGGTGGCCCTGTTCGCCACCTTGACCTACACCGGCTCCGCCCCGGCCCTGGTGGCCGGCTACATCCTCGGCGTGTTCGCCGGGTCGGTCTTCGCCCCGGCCGCCGGGTCGCTGGTCAACGAGTTGTTCCCCACGTCCGTTCGGGCCTCGGTGGCGGGCTGGTCACTGGCGGCGGGCGTCCTGGGCGCGACCGCCGGCCTGGTCATCTTCGGCGCGGTCGCCGAGGTCGTGCACCGGTTCGCGGTGGCCGGGCTGGTCACCTTCTTGCCCGCGGCGCTGGTCATGGCGCTGTTCTGGCTGCTCCCCGAGACCCGGGGGGTGGAACCGGAGGATCTCTGGTCCGCATCTGTACCGACCCAGAAGTCCAGCGATAGATAGTCTTTGACTAGATATTTTGCAACTAGAGATGTATAACAGGAGGCAAAGCTCCCGCCTATCGTGAGGTCACCGATGACCGCGGACCAGGCCCTCCGGCCAGAAGACGTGTACGACGCGGCGACCATCGCCGGTTTCCGCTCGGCCGGCTACTGGCGCGATGACACGCTCAGCGCCTCGGTCGACCGGCTGGCCGCCGGGCAGCCGGACCGGGTACTGCTGACCGACGGCTACGCCGCCCTGACCACCGCCCAGCTGCGGGACCGTGCCTACCGGCTGGCGGCGGCGCTGCTGCGGCTAGGAGTGCAGGCCGGTGACCGGGTGCAGGTGCAGCTGCCGAACTGGAACGAGTTCGTCGTGGTCTACGTGGCGCTGGCCCGGATCGGCGCGGTGCTGGTGCCCACCATGCCCATCTACCGGCACGACGAGGTGCGCTACGTCCTGCGGCATTCCGGGGCGAAGGTGTCGGTGATCGCGGGGGAGTTCCGCGGCTTCGACTACCCGGAGATGATCGGGGAGATCCGCGCGTCGGCGCCCGGACTCCAGCACGTGATCACCGTCCGCAGCGCCGGGCGCCCCGGCGCGCTGCGGTATGAGGACCTCACCGCGGGTACGGCGGTGCCGGACGCCAGCGTGCTGGGTGAGCCCCCGTCGGCCGACGCGCCGCACTGCATCATCTACACCTCGGGCACCGAGTCGCGGCCGAAAGGCTGCCTGCACACCCTGAACACCATCACCTTCACCGTGCACGCCCTGGCCGGCGAGGTGATGTCGATGGGACCGGCCGACGTGATGTTCATGCCGTCGCCCATCACCCACGCCACCGGCCTGGCCATGGGGGTCATCGCCCCGCTGATCCGGGGGGCCGGCGTCCACCTGATGGATATCTGGGACGCCGAGGCAGGCCTGCGGCTTATCGCCGAGCACCAGTGCACGATGAGCATGACGGCGACGCCGTTCGTCCAGATGACCCTGGACCGGCTCCTCTCCGACCCCGCGTCGGCCGCCCGGCTGGCCTCGATGCGCTGCTGGGCCTGCGCCGGCGCCCCCATTCCCGAGGTCATGCTGCGCGGCTGGTCGCAGCAGGCGCCCGGCTGCGCGCTGCTGCCGGTCTACGGACGCTCCGAGGGCCTGCTCGTCACCGCCTGCTCCGCCGGCGACTCCGCCGAACACGTGCTCTCCTCCGACGGCCGGGCGTTCCCCGGAGTCGTGCTCGAGATCCGCGATGAACAAGGAAAGCCGGCCGCCGCCGGGGTCGAAGGCGAGATCTGCCACGGCGGCCCGGGCCTGATGCTGGGCTACTGGCAGGACCCTGAGCTCACTGCCCAGTCGATCGACGCCGGGGGCATATCGAGATCCGGGGATCTCGGCCGCGTCGACGACGCCGGCTACCTGCGGGTGACCGGGAGGATCAAGGACCTGATCATCCGGGGCGGGCTCAACATCTCCGCCGCCGAGGTGGAGAATCACCTGCTGGCCCACCCGCGCGTGGCCGCGGCTGCGGTGGTGGCCGTGCCGGACAAGCGGCTGGGGGAGAAGGCCTGCGCGTTCGTGGTCGCGCGCGGCGCGCCGCCCACCCTCGCGGAGCTGACCGATTTCCTGCGCCGGGAGCGGCGCATCGCGCCGCAAAAGCTCCCGGAGATGCTCCAGGTCGTGGGCACGCTGCCGACGACCATGACCGGCAAGGTGCAGAAGTTCCTGCTCCGCGACCAGGCCCGGGCCGCCGATGGCGGCTAACTCCCGTTCGGTCGCTGCCGGTCGAACGCTGCGCGCATCCGGTCAAGGCCCCGGACGACGTCGGTGGTCAGCACGCCGATCTCGCCGACCGTGACGGCGACCACGTCGCCGTCGGCCAGGCTGAACGGCGCCGGCGGCACCAGGCAGGTCCCGGTGGCCAGGATTACCCCGTCGGGATAGATGTCGGCCCGCAGCAGGAAGCTGGCGAGTTCGTCGAACTTCCGGCGCAGTGCCGAGGTGCTGGCGCGGCCCTGCCAGGCGATCACGCCGTCGCGGTAGATGGCCAGCTCGATGGACAGGTTGTAGGGATCGGCGATCTCCCAGGCCGGGCGGATCGCTGGCCCCAGCGCGCAACCGCCCAGGTAGACCTTGGCCTGCGGCAAGTAGAGCGGGTTCTCGCCTTCGATGGACCGGGACGATACGTCGTTGCAGGCGGTGTAGCCGGCGATCTCGCCGAACCGGTTGATCACCAGGGCGACCTCGGGCTCGGGGACATCGAGAACCGAGTCGGCCCTGATCGCTATCGTCTGTCCGTCGCCGGCCACCCGCCAGGCCGCCGACTTGAAGAACAGCTCGGGCCGCTCGGCCTCGTAGACCTGGCGGTAGACATCGGAGGAGCGCTCGCTCTCCTCGACCCGCGCCTCACGCGAGGTGAAGTACGTGACGCCAGCCGCCCAGACCTCGGTGCGGCCGTCGATCGGAGGCAGCACCGCGACGTCGGCGGCCGCTACCGGCCGGGAGCTCTCGCGTTCGGCCGTGCGCCGCTTGATCTCCTCAACCGGCAGCGCCAGCAACGCGGCCAGCGAAGGCACGTCGGGCAGGCTGAACACGAGGCCCTGGTCCCGGACTCCGACCTGCGGTATCCGGGTCTCGCGGGTGTGATACCTGATGATCTCCACGAGAAGTTAACCCCAGCAGAGGCAGAACGGATGCCCGGCGGGCAATTTTCATTTCCGTCATCCTGCTACGGACCCGCACAGGACACCCTCCGATCAGGGCCGGTTGGGGCCGGGCCGGGAATGCGCCGGGGTGGCGCGGCATTGTGCTGGTGATGGATAACGTGGATGAGTCACTCGCGCTGGCCGTGCTGGATTTCGTCGGGATCGAGCATGGTGAAAGCGCCGCCGCGTCAATTGCCGGTGCGGTCGGCATCGCCCAGGCCGTTGAGGCCGCTGGCTACCGGCGGTACTGGGTCTCTGAGCATCACAACATGAGCAGCCTGGCGTGCAGCGCGCCCGAACTGCTGACCGCCCATGTCGGCGCGCATACCTCGCGCATCCGGGTGGGCGCGGCCGGGATCATGCTGCCCAACCACGCGCCGCTCAAGGTCGCGGAGATGTTCCGCACCTTGCTGGCGATGTATCCGGGGCGCATCGACCTGGCGCTGGGCCGAGCGCCGGGCACCGACCCGCTGACCGCGCACGTCCTGCGCCGCGGGATGGTCACCGATGCGGCCGCCGAGTTTCCGGCGCAGGTCGGGGAACTGCTGGCGTTTCTCGGCGACGGATTCCCGGCTGGCCACCCTTACGCTCAGCTGGTGGCCGCGCCGCTGGTGGACGAGCGGCCGGAGTTGTTCGTGCTGGGCTCCAGCGCCTACGGGCCGCGTTTCGCCGCGGTGAACGGAATGAGCGCGGCCTTCGCTCATCACATGAGCCCGGACCTGGCGTTCGAGGCGCTGCGGGAGTACCGCCGCGGGTTCACGCCGGGCCCGGCGGGCGGATCGCCGTACTCGGTGATGTCGGTGCTGGCCTTCGCCAGCCACGACGACGAGGCGATCGTTGACTTTGAAGCCGCGTGGACGCTGAC
>Ga0302324_100012734_pt1 | contig 17137 bp, 15 predicted proteins | sample Palsa_T0_1_FD_201949 | JGI IMG/M metagenome (GOLD analysis project Ga0302324, IMG submission 201949) | Peat permafrost microbial communities from Stordalen Mire near Abisko, Sweden - Palsa_T0_1 | ecosystem: Environmental > Terrestrial > Soil > Palsa > Peat permafrost | place: Sweden: Abisko...
GACGAGGTGAAGGCCTGCTACGAGGCCGGGGTTACGGGATTTGCGCTGTACTGGCAACTCGACCGACTGGGCATCGCATGCGAAGTCATCGCTCCGACTCTGGTCCCAAGGAAGGCCGGCGACCGCGTAAAAACCGACCGACGGGACGCCGAGAAACTCGCCCGGAGCTACCGCAGTGGAGACCTAACTCCTGTCTGGGTGCCCGACGCTGACCACGAGGCGCTTCGGGACCTGGTGCGCGCTCGCGAAGCGGCCAAGAAGGACCAACTCCGCTGCCGCCACCGGCTGCAGAAGCTTCTCATCCGACGCGGACTCCGCCCACCTGAAGGGATGAAGGCCTGGACGGAGAAGCACTACAAGTGGGTGAAGAGTCTCACGCTCGAACCCATGGCTCTGGAAGCAACGTGGCTCGACTATGTGACGGAGGTCGACCACGTCCGGGAACGTATCATTCGTCTCGTGAGGGCCATCGACGAGGCGATCGCGAGAGCGCCCGCTCGAATGCGAGCGGTCGTTGAAGGACTGCAGGCGTTGCGTGGCGTTGCGAAAGTAACCGCCGCGACCATTGTGGCCGAGCTTGGAAGCCTCTCGCGCTTTGAAAGTCCCCGACAATTGATGGGGTACAGCGGCGCGGGCCCCAGCGAACACTCAAGCGGCGGAAGCATCTCGCGCGGCCCCATTACTAAGACCGGAAATAGTCACCTACGACGAGTCATCATCGAATCCTCGTGGACGTACAAGCACAGAGGCAGCTCCCGACGGATCACGACCATGCGGCTCGACCCGCGAACATCAGAGTGATCAACCGTCGCGAAAGCCGCCTCGACCGTGGCCTGCTCTGCTCCAGACCGAAAGGAGCCGCCGCCTCAAGAAAGCATTGCTAAATTTGACGGGTCGTTCCACATCAGCGCTTCTCGAGGACCTGGAGCGCCAGGAGCACGGCCAGCGAGAGCTGGACCGAGCCCTCCGGGCGCTTCACGAGCGCAATCAACTCGGCCACCGTCCGGGTGCCATCGGCCAGGGAGAGGAGCTCGGACTCCCAGCGCTCGATGGGAATGTCACGGAAGGGGTAGATGGGCTCTCGCGAGGGGACCAGCCGGTCCTCCAGGGCGAGCAGGCGACGGACGCGCTCTGGCTTGTAGAGCTTCTTCATGCCCCGGACGATGAGGGTGGCCGGGTGCACGTCGAGCTTCAGCACCTCCTGGCGAGCGGGGGCGCCGAAGCTCATGACGTAGCTGCCCTCCTCCCAGGCGAAGAGCGAGTAGATGATGGACTTCACCTGTTGCCCCAAATAGTAGGGCCGGTCCGCGTCGGTCAGAAGGCCGCGCTCGACGAGAATGTCACCCGTGCGGCGCCCGGTGCGCTGGGCAACCTGCGCGGCGTCGGCCAGCTGGTCCGGGCGGACGCGCCCGGTGCGCACCAGGAATTGTCCGAAGCGGTCGGCGAGGAGGTTGGAGAGGGCGAAGACGGGCTGGCCTCTCTCGAAGAAGACGACTTTCTTCACCGCGGCCTTCTGACAGCCGAGCTCGCCGGTCTCCCCGGAGATGTAGAAGGCGGAGATGAGCGACGGGAGGTTGTCCCGCAAGTCGCCGCGCCGCATCTTCACCGCCGCCGGCGTGAGGTGCATGCCCGGGGGAGGCCTTCGGACGCCTGGGTCCGAGCCCTTCCGGATGGGCGAGGCCCGCAAGTCCTTCCCCTTGAGCTCCACCGGCCCGGACTCGACGCTCACCTGCACGCGCCCGCTCAACTCCATGGTGTCGGCCGGCTCGTCCTCCTCGATGTCGATGTCCAGCTCGACCTCGAAGTCCTCCTCGGGTGCCGTGCGCGGCGGCCCGGGCGGCACGAGCTGGGCCACCGCTGCCAGAAGCTTCTGCGCCTCGAAGGGCTTTTCGAAATAGGCCGCGGCCCCGTGCTTGTTCTGGCCGGTGAGCGCGTGCTTGCCGCCCTTGAAGACTCCGGTGACGAAGACGTAAGGGACGCCGGGGAACTCCTTGCGCAGCGTCTCGGCCACCGCGTAGCCCATGATGTCGGGAAGCAGGATGTCCAGGCAGGCCAGCGCCGGGGGCTTGGCCCGCATCAACTCCAGCGCCTGCTTTCCCTTGCTGGCCGCGACGACGTCGTAGCCCGCGTCTTCAAAGAGGTGCGTCAGAAGGGACAGCAACTCGACGTTGTCGTCGACCACCAGAATGCGAGGACGCGGCATGTTGTGGAGCCAAGGTTAATCGGCCGCTCGGCTGGCGTCCCCAGCAAACAGGCCGAGTAAGTGCCAGGCGCACCGGCACCCACCGGCCGCAGAGTCCGTTTGGGGTGCGACACGGGCGCCGGGACGAAGGAGGGTCCATCCACGGCGGATGCGCGCACCAGCCGACGAAGCGGCGCTTCGACGGGCCAGCTTCCCAACCGGGGTGGGGGCGAGGGGCGACGGCGGCCTTCCGCCGAGGGCGAGCGTCCAGGGCCAGGGCCCGCCCGGGGGCGAGGCCTTCGCCGCGGTTGCTTTGCAGCCACCGGCTGGCGTACGCACCGCCCTCCGCAGCACGGGTAGTCCTCTAGACGGGAAGGGACGCGTCCAAGCGATGGCCGAGAAGCTCTCACCGCGCGAGAAGGGGTTCTCCGAGTGGTACGTGGACCTGGTCCTCAAGGCCAAGCTCGCGGACTACTCGGACGTCAAGGGCTGCATGGTGATTCGGCCCAACGGCTACGCCCTGTGGGAGAACATGCAGCGCATCCTGGACCGGATGTTCAAGGACACCGGCCACCGCAACGCCTACTTCCCGCTCCTCATCCCGGAGAGCTTCCTGCGCAAGGAGGCGGAGCACGTCGAAGGCTTCGCACCCCAGCTGGCGGTGGTGACGCACGCCGGCGGGAAGAAGCTGGAGGAGCCCTACGTCATCCGGCCCACCTCCGAGACCATCATCAACTCGATGTTCTCGCGGTGGGTGCAGAGCTACCGCGACCTGCCGATGCTTCTCAACCAGTGGGCCAACGTCGTCCGCTGGGAGATGCGCACCCGTCTGTTTTTGCGCACCTCGGAATTTCTCTGGCAGGAGGGACACACCTGCCACGAGACGGACGCCGAGGCCGAGGCCGAGACGCTGCGGATGCTCGAGGTGTACCGCACCTTCGCCGAGGACTACATGGCCATGCCGGTGCTGGCCGGCCGCAAGTCCGAGTCCGAGAAGTTTGCCGGCGCGGTGCGCACCTACAGCATCGAAGCCCTGATGCAAGACAAGAAGGCCCTCCAGGCCGGGACCAGCCACAACCTCGGACAGAATTTCGCCAAGGCCTTCAACACCGCCTTCCAGGGGCGCGACGGCCAGCAGCACCACGTCTGGCAGACGTCCTGGGGCGTCTCCACGCGGCTGGTGGGTGCCCTGGTCATGACCCACTCGGATGACGCGGGCCTGGTCGTCCCGCCCAAGCTGGCCGCCACCCACGTGGCCATCGTCGTCATTGGCAAGGGCGAGGAGCGCGCCCAGGTGGTGGAGAAGGCCCACGCCGTGGCGGCGGACCTCCGCCGTGCTGGCCTCTTCGTCCTCGTCGACGACGACGACACCAAGAGCCCGGGCTTCAAGTACTACGAGCACGAGCTGACGGGCGTCTGCCTGCGCATGGAGCTCGGCCCGAAGGACCTGGCCAAGGGCCAGGCCGTCCTCGTCCGTCGTGACGAGAAGCAGAAGGTGAGTGTCCCGCTGGACCAGGTGGTGTCCCAGGCCCAGACGATGCTCGACGCCATGCAGCTCTCCCTGTTTCAGAAGGCCAAGCAATTCCGCACCGAGCACACCTTCGAGGTGAACAGCCTCGAGGAGCTCAAGGCCCGCGCCGACGACGGCTTCCTCCTCGTCCCGTGGTGCGAGAGCGCTGCCTGCGAGGCCCAGGTGAAGGAGCAGGGCGGCGGGTTGACGAGCCGAAACCGGCCCTTCGACCTCGCTCCGGAGCCGGGGAAGTGCGTGGTGTGCGGCGAGCCCTCCCCGGGCCGGATGGTATTCTCCAAGGCGTACTAGACACCCCGCGGGGCCGCGTCAGCGGCACCGTGAGGAGGCTGCCCGCCCCGGGGCGCGCGCTGGAATTCGCTTTGGGGAGGCGCGAGCGCGGTGCAAGACTTCCGCTTGCAACGCCTTCCTCCTTCCTTTCGCCGGGAGCGCCGCGGTGAATGAACACACGCTCATTTTTCGTGACGTGGCGATGGTGTTTGCCGGCGCCTTCGTCTTCGGGCTCCTCTTCTGGCGCCTCCGTCAGCCGGTCATCCTCGGCTACGTCGTCGCCGGCCTCGTCTTGAGCCCGCTCACGCCCGGGCCGCACGTCAACGACGTGCACACCTTCGAGCTCATGGCCGAGGTGGGTGTCATCCTCCTGATGTTCTCGGTGGGCATCGAGTTCTCCGTCCCGGAGCTGTTGCGCGTGAAGTGGGTGGCGCTGGTTGGCGCACCGCTCGGGATTGCGCTGTCCATCGCCCTCGGGACGGGCGTGGGCCGACTTCTCGGCTGGCCGTTCTCCCAGGGCGTCGCCGTCGGGTGCATCATCTCCGTGGCCAGCACGATGGTGCTCATCCGGCTTCTCGTGGACCGGGGCGAGCTCGGCACCGAGGCGGGCCGGGTGATGGTGGCGCTCACCCTCGTCGAGGACCTGGCGGTGGTCATCCTCACCGTCGTCCTTCCCGGCCTGGGCTCCTCCAGCGGCGCGGACTACACCCAGGTCCTCTGGCACATCGGACGGGCTCTACTCCTGCTCGTGCCCGTCGTGTACGCCGGCTGGAAACTCGTCCCCCCGCTCCTCGCCCGCGTGGAGAAAATCTGCAACGACGAGATTTCTCTCCTCCTGGCGCTCACCGTGTGCGGCGTCATCGCCGCAGTCACCGAGGCCATCGGGCTGTCGCTCGCCCTCGGCGCCTTCGTGGCCGGGCTCCTCCTCGGCAGCTCCGCCTACGCCCACAAGCTCGCCGCACAGACGCAGCCCATCCGCGACGCCTTCGTCGCCCTCTTCTTCGTCACGGTGGGGATGCTTATCGACCCGAGCACGTGGCTCTCCAACTGGCGCCTGCTCGCGCTCCTGGTGGCGCTCATCCTGGTCGGCAAATTCGTGGTTTGGTTCTCCGTCGTCCGTCTCTTCGGCTACGGAAACCACACCGCGCTTCGGGTGGGCGTCGGCCTGACGCAGATTGGCGAGTTCTCCTTCATCCTCGCCCAGGTGTCGCGGCAGGCAGGCCTCATCGGCCACGACCTCTACAACGCCACCCTGGCCGCCTCCCTCATCACCATCCTGGCCAATGCGAGCCTCTTCAAGCTCCTGAAGCCGGCGCCGGCCCCGCTCACGCCCGTCGAAGCGGAAACGGCGGCGGTGGCCTGACCTACCAGGGGCCGGTGTTGCGCAGGAGCACCACTTCACCGCGGTGGCCCTTGGTGGCTGGGTAGTAGAGCAGCATGTCGCTTCTCCCCTTCCCGTCGAGGTCCACGGACTCGAGGCGCCCGACGGCCCGCACCGGGATGCGGGTCGCGGCGCTGTCGGCGAAGAGGGCGCCCTGCCCGCCGAGAAACACCGAGAGCTCGTCGTCCCCGGTGCCAAAGGCCAGGTCCACGCGCTTGTCGCCGTTGTAGTCGCCGAACATGTCGATGGCCTGGATGTCCGCTGCGCCCGAGAGGTTGAGCTTGAAGCTCAGCTCGCGCTCGGCGGCCGGCTTGTCCGCGAAGCGGCGCTTGGCCGGGAGGAAGGGAAACACCTGGAAGTTGATGCTTAGCGTGCGGTTGAGCAAGATTTTGACGATGGCGAAGATTCCGATGTTCACCGAGGGGACGACGAGGTCCGGCCGCCCATCCCCGGTGACGTCGAAGAGCTCCACGTCCGTCCCGGTGGCGCCCTCGCCTCGAAGGACTTGGTCCGGTGCATCGGCGTACGCACCCCCCTTGCGGCCGAAGAAGACGTAGGTGGTGGTGGTGACGGAGGCCAGCCCGCGCGCCACCAGCTTGCGCACCACCAGGTCCGCCACGCCGTCGCCATCGACGTCGCTCACCGTGATGGAGGCCGACGTCCCAGCCTCCTTGAGCTCCTCCGGCGTGCGGACGGCAAAGTCCCGGCTGACGGTGGGCGCCCGGGCGAAGGTGAAGCCTGGCGACTGCCGGTAGATGGCCACGCGGTCCTCCAGCGTCGCCACCACGTCCAGGAGCCCATCCCCGTCCACGTCGGCCACGTAGAGGGAGGGGAAGGAGAAGGAGAGACGGAAATACGGGACTGCGCCCGTCCGGGCCCGGTCCAGTCGCCGCATCTGGTCCGCCGCACTCCAGCTGGCCTGGATGTCGAGGGCCAGCTCGGCAGCACGGACGTAGCTTCCCCCGCCGCGGCTCTTGTAGATGCCAAGCAGCGTGGGGCCGGCGACGAGCAGCTCGCGGCTTCCGGGGCCAGTCATGTCCTGGACGATGCGCAGGCGCGGCAGCACGCCCGGCGCTGGACGGGTGAAGGCGGTGGCCTGCTCCACCACCTTCACCAGGGGCCCCGCGACGCGGCCCCGGAAGCTGCGGGACACGACGCCCTCGGGGGTGACGAGCAAGAGCTCATCTCCCGGGAGCCCGTCGATGTCGGCCAAATCGAAGCCGAAGACCTGGCCCTCGTCGAGGCTCAGCGCCAGGTCCGGCGACGTCCCGAAGACGCCACCGCGATTCCAGAAGATGGCCAGCGAGCGCTTGGTGCCAGGACCGACACCGCTCGTGTACCCGACGAGGATGTCGAGCTTCCCGTCCCCGTCCAGGTCGGCAGCGGTGACCGCCACCACGTCTCCCAGGACTTGCAGCTTCTTCTCCTCGAAGCGCTGTGGCTCGGCCCTGGCCGCGCCTGCCAAAAGAAGGAGGAGGGCCCACGCCCGCGCGGCCTTCACGAGGCGATGTCCTTCGCCGACAGAAGCGGCACCCCGAGGGCGAGCACGCCCAGAAGCCAGGCCGTCAGCACCAGCACCGCGCGCGGCGCGACGTCGGTGGCGTGCAGCGTGGCCAGCCCCTGTGCCAGCTGCGTCACCCGGTCGAGTCCGCTGGTGAGAAACGTCGTCGGCAGAAGCGGCTCCACCTCCGGCCAGCGCCCCAGCGCCAGGAGGCCCGCGCCAAGCACGGCGGTGGAGGCCACCGCCGGCCCGGGACGGCCAAAGGCCATGCCCAGGACGCCGCCGGCGGCGACGGCCACCGTCTGGCCCAGCATGCAGGTGGCCGCCGCGACACAGAGCTGCCCGAGAAGGAGTCCCCAGGGCGCGAGGACGTAGCTGCCCTCCAGGATGGCGCCGAGCCCGAAGCGGGCCTGCCCTGCCAGGAGGGCGCCGAGGCAGGCGGCGAGAAAGACGAGGCCCAGGGCGGTGGCCAGCGCGCCCAGGCGCGCGAGTAGCCACACCGCCCTCGGTACCGGCCGGCACAGCGCGGTCCGCGCCACGCCGGAGGCGAAGTCGCTGCCCACCGCGCTCGCGGCCAAGAGCGCCCCCACCGCAGCACAGGTGATGCCGGCGCCCGTGGCGCCGCTGGCTGCGAGGTAGAAGCCGGTGGGTGCCCCAAACAGGCCGCGCTCGGCGGCAACGCCGAGGCTGTAAGCGTACGCGGCTGCCGCGAGGCCACTTGCGGGCAGGAGGAGGAGGGCGCGCGCCGTCGCCAGCCGCAGCCATTCAGCCCGGTAAGCGCCCAGCGCGCTCCTCACGCGGCCTCCTGGCCGGTGACGGAGAAGAAGAGCTCCCGCAGCGCCCCGTGGTGGGCGGCATCCACCGGCTGCTCCGCCACCAGACGGCCGCGCGCCATCACCAGCACCCGGGTGGCCGTGCGCTCCACCTCGTCCAGGAGGTGGCTGGACACCAGGAGGGCCGTACCCTCCGCGGCCAGCCGGCGGAGAAGGTCGCCGATGTCCCGCACGCCAGGAGGGTCCAGCCCGTTCAGGGGCTCGTCCAGCACCAACAGCGGTGGGCGCTCCAGCACCGCGGCGCCGATGGCCAGTCGCTGCTTCATCCCCAGGGACAGCTTCTGGACGCGGCGCTCGGCGACGTCCAGAAGCCCCACCTGCTGAAGCACCTCCCGCTGGCGCGCCGCGTCCACGGGCTTTCCGCCGAGCAGCGCCACCCAGGCCAGCGCGGAGGCCACCGTCAACTCGCCCGGAAGCGCAGGGGACTCGATGAGGAAGCCGGCCCTGCCCAGCGCCGCCCGCCGCGCCTTCTGCACGTCGTGTCCGCCAAGCTGCACGCTGCCCGCGTCGGCCCGCAGAAGTCCGGCGATGACGCGCAGGGTGGTGCTCTTGCCTGCGCCGTTGGGGCCGAGGAGCCCCACCACCTCCCCCGGGTGCACCTGGAAGGAGACGCCGTCGACGGCCTTCACCTTTCCATAGCGCTTGGCGATGCAAGAGACGTCGAGGGCGACCACGGGCGAGGGCACCCTACCCCGCGCCCGCTCCGCGTCGGTACCCCTGGAGCAGCGGAAAGAGCGGTGCTTAGCTTGGACGTCGGAAGACCGAACCTTGCGCCTCTTTCTCGCCGGGCTCCTGCCCGAGGCCCTCCAGGCCGCCGTCTTTTCCGCGCTGACGGCGGCACGACGCGCGGCCTGCCAGGCGCGCTGGGTGCGCCCCGGCCAGATGCACGTGACGCTGGCCTTCTTCGGGGAGACAGCCGCGGCAGACGTCCCGTCCCTCACCGAGGCGGTGCGCGCTGTGGCGCCGCAGCACGGCCCGGCACGGCTCAGCCTCCAAGGAGTGGGCTGCTTCGGCCGACCACACCAGCCGAGCGTCCTGTTTGCCGAGCTCGCCGGGGAGGTGGCCGCGCTGTCCGCGCTGGAAGCGGACGTCCGCCGGGCGGTGGGGCCGGTGCGCCGCGCAACCGCCGCGGAGCAGGCCTTTCACCCCCACCTGACGCTGGCCCGGGCCCAGGGCCGCCACGGAGATGCGGCCCTGGCGCGCTGCCTCCGCGCGCTGCGCGCGCAAGGCTTCGGAGACTTCGTCCTCGACCGCCTCTCGCTCCTGGAGAGCAGGCTGCTTCCCACCGGAAGTCTCTACACGCCCCTGTCCGAATTTCCGCTTGGCCGGGCCCCGGTGCTGCAAGCCTGACAACCCAGAAGGGCGAGCGGACGCTGCCAAAAAAGCACGGCAACTCCGCGAAGCGAAAAGCGAAATTGCCCAAGCGCCTCGGCCACCCTTGACGGCAAAAAAGCCCGCTTTAGCTTCGCGGCCGGAAGGAGGAAGTACACACATGCCGAGTTTGACTCGCTGGGACCCCTTTCGGGACGTCTCCCGGCTGCAGAATGATTTGAATCGTTTGTTTGAGGACCGCATTGGCCAGGGCCGCGGGACGGAGTCCTTTGGTTGGGCACCCCCGGTGGACGTCTTCGAGGATGGCGAGGGCTTGACCTTCAAGTTCGAGCTTCCCGAGGTGGACGCCAAGGATGTGCAGGTGAATCTGGAGGACGGCGTCCTGACGGTGCGGGGCGAGCGGAAGCTGGAGCGCGAGGACATGCGCGACAACTACCACCGCATCGAGCGCGCCTACGGCGCCTTCGCGCGCAGCTTCACGCTGCCCGCGACGTTCGACCCGGAGAAGGTGACGGCCGAGACGAAGCACGGGGTGCTCCGCATCTACGTGCCAAAGCGGGCCGAGGCGAAGCCGAAGACCATCCAGGTCAAGGTCAACTAGTCCGAGGAAGTCCTTTTGAAAAACGGGGCTGACGGCCCCCCCGGGCATTCGGAGCGCCCAGCCCCCTCCCGGGTGCTCCCCTGCGACGCCCGACTCCCTGCGCCACCGCGCACGGGGTTGGGCGTCTCTTGTTTCACTCGCCGAGGTAGGCCCGACGAATCTCCGGGCTCGCCAGAAGCGTCTTGCCCGCGCCCTGCATCACCACCTCGCCCGTCTCCAGGACGTAGCCGTGGTGGGCCAGGCTCAGGGCCAGGTGCGCATTCTGCTCCACCAGGAGGATGGACACGCCCCGGGCATTCACGTCGCGGAGGATGCGGAAAATCTGCTCCACCACCTGCGGGGCCAGCCCGAGCGACGGCTCGTCCAGCAAGAGAAGCTTGGGACGGCTCATCAGCGCCCGGCTGATGGCCAGCATCTGCTGCTCGCCTCCGGAGAGGGTGCCTCCCACCTGCGTCCGGCGCTCCCGAAGCTTGGGGAAGAGGCCGAAGACGTACTCCCTGTCCTTCGCCACCTCCTGGCGGTCGTGCCGCAGGTAGGCGCCGAGGTCCAGGTTCTCCTCCACCGTCAGGTTGAGGAAGATGCCGCGGCCCTCGGGCGCATGGGCCATCCCCTTCGGGACGAGCAGGTTGGCCTTCATCCCCTGCACCGGCTGGCCCTCGAGGAGGATGCGGCCACTCTTGGGCCGAAGCATCCCCGACACCGCGCGCAGGGTGGTGGTCTTCCCCGCGCCGTTGGCCCCGATGAGCGCCACCACCTCTCCCTTGCCCACCCGGAGCGAAATGCCGCGCAGCGCGATGATGGCGCCGTAACTCACGTGCAGGTCCTCCACCTCGAGGATGGGCTCGCGCGCGGCGCGCTCCTCGGTGGGAGCCGGCGTGGCGCTCATGCACTCTCCCCCGGCACGCGGATGCCATGGGCGGCGAGGTAGCTGTCCCCGAGGTAGGCCTCGATGACCTTGGGGTCGCTGCGCACGCGCTCCGGGTTTCCGCGGGCGATGGTTTGGCCGTAGTCGAGCACGGTGATGTCCTCGCAGATGCCCATCACCAGCTTCATGTCGTGCTCGATGACCAGGATGCCTAAGGAGAAGCGGCTCCTGAGGTCCCGGATGAGCACCATCAAGTCGGCCTTCTCCCGGGTATTCATCCCCGCCGCCGGCTCGTCGAGCAAAAGCACCCGGGGCGAGGTGGCCAGCGCCCGCGCAATCTCCAGCCGCCGCTGCTCGCCGTAGGGAAGGTTGCGGGCCTCCTCGTCCCTCCGGTGCAATAGCCCCATCACCTCCAGAAGCGCATCCGCCCGGACGGTGAGCGCGCGCTCCTCGCGCTGAAACCCCGGCGTCAGAAGCAGCGCCCGCCACCAGTCGACGTAGTTGTTGAAGGCCGCCATCAGCGAGGCCGTCCCCCGCCGGCTCCTGGACCGCCGGCGAGCTGCCTCCAGACGCGCGCGGCTGAAGACGGCATAGGTGTCGGCGAGGCAGGCCACTCGCACGTTGTCCAGCGCAGTCAGCGTCTTGAAGAGACGGATGTTCTGGAAGGTGCGCGCCAGGCCGAGGCGGTTGATTTGGTGAGGCTTGAGCCCGTTCACCACCTCGCCGGCCACCCGCACCGTCCCGGCGGTGGGCAGGTACACGCCGGTGAGGACGTTGAAGGCCGTCGTCTTTCCGGCGCCATTGGGCCCGATGAGGCCCTTCAAGTCCCCTTCCTGGATGGACAGGTCGAAGCCCGAGAGGGCCTTCAGGCCCCCGAAGTGGATGCCCACCCCTTCGGCCTCGAGCAAGGGCGCGCTCATCCCTCGTCCCTCCGGCCCCGGCCCCACCACCGCGGGAAGGCGTCCCACAGCTCGCGGCTTCCGAAGACGCCCTGCGGCCGCGACAGCATGAGGATGATGAGAAGGATGCCGTACACCGGCATCCGGATTTGGTCGACCTTCTGGGCCAGCGAGGCGCCGCCCTCCAGCCCGCCAATCTCGATGAAGAGGCTCCGCAGGACCTCGGGAAGCAAGGTCAGCACCACCGCCGCGAGGATGGAACCGCTGATGCTGCCCAACCCGCCGGCGACCACCATCGTCACCACCTCGATGCTCTTCACGAAGGTGAAGGACCCAGGGTTGATGATGGGAACGAAGTGGGCGAAGAGCGCGCCGGCCACCCCGGCGAAGAAGGACGAGATGACGAAGGCCCGCACTTTGTAAGAGGTGGTGTCCACGCCCATCGCCTCGGCGGCCACCTCGTCCTCGCGGATGGCGAGGAGCGAGCGGCCGTGAGCGCTGCTCTGGATGCGGCGGGCGGCCAGCACCACGATGAAGACGCAGGACCAGACCATCATGAAGCTGCTCGTCTGGGGAATGCCGGACAGCCCCAGCGCGCGTCCGAAGACTTCGAGGTTGGAGACGATGACGCGAATCATCTCCCCGAAGCCCAAGGTGACGATGGCCAGGTAGTCCCCCCGGAGCCTGAGGGAGGGGAGTCCCACCAGAAACCCGGCCATCCCGGCGGCCACCCCACCCACCAGGAGGGACGCCACGAGTTGCAGCTGGTCCGAGACGCCGTGGGGAATGCCGGCGATGGCCACGTCGCGCATCTCCAGCGCCAGCTTGCCGCCCACGTAGGCGCCCACCGCCATGAAGCCGGCGTGCCCGATGGAGAACTGCCCCGTCATCCCGTTCACGATGTTGAGGGAGACGGCGAGGATGATGTTCACCCCGACGATGGAGGAGAGGTAGACGAAGAAGGGCATCTCGCCGACGAGGAATTGCAGCCCGCCCAGCACCAGAAGCGCCAGGAGCAGGGGGAAGATGCCGCGCAGGGGTGCAGGAAGGGAGGGCATCGCTTGGTGGGTCAGACCTTCTCCGCCGTCACGCTTCCGAAGAGCCCCGAGGGCCGCACGAGGAGCACCAGGATGAGGAAGCTGAAGGCCACCGCGTCGCGCCAGCTGCTCGACGAGTAGCCGACGACGAATTCCTCCACCAGGCCGAGGAGCAGCCCTCCCACCACCGCCCCGGGGACGTTTCCAATCCCGCCGATGACCGCCGCCACGAAGGCCTTGAGCCCGATGTAGAGGCCCATCAGCGGCTGGACGACGGTGTCCTTGATGGCGAAGAGGATGCCGGCGCCCGCGGCCAGCGCGCTGCCGAGCATGAAGGTGAGGGCAATGACGCGGTCCACCGGGATGCCCATCAGCGCCGCCGTCCGATGGTCGAAGGACACCGCCCGCATCGCCCGTCCGAAGCGGCTCCGGTACACCAGGGCCTGGAGCGCCACCATCAACAGAAGGGCGATGGTGAGCGAGATGACCTGCCAGTTCCAGATGACCACCGTCCGGTCCCCGAAGATGAACCACTCCTTGGGGGGGATAATTTCAGGGAAGGCCCGCGGGGCCGCGCCGGGAAGTGGCCCGAAGTCCAGCTGGAAGCCGTAGGATAGGGTGAAGGAGATGCCGATGGCGGTGATGAGCGCGGTGAGCCTCGGCTTCTCCCGGAGCGGCCGGTAAGCGAACCGCTCGATGATCAGTCCGAGCAGCGCACAGGCCACCATGGCCACCAGGAAGATGGCGCCCACCCCGAGAAAGGACGTCTGGGCCGGACGTCCGAGGCCGCGGGCGGCGGCGTAGGCGACGAAGGTGCCCACCATCATCACGTCGCCGTGGGCGAAGTTGATGAGCTTCAGGACCCCGTACACCATGGTGTAGCCCAGCGCGACGAGGGCATAGATGGTGCCGGCTGCGAGGCCGTTGATGAGATGCTGGACGAGGTCGCCCATCAGGGAGTGATTGTCGTCACGTACTCGACCTTGCCATGGGTGGCCTTGAGCACCACCGCTGGCTTCACGGCATTGCGATTCTCATCGAGGGTGATGTTGCCCGCCACCCCGGGGAAGTCCTTGGTCTCGGCGATGGCGTCGCGGATGGACTTGGCCGAGAGGTCCGGCGCGCGCTTCAGGGCGGCGATGGCCACCCCGGCCGCGTCGTAGGCCAGCGTGGCCAGGGAGTCAGGCACCGCGCCGTAGGCGGCCTTGTAGGCAGCGACGAAGCTCTGCACGCGCGGGGACGGGTCCTCCGGGCTGTAGTGGTTACTGAAGTAGTGGCCTTCCATCGCGCTGCCGCCGAGCTCGAAGAGCTTCTCGCTGTCCCAGCCGTCGCCGCCGAGGAGGGGAACGGCCAGGCCTAGCTCCTTGGCCTGGCGGGCAATGACGCCCACCTCGTTGTAGTAGCCGGGCACGTAGATGGCGTCCGGAGCCGCGTGCTTGATGGCGGTCAGCTGTCCGCGGAAGTCGCTGTCGCCCTTGTTGTAGGTCTCGACGGAGACAATCTTCCCACCCATCTCGGTGAATTTCCGCGTGAAGACGTCGGTGAGGCCAGTCGAATAGTCCGACTTGAGGTCGCGCAGGACGGCCACCTTGTTCAGCTTCAGGTTCTCCCGGGCAAACTTGGCCATCACGAAGCCCTGGAAGGGGTCGATGAAGCACACCCGGAAGATGTAGTCGCCAATCTGGGTGACTTTGGGGTTGGTGGAGGTGGGCGTAATCATCGGGACGTGCGCCGGCTGGGCGACGTTGGCCATGGCGATGGAGTTGGTGCTCGCCACCTCGCCGAGGATGAGCGCCACGTGGTCCTGGTTGACGAGCCGGGTGGTGGCGTTGGCCGCCTCCTCGGGCTTGCTCTGGTCGTCGTAGACGCGCGTCTCCAGCTTCTTGCCCTTCACCCCGCCCGCGGCGTTGGCCGCCTTGACGGCCATCTCGATGCCGTTGCGGCTGGAGATGCCGAAGCTGGCCTCGCCCCCGGTGAGGGAGAAGACCTCGCCGATGAGGATGGTGTCACCGGCCGGCGCCGCCGGGGCCGGAGCCGCCTGAGGGGCCGCCGCCGGAGCGGCAGATTTCTTCTCGCAGCCAAAGGCAAGGAAGGCGACAGCCGTGGTAGCGGCAAGGAGCGTTCGCATGTGGGGAACCCCTCATGAGGACAGCGGAGGAAGCCCAAGTCTTCTAGGAGGAGGGCGCACACAGGGTCAAGACAACGCTTTGGCACTCCGTCACGCCCGGCCCCCGGCCGAATCCACCCGCGTCCTCGAGGCGGTCAAGAGCCTTTCCCCAGGGCGCCCCCGGCAGGCTGAAAAGCGCGAGGACAGAAGGGGCACGACCGCGGGAGCGCTACTCCTCCTCGTAGCAGGAGCACGTCGGCGATGTCCCCGCGTCGCAGCCGCACAGCTGGTTGCACTGGGAGACGGCCTCGGCGACGCTGTTGGCGCTCACCACGCCCTCGAAGTCGCCGTTGCCGATGACAGTGCCGCAGATACCGGCGCAGTTGTAGCTCAAGTCCGTGCAGGCGCCCGCGGCGACGAGGCCGAGTCCAGACACCAAGAGCACTGCGAGACGACGTCGTTTGGACATGGTGCGTTTCGTGGGAACTGCGAGCCGCTGAGCGAAATTCCGTCCTCGGCGCCGCTTTCGCGCGAGCCGATGCTCTCCGGCCCCCGGCCTCGTAGCACAAGAAGGCGCTCTTCCGAACGGAAGACGCACGCGCGCGCGGCTGCCCCAACAGACCCGGGGGGGCACAGGCACGCCTCGCTAGTGGGCGGAGGCGGCCGGAGGGGCAGCGAGCGGCAGCACGAGCCGGCTTGGGTGGGCGCTGTCGTGGAAGAGTCGAATGTGCGCCGTCCGCGCGTCCTTCAGCGTCTCGTAGCCCATGCGCCCGCCGCTGTTGTAATTCTTTTGGTAGTTGGGCGAGTTGAGGGGCGCGACGGTGAGACGGAGACGGGCTCCGGCCGGAATCCGCCGTGCCGTCCAGAGAAACTCGAACGGAATCTCGACCACCTCCTCGGGCTTGAGGAGCTCCTGCTGGAACGGGCCGTGGCGGAAACGCGCGCGCCGGATGTCCTCGCCCAGGTGCACCGCCGAGCCGTCGGGAAACACCACCAAGAGCTGCGCCCAGAGGTCGAAGTCCGGGGCATCGGCCTGGACGACGAGGGTGAGGCGGATGTGGCCGGCCACTTCCGTGGCCCTCTCGAAGGGTTCGGAATGGAAGTTGAGGGAGCGCTTCTGGAATGCACGGAATTGGCTGGTGAGGTCCTCGGCACGGGCGTAGTCGGCCACCTCCAATTCCGGCAGCTCCCGCGGGTCACTGACGAGCATCGCCGGAGGCTCGGCGGAGGACGCCTTGGGGACCAGCCGCCCGGAATGGAAGACGTCCCCGGGCGTGCCGTCCGGGGCCGACAGGAAGAGGGTTTCCTGCTTGCCCGAGGATGCGGCCTCGAGGCTCGGGGCATACCGCCATTCGTCCGCGCCCATCATGAAATAGGAAACGCGGTCGTGGAGAAGGGCGGGCTGCGGCCCGCGGCCCAGCACCGAGTCGAAGAAGTCCGCCTGCAGCGCCGTCATGTCCAGGACTGCGACGTCGGGCACACTGAGTCCGTCGGTCTCCTTGCTTGGCCTCTGGGTGCCGCCGTGATTCCACGGGCCGATGACCAGGAAGTGGCGGCGCACGGACGCGGCCGGCGCATGGGCCAGGTAGTCTCGGTAGTAGCGAAGCGTGCCCGGCTGGTCGTCGTCGAAGAAGCCCGTCGCGGTGAGGATGGGGAAGTCCATCCGGGCATAGTCCTTGGGCTTCGGTTCTGCCGCGAGGTTGAACGCCTCGTCGCCCAGGTGGTCGAGCCACATCTTGAAGAAGGAGAGTCGTTTTCCGCGCGCATCCTCCATCCACCAGTCGTCAGCGGCGACTCCCATCGCCTCGTCCAACTCGGAGAAGGGCCGGTGGGCGGCATACTGCTCGAGCATCTTCCCCATCCAGTACGAGGGGTTTCCGGAGAAGCCGGTGTTGAACTGGCGTCCGGAGACGAGTCCCATGATGACGGTCGTCCACGACTGGGGAATGCCATTGGTGTTGGGGATGTCCCAGCCCGGGTAAATCGGCACGTAGGGCGCAATGGCGGTGAGGTGCGGCGGGCGCTGCGCGGCGACGCGCCACTGCGTCATCCCCACGAAGGAGCCGCCGAAGGTGAAGACGTGGCCGTCGCTCCAGGGCTGGGATGCAATCCACTCGACGACGTCGTACCCGTCCCGCCCCACCTGGAGCCCGACGTTGTCGCTCTTGAAACCCCCCGAGCGCCCGCGCCCACGCACCAGCACCTGGACGAAGACGTAGCCGCGCTTGGCAAAGGCCGCCCCCACTCCCCGGGGGCCGCCCCGGCGCTCGTCATCGATGTCGTACTGGGTGAGGGTGAGGACGGCGGGCGCCTTCCCTGCCAGGTGCGAGGGCGTCGTAATCCACGCCTCGAGCTCGACGCCGTCCCGCATCGGCACCATCCGGCTCATGGCGATGTCGTAGCCAGGCCCCACGGCTTCGGCCTTCGCCCACGCTGACCCGGAAACGGCCACGACGAGACAGGCCCAAGCCCCGACGGACTTGTTTCTCATCCAAACCCTCCCCGAGAAAGGACACGTCCAAGCCAGGCGTCCGAGCCACCTTCGTACCGCGGTTTGGAACAAGTTGGCGCCCCCTCTTCCGGCACACGTGGGAACATGCC
>Ga0302324_100012735_pt1 | contig 17137 bp, 17 predicted proteins | sample Palsa_T0_1_FD_201949 | JGI IMG/M metagenome (GOLD analysis project Ga0302324, IMG submission 201949) | Peat permafrost microbial communities from Stordalen Mire near Abisko, Sweden - Palsa_T0_1 | ecosystem: Environmental > Terrestrial > Soil > Palsa > Peat permafrost | place: Sweden: Abisko...
GGACCTGATGTTCATCGCCCACAACCTGGAACGTATTGCCGACCACGCCACCAACATCGCCGAGGATGTTCTGTTTCTGGTGAAGGGAATCGACGTCCGGCATCATTCCGAAGTTCGCGAGCAGACCGTGCTCGCGAAGCCGTAGGCTCAGGCCTTCCGCGCGGGCGGGCCGGTTGCCATGGTCCCGGTCCAACTGATAACCTTCCGAACAATCTCCGACGGTATTGTCAGAAAAACGTCAGAGAAACTTAAGGCTAACAAGGCTCCTTTCTATGCTAGAAACGATACGAGCATGAAGTAGTCTGGATGAGCTGGATCGCCGTGCTTCGGGAGCATGGATTCATCTCATACGCACAGAACAGGAGATCCAAAAATGAGAAATCGATGGTTGCTGCTGCTGGTTGCATGTGGGACATTGAATCTCAACGCCCAGGGGCCAGCTTGCACGATGGAACAAATGCCTGGCGCCATGACAAGTTGGGCCGGCCAGGTTGGCGCGAAAGACCACATCGAGATCCGCACGCTTCCGCAAGGCACGGTCCTCGCCTGCGAAGCGGTCGATGCGCCCGAAAGTGTATTGCCGGCTGGCTGTAATGTGAGCGTGGAAAACGGCGGCCACTATACCGTGCATGCGCATAATGTAATCCGGACTTCCAAGGACGGCGCCGTGACGCTGATGTGTAACGGACCGTCGCCGAACTGCTGTAGAGCCCAGATAACGGCAGATACGAGTCCCTTGAAGCGCGGCGACACGAAGCCGCACAAACAAAACGACGAGTCAGCCAAAAAATAGCCGCGCTTGGAGCTATTTCTCGCGAGGTCGTTAACGCCATCCAGGTGCATGCTCAGGCATTCGATGCCCGTGGCAGGCAGATTCGGAAAGCGCAGCCGGTCCCCGGTGTCGGAAGAAGTTGAATATCTCCACCGTGCACTCGAACAGCCCACTGAGCGATTGACAGCCCCAGGCCCGCTCCGCCCGCCTCGCGCGATCGCGACTCATCCACGCGATAGAAGCGATCGAAGATCTTGGCGGCATGTTCGGGCGGAATGCCTGGGCCGCCATCGACAACATCCACGCGGATGCTTCCTTCAGGCTCATACTGCACTCCCACGGAAATCGTGCCTCCGGCGGGCGAATATTTCACCGCATTGTGAATGATGTTCACCAGCGCCTGCCGGAGAAACACGCGATCGCCCTTCACCTTAACTCCCTCGTCTCCTTGAACCGTGATCCGCTGCCCTTGCTCCTCAATCAGCCCTTCGAACAGTCCGGCCGCTTCACGAGCGAGATCCATGGCGGAGAATACAGTGGGATGCAGTTGGATGCGGCCGGCATCGGCCCGCGAGATCGTGAGCAGGCTGTCCACCAACGCAGTGAGACGATTCACCTCCTCCAGCATGCTTCCGATTGTGTCGCGGTATTCCTCGCGCGTACCGTCTTTCTGGAGTGCAACTTCACCCACGCTGCGGATGGACGTCAGGGGCGTGCGCAACTCATGTGAAGCATCTGACGTAAAGCGCCGCAATTGTTCAAAGGACTGTTCCAATCGTGCCAGAAGGCTGTTGAATACTCGTGCCAGGTGTCCAAGTTCTTCGCTGGTTTCCCCGGTGGGCAGACGCTCGTGAAGTCGCTGCGATGTGATTTCCTCGGCTCGGCAAGCCATCTGCTCCAGGGGCGTCAGGGCGCGTTTCGCGAGCAGGTAGCCGCCCAGACCCGCCAGCGCCAATACCACTGGCAGGGCCAGCAAAGAGGCCACTGTCAATTCCTCAATCCGCGCCCAGACGGGCTGTTCGCTATAACCTAGCCGGATCAGGATAGGGCGGCCGTCGAGTATGTGGCGACGGCTTGCCATCCGCACGGTTGTTCCGCCGGCCAGGCGCGCCGATCGGATTGAATATCCGCCTTCACCTTCGCCAGGCATTGGATTGCCGCCCAGCGCCTGATCTCCGAGCCGCTCGTTACGATAGAGAACGCTGCCGCTCCCAGAGCGAATCTCCACCAGCCGCTCCAGCACCTGCTTGGACTCGGGGTGGTTGTGATAGTCCTCGCGCAGGATCAGGCGGCCGTTGGCGTCGAAGTACAGCAGCCCTTCCACCGTCTCGATGTCTTGGATTGCGTAATTGTCCATTTGGCTTCGCATCTGAAGAAATAGAAACGACGCAGTCAGCCCCCAGGAGAGCACCAGCACGCTAGCCAGTACTAAGACGTACCAGAGAGTCAGGCGTGTTCGGACGTGCTGGGGGCGCAGGTTTCGCACGGTCGGCACTCTCATTGTCTTATAAATCCGTGTTTTCTCACATCGCCGTCAGAGAAATGTCAGAAAATCTTAAGGCGCAAGCAAGTCGCTTCGATGCTAAAAACTAATCGTGCGAACCATGTATTATCGGCTATCGACCGCGATGCTTTTCGCTGGACTGGTCCTTACGCCTTCCGTCGGCGCAAAGGACAAAAAGCCCAAAGCTCCCGATCCGAAAGATGAGATCGAGGTGGTGGGGCACATTCCTCTAACCGGCGGACCGGTAAGGCGTTTCCTGGCCACTCAACATTACAGCAGCTATTATCTCTACGCCGAACACGAGGCCGGCGGCAACGTCACCCTGATCGATGTGACGAAGACCAGCCAGCCCGCCGTGCTGGCCGATGTCGCCTACGCTCCCAAGAGCGGTTCTGGCAGCCTGACAGTGGTTGCGGGAACCGCCGCGCTCGTCAGAAGTGAACCGGACGCTCCGCCCGCCGCGCCAGCCCTGCAAACGATCAGAATCATGGATTTTTCCGACCCCCAGAATCCCAAGGTGGCCCGCGAGTTCACGGGCGTCACCGCGACCAGCCGGGACGATCGGCGGGGGCTGATCTTCGTTGCAAACGCGGATGGCGTCTGGATACTGCACCAGCGCCTTGCCTCGGATCCGGAAGTGGAAAAGGCTTACGCCAACTACGTTTTGTATTCTCATTAAGGCCCAACGGCGAAGAGCGGGCCTCACTTCCAGGCACATCAATCCTGCTCTTCGCGCACAACGAAACCAACGCCGCGTACGGTGTGAACCAGCTTCTGATTGAATTGGTCGTCTACCTTCCGGCGCAACCGGGCCACATGAACGTCGATGACGTTGTCTAGCGGCGTATGGCGGCCGGCTTCTTTCCAGACATCGCGCGTTAACATCTCACGGGAGACCACATGGCCCTGATGGCGCACCAGATACTCTAGAAGCTCGAACTCTCGCGCGGTCAACTCCAGCAACTGGCCTGCTCGCGTGACCGAGCGGCCCTCCACGTCCACATCCAGATCTCCAATTCGCAATCTGGGAGTGCTTTCGGGAATCCCCCTGCGGCCGAGCGCCCGGACGCGAGCCAGCAATTCGGGAAACGCAAACGGTTTTAACAGATAGTCGTCGGCGCCGCTATCCAGGCCGCGGACGCGATCTTCGACGGCATCCCGGGCCGTCAGCATCAGTACCGGCGTTCTTAATCCGTGCTGGCGCATGGTCTTCAGGATCTCAAGACCGCTTCGGCCTGGAAGCATCACGTCCAGAATCACCAGATCGAACGATTCCGTCTGAACCAGATAGAAGCCCTCCTCGCCCGTATGAGCGAGCGCAACACCGTATTGCTCGGCTTCGAGACCTTCCCGTAACGCCCGGCCGAGCTTCTGTTCGTCTTCGATGACCAGAATTCGCACTGGACTTCCTTCTTCTTTATAGGTGACGCGGGGTTCCGGGTCCACTGACGACTTCCTGAAGAATTTCTGACTGACAAGTAAGGAAAACTTCAGGGAGTCTTCAGTGGTGTTCGCTCGCTCCCACCGGCTATATGTAGACTGTAGCTCGAGAAAGGATTGAAGTGCGTGCTGGTTCCTGGCCCGGCAAAAAAAGTCACGATTCATCTAAACGAAGATACAAGTTCCGGAAGCGATTACTTGAGCCGTGAGATTATTTCGCTGCTCCTCAAACAAGGCGTCGCCGGCGCAACCGTACTGCGGCCGGAGGCAGGCTTCGGATCCCATCATCGCATCCATAGCGAGCAGGGAGGAATCGATACCTCCCAGCACATGCCGCTTCGCATCGAATTCATCGACTCGGAGCAAAACATCCAGGCTCTCTGGCCCCTTCTCCAGGAACTCGTGACGGATGGGCTGATTGAGGTTCAGGACACCCAGATCCTTAAGGTGGCTGTCGGAACTGCTCCATGATCGGAACAGCCCCCAGGAAAGCACGGTGTACATTTGTCCGATTTTCCGCCGGAAGCGCCATCGTGTGCGCCGCCCTTTGGGCGCAAAGTCCAGCCGCCGTGTCCCTCGCCCAGGCGGAGCAAATCGCTCTGCGGAACCACCCGCGGATCGCTTCGGCGGAATTGTCGGCGCAGGCCAGCGGCTTCGTCGTCAAGGAGGCTCGCGCGGCTTATTATCCGACGCTCTCGGGCAATGTTACCGGTGTCGGCACCGAGCACGGCTCCGTTCTATCGGCGGGCGCGGTAACCACCTCCAGTATTTACAGCCGTCAGGCCTCTGGCGTGGTTGCCAATCAACTAGTGACTGACTTTGGACGCACCGCCAGCCTGGAGGAGAGCGCGAAGCTGCGCAACGCCTCCCAGAAACGGAACGTGACCAATACCCGAGCTCAGGTGTTGCTCGAAGTACAGCAGGAATACTACCGCGCGTTGGCCTCGGAGTCCGTTCTCAAAGTGGCGCGCGCGACACTCGATCTCCGCCGCTTGACCCTTCGGCAAGTGACTGCGCTGGCCCAAAGCGTTCTTCGGTCGACGATAGACGTCAGCTTTGCTCAGGTGAACGAATCCCAAGCGGAGCTCGATCTCTTCCGCGCGGAAAACGACTCCACTGCCAGCCACGCCCGCTTGTCCGCCGCCCTGGGTTACGATCGCGACCAGCCATTTTCGTTAAGTGACGAGCCGCTGCCGCCGCCGCTCGATCCGAATGTGGATGCCTTGATCGAGCAGGCCAAGCGGGAGCGGCCGGACCTGGCTGCGCTCCAGCTCAATCGCGAAGCTCTGGACCGTTACGCGGAAGCCGAGAAGCGGCTTCGAAATCCAACCATCAACCTTGCCGCTGTCGCCGGTCTGGCGCTGCTTCGGGACGACCGGCTGCCCGAATCTTATAGCGCGGCCGGCGTCAACGTGAATATTCCCGTTCTAAACGGCGGCTTGTTTAAAGCCCGGCGCGAAGAAGCCGAATCGCGCGCGGCGGCGGCGGCCAAGGATGTTCAGGATTTGTCCGTCGCAATCGCACGCGATGTGCGAGTCGCATGGCTGGATGCCAGCGATACTTTCCGGCGGCTGGACGTTACGGCGCGCATGGTCGCGCAGGCGAATGAAGCCCTGCGACTGGCCCAGGCGCGCTACGACAACGCGTTGGGAAGTATTGTTGAGCTGAATCAGGCGCAGTTGAACCAAACCTCCGCCGAGATCGCGGCCGCCTCAGCCAAGTACGACTACCTAAGCGCGCGCGGGGCGTTGAATTATTCGATGGGGATCCTGCGATGAGACGTTTCCTAACAGTGGCGGCGTTGATAGTTTGGGCGATTCTGCTGACCTCTTGCACCCGAGGCGGCGCGGAGGCAGCGCGCACGGTCGCGGACGTTCGCACAGTCGCGGTTGTCCGGGCCACACGCTCCGATCTCTCCAGCGATTTGATCCTGACTGCGGAATTTGAGCCTTTTCAGGAGATCGATGTAATGGCCAAAGTATCGGGATTCATCAAGCAGATCGAGGTTGATATCGGCGATCGCGTCCAGCAAGGACAACTGCTTGCCACGCTCGAGATACCGGAAATGCAGGACGATCTCACTCGAGCGGCGGCGGCGATCGATGAGGCGAACGCCGAATTGGCAACGGCGCGCGACGATCTCCAGCGCTCGGAATCGGCCCACGACATGACGCATTTGTCTTACTCGCGGATTCTGGACGTCTCCAAGCGCGAGGCCGGACTGGTCCCCCAGCAGGATGTAGACGAAGCGCACTCCCGCGACCTGGTAGCGGAGGCGCAGGTTTCCGCCGCAAAGTCGCACATCACAGCTTGTGAGCAGCGTATTCGTGTCTCGCAGGCCGAGCAGGCGCGTTTCAAAACTCTGTATCAGTATGCGGTAATCACCGCACCGTTCTCTGGCGTCGTAACCAAGCGATACGCCAATAGCGGGTCCCTGATTCAAGCGGGAACAGCTTCCCAGACCCAGGCCATGCCGGTGGTCCGTCTTTCTGAAAATGCGCTGCTTCGGCTCGCGTTGCCGGTACCGGAGTCGGCGGTTCCGCTGATTCATCTCGGCCAGCCGGTGGAGGTGCGGGTCTCCGCGTTGCATCGAAATTTTCCAGGCCGGGTTGCCCGGTTCGCGGGTGAGGTGGACCCATCCACCCGAACCATGAAGACCGAAGTCGACGTTCCCAATCCGACGCTCGTATTGGTCCCCGGCATGTACGCCGAGGTGGATCTTGTCACCGAACAGCGCAAGAACGTCCTTTCGGTTCCGGTGGAAGCAGTCGACGGCTCCGGAAGCTCCGCTCGCGTTTTCACGGTCAAACCATCCGGAGCGATTCAGATTGTCCCGGTTGGCCTAGGCATCGAGACCGCGCGCGAAATCGAAATCCGGTCCGGCGACCTGAAGCCGGGCGATGACGTAGTGGTCGGACCGCGCTCTGGCCTCAAGGACGGCAACAGAGTTCAGCCCAAGCTGATTCGCTTAGCAGGCGAGTTAGCCCCCAAATCCTGAAGAGTCTCCCATGTCCCGATTTGCCATCAAAACGCCGTACCTGATCGTCGTTATTTGCGCGATCGTAGCCATCCTCGGCGCGGTCAGCGTTGTTCAGATGCCGGTGGACATGTTTCCGTCGATGAACATTCCAGTGGTGGTGGTGGCCACGTTTTACGCGGGAATGCCCCCGGAACAGATCGAGGGCGACATCACCTATCACCTGGAACGATTCTTCACTTTCGCCAGCGGCATCGACCATATCGAGTCGCGATCCCTGAATGGCGTGAGTATCATTCGCGTCTACTTTCAATCCAACACCAACGCCGACATTGACGCGGCCACTATTGCCAACCTGGCGGTCTCGGACATGAAGGACTTGCCGCCCGGCACCCTGCCTCCGGTAGTGCTCAAGTCCGACGCGTCCAGCCTGCCCGTCTGTCTGGTCACCATGAACGGCGAAGGAATGAGCGACGGGAACTTGAAGGACATCGCGCAGAACTTTGTTCGTAATCAACTCGCCGGCGTGCCAGGCGCTTCCATTCCGCAACCCTTCGGCGGCCCCTGGCGCCAGATTCAGTTTTATGTCGATCCGTTCAAGCTGGAGGCGCGGCAAATCAGTCCCATGGACGTTGTGCGGTCGTTGAGCCAGGCCAATGTCATTCTCCCGGCGGGCGACGTGCAAATCGGGAATCTCGACTACAACATCTATTCGAACGCGCAGTTCGACCTGAAGGACGCGAACCAGTATCCCGTCAAGATGAACGGCGAGAATCCAGTGCTGATGTCGGATATCGGCCAGCTCAAGGACGCACACGCTCTCCAATACAACGTTGTTCACGTGAACGGACAGCGGTCGGTCTATCTTCCAGTGATGAAACAGGGCGGCGATTCGAACACGATCTCCGTTGTGGACGGTGTCCGGAAGACCGTCAGCCATCTGGTGGATGTTCCTTCCGCCATGAAGACCGACGTGGTCTTCGATCAATCGCGCTTCGTCCGTACCGCAATCAGAACCCTCTTGGACGAAGGAGGAATTGGTCTATTCCTCACCTGCGTCATGATCTTGGTGTTCTTGGGAAGCCTACGGGCAACCGTTGCGGTCTTCTTCTCTATTCCGCTTTCGGTGTGCGCCACATTCTTCATTTTGCAGCTGGGGGGATCATCCATCAACAGCATGGTCCTGGGTGGCCTGGCGCTGGCGCTATCGCGCCTGATCGATAATTCCGTGGTGGTCCTGGAGAATATCTATCGCCACCTTGAAATGGGCCAGCCCCCGCCAGTCGCCGCCGAAACCGGCGGAAAAGAAGTGGCTCTTCCCGTGCTAGCGTCCACGCTGACAACCGCCGTGGTGTTTTTCCCGGTGACGCTCCTGGCCGGCGTCAGCAAATTTTTGTTTTCGGCGATGGCTCTGGCCGTGGTGATCTCGCTCTTTGCATCATACGTTGTCGCGATGACTGTGGTGCCATTGTTCTGCGCGCGATATTTGAAGGTCCATAACGCGGAACAGAAGCACAAAACCGGCTGGGGAACGCGCTTCAGCGCTTCGTTCAATGCATCCTTTAATAGGATGCTCGCGCTTTACGAGGTTCTGGTTCAGAGCGTCCTCCGCACACCGGTAACAGTGTTGGTTTTGTTCTTTGTGGCCTTTGCGGCCAGCCTTCTCCTATACAGCCGGCTTGGGTTTTCGTATTTCCCGCAGACCGACGCCAGTCAGTTCGTAATTACCTTGAAAGCGCCGTCGGGAACCAAGCTCACAGTCATGGAGCGAGAGGTCGCCAATCTGGAGAGCTTGATCAAAGAGATAGTCCGCCCCGATGATCTCAGCATTATCGTCGACAACATCGGCGTGGATAATGGTTTCTCCGCGGTGTACACGTCGAACGCCGCCATGCATACCGGATTCGTTCAGGTGGGCCTGAAGCCCGAGCATCGCGTCGGCAGCTACGAGTACATTCGTCAAATCAAAACCCGCATGGCCCAGCAGATGCCGGAGCTGACGCCTTTCTTCTCCACGGGCAGCCTGGTGGACGCCGTCGTGAGCATGGGCGCGCCGGCGCCGATTGACGTGCAGATCGTGGGCGCAAGTTTGGAAACGGACAATAAGGTCGCTCAGGATATCGCAAGCAAGCTGCGGCTTTCGCCAACCATTGCCGACGTGTTCATGCCTCAGGATCTCGACTACCCCTCGCTTCGCGTGGATGTCGATCGCCTGCACGCCGCGAAGCTCGGGCTAACCGAGCGGGAAGTGCTCACCAACGTTATCACCTCGCTCACCTCCAACCAGATGATTGCTCCGAATCTCTGGATTGACCCGCGCAACGGAAACAACTATTTCTTGACCGTTCAGTATCCGGAAACGCAGATTCGCTCCATTCAGGATCTGCGTTCCATTCCGCTGCATGCCGATGGCGTTGCCCAACCCACCCGCCTGGACATGATCGCCAACATCCAGCGCATCCAGGCGCCCACGGAAGTGGATCATTACCAGATTCGGCGCAAGCTGGACATCTATGCGCGTCCATCCACGGAAAACCTCGGCGCCGCGGCCGATTACGTTCGCGGCGTGGTTGCGCACCAAGATGTCCCCGGTAATGTTAATGTGGCCGTCCGGGGAAGCGCGGAGGCCATGAACGCGTCGTTCAAGAGCTTTGCAATCGGGCTGACGCTCTCCGTCGTACTCCTCTATCTGATTCTGGTGGCCCAGTTCCGGTCCTTCATCGATCCGTTCATTATCCTGTTGGCGCTCCCTCCCGGAATTTCCGGCGTATTGATCGTGCTGGTTCTCACTGGCACGACGCTCAACGTCATGTCGCTGATGGGAGTGGTCATGCTGGCGGGGATCGTGATGTCCAACAGCATTCTAATTGTCGAATTTGCTCACCACCTGAAGATGGAAGGCCGCGGAGTGGGTGAGGCGATCGTTGAATCCTGCCGGGTGCGTTTGCGCCCCATCCTGATGACGTCGCTCGCCACCATTATCGGGCTGATGCCGATGGCGTTAAAACTCGGCGAAGGCAGCGAGTCCTATGCGCCGTTGGCCCGTGCGTTGATCGGCGGGCTCCTGGTTTCGGTGGTGTTCACCGTGTTCTTGGTTCCTGCGGGTTTCTCGCTTGCATACCGCAGCCGGGCCGCCGGTTAGGGACTTTGCATCGAACGCTGATCGGCCTCTGCATGCTCGTTCTGCTCGTCGGCGCGCCACAATCTATATAGGATGCTGACTCTCTTCGCCGCGTCCACTGTCCAGATATGGGAGGGACAATTTTGTCTCCCCATCGGCAAACATGAGCAAGACGGCTACCATATGCCGCGACACCTGTTACAGATGAATCGGGAATGCTTTAGCCCCCTGATGTCTACCTGCCTTACAGGCATTGGATTCGGATGGCCCGACGCACGCGGGTTTACGAAGAGGCCCTTGCTTCTGTTCGTCTTGAAGGGTTTGAGCTTGATGAAGAAGTGAAGGCGGTTGACGGGCGGTACATCAGTGGGGAATTAACACTAGCCGAAGTAGGGAGCGCGATCGATGAGCTCAACGAACTACTTAGTTATCCCGAGGCGGCGCGTTTTCTTAGCGTGAGCGAGCGAACCTTGCAACGATGGGTCTGCGAGCGAAGAATTCCATTTGTGCAACTGCCACAGCGCGGAAGCTACCAGGATGCTTCTGGTCAGTTGGTGCGGGAGAGCACGGGCCAGCGCGAAGCAAAAATCGCCGCCCGGATTCTTGCGAAGCGCCGTTCCGAAGTTGCGATGGGCAAGCATTTCGAAACGCGAAGGTTTGATCAGGTGGCGTTTGGAGCGCTGCTCGATTTCTGGTGGGAAGAGCACGGCAAGAACACCAGGAGCCGCTTCGACTATCACTTGCCCATGATCAAGGAGCGTTTTGCCAGGAAGAGAGCTCGCCCCATCCGCCCGGAGGATATTCAGGAGTTCTTGCGAGATCTGGAGAAGAAGGAATTTGCCGCGAGCACGGTAAACAAGTACCGCACCATTCTGTGCAGTACGTTCAACTTCGCGATCCGCTGGCGGAAATTCGATACAAATCCTGCGATGGTGATCCCACAACGTAAGGAGCTTCCAGGACGGGATGTCTTCCTCACGCCCGCTCAGTTCAATAAGCTTACTGGCTGCGTGCGGAGGTGATATCGAGCTTTGAGCCTTCCTGGTCCTTGCGGGCACAACGGGTGCACGAAAGAGCGAACTGCTAGCCAGGCGCTGGGAGGAAGTGAAGCTTGACGGCGCGTCGCCGCATATCTACATCCCGAGGACGAAGAATGGCCGACCTAAGAGATTGCCGTTAGCTTCGATTCGCGATCGAAGAGTTGCGCCGTTGCCAAGTTACGGCTGGGATGAGTATGTCTTCCCCGACGACCGGGCCAACGTTCGCTTCAAGGGAAAGTCAGTACACCGTTGGGACATCCGCGACAGTTTCAAGGCTGCGTGTAAACGGGCGGGCAAAGAGTTTGAGAGCTTGCGTATTCACGACCTTCGCCAAATGGCGACAACCATCCTGTTCTTGCGTGGAATCGGTGAGGCCGTTATCCGCAAGCTGACTGGTCACCGCTGTACGAGTTGGATATGAGCACCTGTCGCCGCTCATCAAACAGCAGACGATGGAGTTGGTCGCGAGCGAGCTCAAAAGCGCCAATGACACGGCTACCGACGCCAGCGACACAGCTACAGACACACCCCCTTCTGAGGGGCCAGAGCAGAGTGTGAAAGTGATAGAGAAATATGGCGGGGACGACGGGGTTCGAACCTGCCTAGCGCACCGGCAGTTAGAGGCAACTAGTGGTAACTGTTTGACTCTACGTACGCGCGATTTGGCGTTCAGGCAACGACAGGCAACGTCGTTTGCCAGCATGTTTGCGCCATGTTTGCACGGATTCGAGGAAGGCTTCTTGTAATGGCCAATTCATGCTCCGTCTCAAGCCGGTTACGCGTTGGCCCTCGCCCCCTGGACGAATGAAGACGTTGGCTCGCCCATGGGTAGACTGACGTCGCGATTAGTAGGCTGCGGATGCCACGAGCTGGCGGCATTGCTCCGCTGATCGCATTGGACGTCGGAAAGCTCAGGGGGCTGGAGCTTCAAAGCCGCCCGGCGGATTTCAGCGCGCGCCTATGCGCTCTTCGAGAAGTCAATCTTGATCAACAGTTCTACCGCCCTTTCGCCCTTAGGAGAGAACTTCTTAACCTCGATCTGTTCCGTTGAAATATCTGCAATAGAAAACTGAAACTCCATTTGACCGGGGTTCTTCTTCTTTGCCTTAATGAATTCCTCTCCAAGCTCGCCATAGCTGAGCCGGACTCCCCAATACTTTCGCGCGTTGCTCAGCACTCGGAGACTTGGAATAGCCTTGCCAGTAACGTGTTTGTGAAACGCCGCTCTGGTAATGCCTAGGCTTGCCACGAACCGTTCCATCGACCAGCCTTCCTTCAATGCTCGGTCGCGTGCTCGGAGAAACTCTTTCGCAACCTTTCGCTTGAAAGCCTCGTCGCCGGGTGTTGATCTACTCACAATGCCCAGGTTTGACCGTACAAGAGTCTTCGGCTTCTTGTCAACTATAGTTGACGTATACTAGAGTTGACAACAGTTTTTGACGCGATGCTGGATCGAACGTTCATTCACATTCCGGGAATCGGGCGTCGGACCGAGCTTGAGTTGTGGCAAGCAGGGATTACTTCCTGGAACGAGTTGCCCGAATTTCTTACGCGCTCAGCTGCGATCGGCCCAGGCCTCCGGCGTCGTCTGGAAACGTACGTTCCCCAGTCAATTGACGCTGTCCGTAGGAAAGACGCTGCGTTCTTTGCCAGACTTTCCCATGTTGGCGAGGCTTGGAGACTCTTTGCAGAGTTCGCGGGTCAATGCGTTTACCTGGACATCGAGACAACCGGACTCTCGTCCGTATTCGATACCGTGACAATGGTGGGTCTCTTTGACGGGCGTCGATATCAAACATTCATCGACGGACAGAACCTTCAAGACTTGCCGGGCGAATTGAAGAAATATTCTGTCGTCGTCACGTTTAACGGTGCCGGTTTCGATCTCCGTTTCTTGAGACTCGCGTTCAAGAACTTAGAGCTACCGCCGATACATATCGACTTGCGATGGGTCACCCGCCGATTGGGACACCGCGGTGGATTGAAGGCCATCGAAAGGGAGTTCGGTATTTGCCGAGACCAGGCGGTCGGGGATGTTGATGGTCATGAGGCAACAGTGCTCTGGTCACGCCACCTAAGGGGCGATCAATCTGCTCTTCGCCGCCTGATTAGCTACAACAGCGAGGACGTCGTCCATTTGAAAGCCATCATGGAAATGGCCTACGACCGACTTGCGGAGCAGGTCGCAGGTGCATTGTGGGATAAGAAAAATACGTACGTTCGAGTTGGTGCTCTGCCGAGGGTTCCGAAGGTTTGTAAGCAGCCGGTCCAGAGCGTGCAAAAAACGCTGGTCGCGCAACTCCTGGAGCGCAGCAACGTTTCCGCTCCCAAGATCGTAGGCATTGACCTTACGGGGAGTGAACGCCGAGCAACTGGCTGGGCAGTCCTCCAGGGTAGTCATGCGGAAACGAAGAGCATTGTCACCACCGACGACCTTGTCCGGGAAACATTGGCGGCTAAGCCAGATATCGTATCGATAGATTCGCCCCTGTCCGTTCCCGAGGGCTGGAGTTCCTCCCAGAAACGGCTGGTCGATGGAGCTCCCATCTATCGAAAATGCGAGCTAGCTTTGAAGCGAATGGGAATCTCCGTCTTTTGGTGCCTCTTACCCAGCATGCAGTCCTTGACAATGCGCGGCATGCATTTGGCGGAAGACCTGCGAGAACGTGGGCTCCATGTCATCGAGAGCTATCCGGGGGCAGCACAGGATATTCTCGGCATACCAAGAAAAGGTTCTAGCCTCGAAGAGCTCAAATGGGGTCTTCATCGGGCTGGCATCGGCGGGTGCTATCTTGAGGATCGGGTCACTCACGATGAGGTAGATGCCATCACGTCCGCGCTTGTCGGCTTGTTCTATCTGGCAGATGACTACATCGCCCTCGGTACTCCGAAGGAGGATTACTTGATAGTGCCTCGATCTCCCAAAATCAACTACGCAAGGCTCGCGGAGATTCTCTCCGTCACAGGCTTGGACGGACTGGCTGCGCCCTACGCTAGTGGGTTAGAATGCAATCTTCATGTCGAGCTTGCGCCCGTTCCAGCCCTCGCCTAATGAACCATTATTTGTGGGCTTCGCAGGCCACATGGGTTCCGGCAAGACTTCAGCGGCGAGTTATCTGAGTTCAAAGTATCACTTTCAGTACACGCGTTACAGCGAGGTTCTCCAGCAGTGGCGCGCCAGCGGTGAAGAACAAGATCGATTGCAGCGACTCGGCTGGGATGTGATGGCCGGGGGACTACAGCCGGAGCTAAACGCTCGGCTCATTGCGGCGCTGGATCGATCTCGGAGCGCGGCCATTGACGGGCTAAGGCACCAGATCGATTTCGACAGCCTCTCCGCCATCTTCGGTGCTGGATTCGGAATGGTATTCCTTGAGGCGGGAGAAGAACAACGATACGCACGACTTGGCCAGCGCTTTACGACATTCGCTGCGTTCCAGTCGGCTGATTCGCACCCGGTGGAGGCTCATATCGATGGCCTTCGCTCGCTCGCGGCTCTTATAATCTCGACCGACCAGTCATTGGAAGACCTCTATCGACAGTTGGACTCATTGATGGCGAACATCGGATTGAGGGATCGCACGTGAGTGTTTGGGTCGTCGTAGGCGGACAGTTCGGTTCAGAAGGTAAGGGCAAAGTTTCCGCGATCATCACGCTGGAGGAGAAGATCGACCTGTGCATACGATGTGGTGGCCCGAACTCAGGTCATTCGTTTCAGAAGCAGGATGGCGAACTAGTCCTGCTGCGCCAGCTGCCAACTGGCTTCGTTCGGCCGCAGACTCGTCTCCTGATTCCCGCTGGCGGGTTGGTAGACCTACAGGTATTGCGGTCCGAAATTCTGGCTCTGGGGCTTGATCCAACGCGCGTTGGTGTCGACCGGAACGCAATGGTGATCACGCCGGACGATCAGGTCAGAGAGCGGGAGCTTGGGTTATCAGAACGGCTCAGTTCGACTCTCTGCGGAGTCGGATCTGCGGTTGCTCGGCGTGCATTGCGCACAGCCGACGTCGAGCTCGCCGAAAATGTGGCGAGTACGCAAGACTGGTTGAGCCCATTCATCACGGATGTCTCGGCGGAAGCCAACATGGCTGTGGATGCCGGGAAAAAGGTCTTGGTGGAGGGGACCCAGGGTTCGGGGCTCTCGCTCTATCACTCTTCATTCTATCCAAAGGCGACTTCGCGCGATACTAATGCAGCCGGTTTTCTCAGCGAAGTTGGGCTAAGTCCCCGACTTGTCTCTGAAGTGGTGCTCGTCTTCCGTACTTTTCCAATCAGGGTCGCGGGAGTTCAGGCCGGCCCTCTGAGCCACGAGCTGACATGGGAGGAGCTGCGGAGCGAATCAAAATCGCCCGTGCCGCTTGAGGAGTACACAAGCGTGACACACAAACTCCGTCGCGTCGGTAGATTTGACTGGGCTGAGGCTCACCGTGCGACGATCCTAAACCGACCCACACGACTGGCCTTAAATTTTGCAGACTATCTCGGTTTCCAGAATCGCGAGGCCTCCAGTTGGTACGAACTTAACTCCCGGGCAAAAGATTTCATCCAACACCTGGAAGGATTCGGTGTCCCAGTAACTTACATCGGAACAGGGCCCCAGCTCGCGCAGAACATTTCACGTGGTCGCCGGTCGCCATTTCAAACAGCTCCCCAGACCTCCGAACCAGACTTGCTGCGAGGGGCAGCCAATATGAGGCGATCGTAAGACTATGGCTAGACGCGAGGAGTACCTTTGGAAGGATCCTTTTGAACCAGCCCTTCATGGAGCCGTATTGTTGTCGGACCAGATCCACGTTTTGGCCGACGAGATCGGTTTAATCGACCCGTTTCACGAAAAGTACCTCCGTCCTGCTGCGTACGATTTGAGAATTGGGAGCTCGTACTATATTGACGATGTCCGGAAGGACTTGACCGATGAGTCGATTGAAATTCCGCCCAACGGGCTGGTCTACATCAGGACCAAGGAAAAGTTCAACATACCCTATTACCTGGTTGCTCGCTACAGTCTCCGGGTCCACCAGGTATATCGTGGTCTCCTCATCGACAACGGACTCCACATCGACCCCGGTTACTGCGGTTACATCTGGATACCGGTACACAACTTCACAACGCAGCCTCGCATACTCCCCCAAGGCCAAGAGTTCATAAGCGTAGAATTCAATCGAACCACGCGCCTCCCGAAGCATATAGAGGCCATCAAGAGTCAGGACGAGCTCGTTTCGCTTGGGCTCCGTAACGAACTCAGGGGTTCCGAAGGACGAGCTATAAAAGTCTTCTACAAGGACGCTGAGAGTTACATGAAACGTAAAGAGGATTTCACGCCTCGAAAATTTTGGGACAAGTTCCCCGGCGAAAAGCACCAAAGCGGCATGCTGGGCACGGAGCGACGGTTGGACGAGGTCAAGGCCGACATAGAATCAACTGTCGGCGACATTCAGAACAATGTCGAACGAAGTTTTACCTCCTTTCGCAGAATCGGCTTCTTGGCCGCTCTAGGTCTGATCGTTGGATTGCTGGCAATTGCCCTACCGATCTTGTATGCCGAATATGGAAAGAGTCGTGAGGTTGAAGCCCAGCATGGCGCGGACATCAAGTACTTGCGCGAGCGGCTTCAAGAACAACAGAAGCAACTTGATGCGATCGTTGCTAATCAAACCGTTCCAAGCCAGGGTGCTCGGGCGAAATCGCCCCCGCAGCGCGGGAGATAGAACCAGCACCTACGGCGAAAGTAAAACTTCGTTGGCCCGTCGAAAGACCTATCCGGCCTCCTCCCATACTTGACGATTGGGTTGGGCTGTACGGAATTGCCTGGACTCCCATCCTCATCGACTTGGATGGCAGGAGGGTGAATATGCCCTTTGCTGGGGCGTGCACATCTCCCAGCGGGTTATGGATTGTGGCGATGCCGGACACATGCTGCTGTTCAAAAAACATTGCGGATGTTTTGGAGCAGTTGGAGCAGTGGCGGGCAAATTTGTCCGATCTTGGCGTGCACGAGGTCAAGCACGATGTCAGGGTCCATCTAAACAATCTCTGTAAGGATGGAGCGGGCAAACCGGCCAGTTCGAGCGGTGAGTGATGACTGGCTCAGAGGCACGCGCCGGTCGTAAAAATTTGAGGAGCCCTGCAATGCACATTTATCCGGTCAACCAGCTTCAATGGGGCCGCGATCAGCTGATCGCGGAAATTGGCGGCGTTTGCCTGCGTATCGCGCTATAGGGTTGCTTCAATGGGGCCGCGATCAGCTGATCGCGGAAATAGGGAAGACCGGGGATACGCTCTG